>Ga0182024_10005940_pt1 | contig 27058 bp, 21 predicted proteins | sample P32metaG_FD_120480 | JGI IMG/M metagenome (GOLD analysis project Ga0182024, IMG submission 120480) | Permafrost microbial communities from Stordalen Mire, Sweden - P3-2 metaG (Illumina Assembly) | ecosystem: Environmental > Terrestrial > Soil > Wetlands > Permafrost | place: Sweden: Stordalen...
CATCGCTCACCACAATCAAGAGCCCAAACCCTTTATCTGGACCGCCAAGGCTTCCGATATCCTGGAAAAGGTCAAGCGCGGCAGGGCCGCCTTGAATAAGATGGCATCTGCTTGACGCACTACACTAGGGCCGGCGAAAAAGGGGCCGACGTTTAACCTGGGCAGCAACGGGTTTGAGAAAAGGGTGTGCCGGGTGTTACGATCCACTCATGCAGATCGAACAGATAGTTGCCTTGCTGGTAGCTGAGAGGAATCGCTTCGACGTCGCGATTCAGGCCCTCCAAGGTTCGGCGAAACACGGTGGCGCGGCATCGGGAAAGAAAGCGGCCGGGCTCCCGGTTGCCTCGGTGGCGGCAGCCTCTCCGCTCGCCCGCAAGCGCAAGCTGAGCGCAGCGGGACGAAAGGCCATCGCGGACGCCGCGCGCAAGCGTTGGGCGGGGATCAAAGCTGCCAAGGCTTCTTCGGCGGCCGCCAAGCTGGCCGTCAAGCGGAAGCGCGGAATCAGCGCCGCCGCTCGAAAAGCGATGGCAACCGCGGCGAAGAAACGTTGGGCGGCGATCAAGGCCGGCAAGGCGCCTAATCCGTTCGCGAAGGCGAAGGGCAAGGCAGCGAAGAAGAGCTGATCTCATGGAAGGTCAGGCCGACCAGGGGTCGGCCCGGGTCACATGGGTCACCGCGGACCCGCCCCACAATGGGGAATTCTCATGGAAGGCCGGGCCGACCAAGGGGTCGGCCGCGGGTCACATGGGTCACAGCGGACCCGTCCCACGTGAGCGGCGTCTACGTTATCCCTGAAAACCATCTAGGCTCGCGGCGTGCGCGCCTGCAACTCACCTTTGACTCTCTCGGTAGTAAATGGAATCTGGCGGAGCCGGATGCCCGTCGCGTCGAAAATGGCGTTGCCGATGGCCGCCGCCACGACGGTGATGGAGGTCTCGCCCGCTCCCGTTGCATTTTCATCGGGCTGGTTGACCAGCACGCATTCGATCTTCGGAATTTCGAAACCCAGCGGCAAGGAGTGGTAGGTGCTCCAGTCGACGGACGTCACCTTGAGGTCGTCCCAGGTGACCTCTTCGCCCAGCGCGCGGCTCATCCCTTGTAATGCGCCTCCTTCGGCCTGATTGCGCAAGCCGTCCGGATTCGAGATCGGGCCGGCGTCAATGGCGACCCACAGCCGCTTCACGGTCACCCTGCCGGTGTCCTGATTCACCGCGACTTCCGCGACGATGCCGGTGTAGCCGTTATCTCCTTCGTAAGCGACGCAAGCGACGCCGCGTCCGGTAACCACACCGGTCCGGGGATTTCCCGGCGCGGGGGACGGGCGCGTTTCCCAGTTGGCTGCTTTCGCGGCCGCGTTCAATACACCGATCACACGTTTATGGCGGAGATGCCGCAAACGGTATTCCACCGGATCGGCTTTCACGCGCGCGGCCAGCTCGTCGATGAAACTCTCATGCGCGAAGGTGTTCGGCAGGCGCGCGGGCGATCGCAACGGGCCCGTAAAGAAAGGGGATGCGACATTGTGCACCAGCACCTTCTCGCTTTTCACCGTTCCCGTGCCGCTCTCCACGCCGCCGACCCGGCCGGCGACGTAGGACGGGATGCCGTTGCTCCCGTTGTTATACGCGCGAGGTTCCAGCGCAGGGCCAGGCGCGAACGGCGCCGGCGGAAATCCGATGAGCATTCCGGTCACGACGTTGCCGGGCGTGGTGGCTCCCGGCCGGTTTCCGAGCGACGGCGTCCACGCCTCGTGCTCCCACGCGACGATGTTGCCGTTGGCGTCGAGACCGGCGCGCTCATCGAAGGTCCAGGCGTTGCCGTAGTTCTCCCAAGCCATTTCGTCCTTCCGGCTGAGCTGAACGTGCACCGGCTGGCCGACTGCCTGCGAGAGAATCAGCGCATCATAGCTGACCGTGTCGGCGCCGTTCAAACCGTAGCAGCCGGAACCGCGGCGGTAAATCACGTGGACGTTTTCGGGCTTGAGACCGAGGATCATCGCGCCCGTGGTTTTCTGATACCAGACGCCCTGCGTGGGCGAATACAGCGTCGCTCGATCGCCCTGCACGTCCGCTACGGCGCAGGAGCTGCCGATCGATCCATGCATCTGATAGGGATGATCGTATCTGGCGTGGACTACCGTGGCGGCTTGCGCGAGGACCTGCGCCGTGTCTTTGGAATTCACGAGCAATGCGTCGCGCGAAGGCAGTGTGCGCAGGCGATCGTAGAATCCGGATTGTCCGGGCAGACCCGTGCCGGGGGTCCACGCGACTTTCAGCTTGGCGGCAGCTTCAATCGCCTGCCAGGGTTTCCGCGCGACCACGCCGACGAAATCCTTGCGGACCACGACCTTCATCACGCCCGCCATATCCTTGACGGAATTTTCGTCCACACTGATCACCGTCGCTCCCACCGTGGGAGGACGCGCTACGCGTCCATGCAGCATTCCGGGAAGACGAACGTTGTGCACATATTCGAGCTGCCCCGTGGCCATCGCGGGCATGTCGGTACGGCCGATGGGCTTGCCGAGCACGGTCCATTCGCGCGGGTGCTTGCGTTTGGCATTTCGGTCGAGCGTGAGATTGAGCTTGCGGCCGCCCACCAGTTGGGCGTACGTAATTTTTTTCGAGGCATCCGCGTGGGCGCTGACGATGCCGTCCACGGCCGTGAGCTGGTCGACCGGAATCGCGAGGCGATCGGAGGCGATCTTGAGCAGAGCTTCCCGCGCCGTCGCGCAGGCGAGCGCGAGACTGCCATGATTGAAGTTGGCGGGATGGGACTGGCTGCCCGAGGTGTACGCCTGGTCGGGCGTGAGCGCGGTGTCGCAGTAGATCAGCGTCACTCGCTCAAAAGGGACCGACAGCTCTTCGGCGACCAATTGCTGTTGCGCGGTGGCAATGCCTTGTCCCAGTTCTTCTTTGCCGCTATAGGCGGTGACGGCGCCGTCGGCCGCGATGGCGATCCAGGAATCGAGTTGGGCGTTCGGCGGCGAACCGGGAATCGCAGAACCGCCGAACTGGGCGCGCGCTTCACTTGTGGATATGGAAAACCCAGAAAAACCAACGATCAGAACGCCCGCGCTTTTGAGGAAACCGCGGCGGTCGAGCGCGGCCAGCGCATGCTTCGAAAGAGCGGTCCGCGTCATTTCGAGACTCCATTGGCGACGCGCCGAATCGCGGCATGCATTCGGGTGTGGGCGAAGCAGCGGCACAGCACGCCCGAAAGAGCCTGCTGGATCTGAGCCTCGGTCGCCTTGGGGTTCTTGTCGAGGAACGCCTTCGCGGTCAGGATGACGCCGTTGAGACAAAAGCCGCATTGAGCGGCCTGTTCGTCGATGAACGCCTTCTGAATGGGGTGGGGTTTTTCGGGCGTCCCCAAGCCTTCAAGCGTAGTGATCTCCTTGCCGGCGACGGTGCTCACCGGAGTGACGCAGGAGCGCACCGCGGTTCCGTCGACAATGGCGACGCAAGCCCCGCACTGGCCCAGACCGCAACCGAACTTCGGTCCGCGCAGTTCCAGATCGTCGCTCAATGCGTAGAGCAGGGGAGTCGCCGGATCCAGATCGAGGGTGTGGCTGCGTCCATTGACCTTCAGGGTGATGGCGCTCATACCGGTAGGTTAGGCTCGCGCGAAGGCGAGGTCAAGCTGCCCCTTGAACAGCTGCCCCTTGAACTGCCCCTTGAACCCCATCGCCCGGCGATTCCGCCGCTGTGATCCGAGCGCCGCCCAATTCCGGACTCGCGCGCCAGATACAATTCTTCAGAGGATCCATGTCCAAATCGCGCAGGAATTTTCTAACCGCAACATCGATGAGCCTGCTGGGCGCGGCAACCGCGTGCAGCAACAAGAAACAGGAATCCGGCGAACTCCCCGCCGGTACGCCGCCGGCATTCGGCACTGCGCCTCCGGTTGGACCGGAAGTCTCGCCATCGACCTTCGCCGAAGCGGAGAAGCTCATGCAAGTGAACCTGAGCCCAGCGGATCGGGCCCTCGCGGCGGGCAACTGGCGCAGTTCCATGGCGGCGCTCTATGAGCGTCGAACCGGCCCGCGCAAGGTGGCGTTGGAACCGGCCGTCGCGCCCTGGTCGCAGTGGAACGCGGTAATGCCCGGCCAGACGGCGGGGCCGGATCGCGACCGCTTCGTCCGCAGCCACATCGATCCCGGGCCGTTGCCGGAAAGCGACCAAGACATCGCTTTCTCCCCGGTGATACGCCTGTCGCGATGGATCGAGCAGCGTAAACTCACTTCGCAAAGGCTTACGCAAATCTACCTGGAACGGATCACTCGGCTCGACCCCAAACTGCGTTGCGTAATCACGCTCACGCGCGACCTGGCCTTGGCGCAAGCGCGAAAGGCCGACGAAGAGATCGCCGCGGGTAAGTACCGCGGCCCCCTGCACGGAATCCCATGGGGCGGGAAGGATCTTCTCGACACGGCGGGCATTGCGACGACGTACGGCGCGGAGCCTTATCGAAACCGCGTGCCCGCCGAGGATGCCGCGGTGGTAAAGCGTCTCCACGACGCGGGCGCGGTGCTGGTGGCCAAGCTCAGCATGGGCGCGCTGGCGTTGAACGATATCTGGTTCGGCGGCCAGACCATGAATCCGTGGCTGCTGGAGGAAGGCTCATCGGGATCGAGCGCCGGCCCCGGCGCTGCCACGGCCGCTGGATTGGTCGCCTTCGCCATCGGAAGCGAAACCGGCGGCAGCATCATTGGCCCCAGCATGCGCTGCGGGCTCACTGGGCTCCGCCCCACCTACGGACGCGTTCCCCGCAGCGGAGCCATGACGCTGTGCTGGTCATTGGATAAGCTCGGCCCCATGACCCGCGGTGTCGAAGACGCCATGCTGGTGCTGCAATCCATTTCAGGGCCGGATGCGGGCGATCTGTCGAGCGTTCCCAGCCGCATCGACTTCGATGCGGGCGCGGAGGTCCGGGGATTGCGAGTGGGCTACTTTCCCGGCTGGATGAAAGAGAGTCCGGCCACTGAGGTGGATCGAGCCGCTTTGGAGGCGCTGAAAAAGCTGGGCATGACCGCAGTTGAGGTGAACCTGCCCGACTGGCCGTATGATTCACTCAACGTGATCCTCTTTGCGGAAGCGGCTGCCGCCTTCGAACAACTCACGCTCAGCGGCGGCCTGGATCAGCTCAAGGTCCAAGTGCCCGACGCGTGGCCCAACTCTTTTCGACAGGCGCGATTTCTTTCGGCCGTGGATTTTGTTCAGGCCGATCGGTTTCGCCGGAAAGTCGCGCAGGAAATGACGCGCGTGTTCTCCCAGGTAGATATGCTGTTGGTGCCTTCTTTACGCGATGAAATACTGGTCATCACCAACTCCACAGGACATCCTTCGCTTACTCTGCGCGCGGGGTTCGTCGAGGTATCCGAGGCTCGCAGCGACTGGGCCCCCGATCCCAGGAACCCACTCCCTAAATTCTCGCCGCCTCGCCGGGTGCCGCACGGCGTCACCTTGATCGGAAAGTTGTTTGACGAAGGAGTGATCGCGAGCGCCGGACTTGCACTCGAACGGAGTTTGGACGTGGCAGGCCAGCGGCCATCGGGGTTCTGAACGCGCCTGCTCCTATTTCGAGCCGGGCGCCCCATCCGATTTCCGGGCACCGCCCATGATGTCCACCATGGCGTAGTTGCCTTCATGGCATGCGTATTCGAAAATCGGATCTGCGGACGCGACGAACGGATACTCCATCGTCCAACTCTTGGTGAACGTGGAGGGATCTTCAATGGTCGCCTTATACAGGATGGTCTTGGCGTCCACGCGCGAAAACCGTTCCACCACGTGCAGGTTCTCGGTGGATCCGCGGAACGCAGTCTGGTCGTTGAAGTTGGTGGTGTCCACTACCAGCGTGTCGCCTTCCCAATGTCCGATCGAATCGCCCAGCCACTTATGAATGCTCTTGGCGACGTGCGTACCGTTTATCCGGATCACGCGGACGTCGTGAACCATTTCCACCAGGATCATCACGGTGTCCGGAGTTTGCACGATCTGGTAGTTGCTGTTGTAGAGCGTCGGAACCATGGGCGGACCCGAGGCGGAGCCGAATCCGACAATGCACCGCTCGGCCACCGGCCGGTCCTTCACCGAGTCGTAGCGGTTGTAACTGCGCATCGCGGCCGCCAGCCTGGTGCGCGCCTCCGGGGTCATGGGAGGAACTTTTCCATCCGGCGGATCGACAATCAGCGAACTCCGTTTCACTCCATCCACGCGGATCAGTTGCGATCCGCGATCGATAAACAAATTGTTGTATCCGCCGACGGCGTTCGCTCCGTTGATGGCGGCGAGGATCGGGGCGTCTTCCCGGTCGATGTCGTTCGTCGCGAGATCCTTCTTCTCATACGCGCGCGCTTCCTCATCGCTGACAGTGGCTTTCCCGGCGAACACCGCGGGCCGGTCCATCGGCGTCAGCGTGGCGGTGTTCCAGTTCCCCTGCAAGTCGGGATGACCGTCGGGAGTCCGCGGCACACTCCAGTTTCGCGGCTTCGCCGCCGGCGACGGCTTGGCCGGCGTTTTGGAATCCTGGGCCGTGAGCGTGAGCGCCAGCGCGCCGAGCGAAATGGCGAGTCTGAAAGTCATGGGGATCTCCCTTGGGTGCATTATATCCCGGCCGTATGGCCATGCGAACGCTCCACCGTACACCCTTCACCGTCCCCAGCCCCCGTCTCATCTCGAATTCGAAGGGTACGGAAGTACTCCGTAAATCGGGAGGCGTCGCCCTGCTCCCTCGCGGCGGCTGTGGATCGACAGGCGATTCCGATCGGATGAGAATCAGCTGGCGTAAACCGCAGAAATCAAAACGAAGAATAACCCGGCCTCTGCCGATAAGAGAGAAGGAGTATCTGATGTGCTGGAAGTTTGGCTTGGCTCGGGCCGTGTTGCCGATTCTGACGTTCAGCCTCACCGCGATTGCACAGCAGTACAGTTTCCGCCATTATGGTGCGGCCGAAGGTCTGCAAAACATGGCGATCCTGTCGCTGGCCCAGGACCGTGACGGGTATATCTGGGCGGGCTCGGAAGGCGGCTTGTACCGCTATGACGGAACCCGCTTTCGCCTCATGGGGCCGGCCGAGGGGATGCCGTGCGCCACCGAGATTCACACGCTCTACGTCGCGACGGATGGCGCCCTCTGGACCAACGCCTGCAACCAGATATTCCGTTTCGATGGGCAGATCTTCCACTCCGTCGCTCGTCCGGCCGGTCCGCTCGGCGGTGCACAGCGCATAGCCGAAGACGTTGACGGTCACGCGATCATCTCAACCACGGCTGGGCTGGAGCAGGTCCTGCCCGCAAATAGCGGTTCCTTCCTCATGCGCCCCTATGGGCCGACCTCCGCACTGCAAGGCAAACCGACGCACGGAATTCTGCGTCACGGCGGGCAGCTCTGGTTCGGCTGCGACGTCCACCTGTGTGTTGAGGAGGGTGGCCGGATTTCGATTTTCGGGGTCGAGAGCGGATTGCCGGAAGACTCCTGGGACGGGATTGCAGTTTCGCCGGCCGGGGAGGTTTGGGCTCGCAGCCCTAGCCGGCTTTACCACAAGCCGCCGGGGCAAGCCCGTATGATTCAGGAAAAGCCCGACATCGGATCCAGCATGTTCTGGGGCGCGGTCACACTCACCCAGGATGGATCGATCATGGTTCCCACCGACCGGGGGCTGGCGATTCGGAGTGCCGCGGGCGTGTGGACTCTGATCGACCGTCAGCGGGGTTTGCACGGCGAAATGACCAGCGCCGCGCTGGAGGATCGCGCAGGCTCGGTTTGGATTGGTCTGGCCGGCGCGGGATTGGCCCGATGGTTGGGCAGGGGAGAGTGGGAATCCTGGACCGAGGCGCAGGGCCTCCCCTCGGACTTGATCTGGAACGTCCTGAGGGGCCGCACGGGAGCTCTGTGGGTGGGGACTTCCCTCGGCTTGGCACGTCTAGACTTCCATCGGGTTCCACCTGATGAGCAGCCGCGGGTTAGCATCTGGACCAGGAAGATGGGCCTGGGCGGCGACACCGTGCGCTGGTTGGGCGAGACCTCTGACGGCTCCATCTGGGCTGTCACCAGGCCCGGCGGTTTGGCGCGGATTCCGGCAACCGGTAGAGTCCACCTCATAAGTCCAGCAGACCTGGCGTGCGACGCGATGAACCGCGGCTTCGTCGACGGGTCGGACCGTCTTTGGCTAGCCACGTCCTGCGGGGTCTTCCTAAATGTTCGTCCGTCCGTGTCCGATCACTTCACCCGGATCGATCAACCGCCATCGCTCGAGCGCGGGGCCTGGGCAGTGACTCTGGATCATGATGGGGCGCTATGGGTCACTAATCCCGAGGGGCTCTGGCGCATGCGTGATGGCGTGTGGCGTCACTACGGGAAACCCGAAGGTCTTCTCAGCAGCGATGCGTACATCCCGACGGTCGCTCCAGATGGTGCTTTGTGGCTGCGCCACCGGTTGGACGCCGGAGTGGAACGCGTGGTCCTATCCGGCGATCGGATTGTCCGCGCGGACCAAATTGTGCCGGGCGATCCCACGTCGAACGACGTAACCGCTTTCCATGGCTTCGACGCATTCGGCAATTTCTGGCGCGGCAGCGCCCACGGCGTGGCCGTCCTGAAACCGGGCGCCAACGCCTGGACGCAGATGTCCACCGAGGACGGCTTGGTCTGGAACGACTGCGACGGGGAGGCGTTCTGGGCCGACCCCGACGGCAGCGTGTGGATCGGCACCAGCGCCGGCCTGGCGCACCACCGGCCAGGCTTCACTCCGCCCGGAGAGCCGCTAGCCGACCCCGTCATCACTGCCCTCAATATCAGCCAGCGGCCGCGGATTGTACGGGCAGAATTCTCCTCCTTGAACTACAAGTACGAGCAGTTGGTCCACTTCGCCTACCGGCTGGACGGCGATTTGTGGACGGACACCGGGGAGCGGGTGGTGTCGATCGCCGGACTAGGATCGGGCCGCCACCGGCTGGAAGTCCGGACGCGCGTTCGGGATGGCGCGTTCTCCCCCAGGATCGCGGGCGCTGATTTTGAGATGGCCCCGATGTGGTTTGAGAGCTGGTGGCTGCGGTGCCTGGAACTGCTGGCAAGTGCAGCCGCGGTGTGGGGTATTGTTCTATGGAGGCACCGCGTGCTGAAAGCGCGCAACCTCGAGCTGGAATGCGCCGTCCACCAGCGCACCGCTGAACTGGAAACCGAACGCGCCAAGGTGTTGGAAGAAAAGAGGCGGGCTGATGAAGCCAACGAGGCCAAGGGCCTGTTTCTGGCCCACATGAGCCACGAGATCCGAACGCCGCTCAACGGTGTGATCGGGTTGAGCCGATTGCTCGAAGGCATAACGGATCCCACCGAGGCGTTGGAGACCATTCGTGTGATCCGCTCCTCTGCCGACAGCCTGCTGGGGGTGGTCAACGACATTCTCGATTTCTCCAAGATCGAGGCAGGGAAACTGGAGTTGGAGATCGCCCCGTTCCAACTGCGGCTCTGCATAGAGGAAAGTAGAGAACTTTTGGGGGTCAAAGCCGCCGAAAAACGCTTGTGGCTCAAAAGCACCTTTGCGCCGGGCGTGCCCGAATGGGTGGCTGGCGACAGCACTCGATTGCGCCAGGTCATCCTCAACCTGATATCGAATGCCCTGAAGTTCACCGATGCGGGGGGCGTTACCATCTCGACGGCTGTCGAACGGCAGGATTCAGCCTCGTACGTGATCGCCATCGAGGTGCGTGATACCGGTATCGGCATTGCCCCAGACAAACTGTCCCGTTTGTTTTCGTCCTTTAGCCAGGTGGACGCCTCCATCAGCCGGCGCTACGGAGGCACCGGACTGGGGCTGGCGATCTCCCGGCGTCTGGTCACACTGATGGGTGGCGCCATTCAAGTGGAATCCCATCCGGGTGAGGGCACCTGCTTCCGGTTCACCGTCGTGCTGGCACCCGCTCAGGAACCTGTGCACCTCGCGGATGTTCCCATGCGAAATACAGCCAACTTGAAAGTACTGGTGGCCGAGGATAACGCGGTGAATCAGCTAGTGGTTCTGAAGATGCTGGAGAGACTGGGTGTACGTGCGGACCTGGTAACAGACGGTGCGCAAGCGATTACCGCCGTCGCAAGGGTTCATTACGACCTGGTTCTGATGGATGTGCAGATGCCGGAGGTGGATGGACTCACCGCAACCCGGGAGATCCGAGCCGGCCTTCGCGCCGATTTTCAGCCGGTTATCTTCGGCCTTACCGCCCATGTGACGAAAGAGTATCGCGACCTCTGCCTGCAAGCGGGCATGAACGGATGTTTGACGAAACCGCTGGAACCGGGGAAGCTTCGAGGCCTGATCGCAGAGATGTGCACCCGGGTAGACAACCGAACCGCGTGCGATGCCGCGACGCCAGTTGTGACATGAGGGACGTTATTGTTCGACGAGTTGGTTCCGTCCTCCCGCCCTATTCCCAGCGAAATACTTTCGCCGAAAGCGCCGTGCAAATCGCAAACACCACCACCAGCGCCGCGACGTCTCCCATATGCGCCGACCAGGCCTCGCCTTTCCAGATCCCCTGGAGTAGCGAAACCGCGTAGGTCAGCGGCAGCGCGCGCGCCACGGCGTGGAGCGCGGGTGGCAGCGCGTCCAGCGGAATGAACAGTCCGCACAGGGCGAGCATGGGATACAGGATGGCTGCGGCGATGGGTTGCGCGAAGCGCGCGGTCGGTACGATGCTCGCGATCACAAAACCGATGGAGAGGATGCTCCACGTGCTGATCAGCAGCGCGATCGCGAATCCGATTACGGGAACATCGACATTCACCGGGTAATAACGCTTGCCTGCCAGCACCATCAAGGCCATGGTGGCCACCGTCAGCACCAGCTTGACCAGGACGTGAGCGGTGAGGATGGTCTGTGGCCGCAGCGGCGTGGCGCGGAGCCGTCTGAGAATTCCGCCCTCACGGTAGATCGAGATGATGGTAACCAGCGACAACACTCCACTCAGCGCGATCAGCACGGATGCGAGAACCGGCAGCCCAACGCGTACGAACCCCGCGACACTGATGGAGCCGGCCGGCATCCGGCCGCCGCCCAGGAACCGCCCTACGCCAATGAACACCAGGACAGGGAAGAAAATAGATCCGAACGCCCCCATCGGTTCGCGCAGAAAGATTTTGATCTCGAGCCAGGTCAGTTTCCAAAGTCCGCGAAGCATAATTTATCTCTGGTGCGGTTCCTAATCGCGAATCGAATGGCCGGTCACCTTCAGAAAGACGTCCTCCAGATTGGGGAGCACGGTGCGGAAATCGGTGACCCTGATCCGGTTCTCAGAAAGACACTGGATCACTTCGGTCACGAAATCCTCGCCGCGCCCTTGAATGCTGAACCGCGATTCCTGGCGCGTCACCGTTTCGACCGATGGGATGGCACGCAGACGCTCTTCGGCGAGCGCATCGGCGGTGGCCAGCACCACCGTTCGCGAGGGGCAGTGCCGCCGCACCAACTCATCCGGGCTGCCCATGTCGATGATCTTTCCGTGCTCGATGATGGCCACGCGGTCGCACAGACGTTCGGCCTCTTCCATCAGATGGGTGGTCATAAAGACGGTCTTGCCGCGGTCGCGGATGCCGCGCACCAGTTCCCAGATGGCTCGCCGCGACTGCGGATCGAGCCCGGTGGTCAGTTCATCCAGAAACACGACTTCCGGATCGTTGATCAGCGCCAGGGCGATGAACAGCCGCTGCTTCTGCCCGCCGGAAAGGTTCATGAACCAGGCGTTGCGTTTGTTCGAGAGGCCGAGCTGTTCGAGCAGCCCGTTGCCGTCCACTGGATTCGAATACAGCGAAGCCCACAGGTCCACTGCCTCCCAAACCTTGATCCGCTTCTGGAGCTGGGCTTGTTGGAGCTGGACTCCAATGCGGTTCTGCAACTCGTACACGTCGCGGAACGGGTCCAGGCCCAGGATCGAGATTGTGCCATGGTCCGGACGGCGCACTCCTTCGACGCATTCCATCGTGGTGGTTTTTCCAGCGCCGTTGGGACCGATCAACCCGAAGATTTCGCCTTCACTGACTTCAAACGAAACCTCGGAGACGGCCACGGTGGTTCCGTAGGTCTTGCGGATGCCGGAAACCTGAATGACTGGACGAAAAGTCGCGGAGACGCCCTTCGGTTGACCGCCGGCCTTCTGGCTACTTTCTGGTTGCAGTACCCCGAGAATATCAAAGCAGGGAGGCTACGCGCGTTGAGGGGCATCGCGCAGTTCCATCCCCAGGTGATCTTCCGATGCCAGAGCTATTCCCTTCGCAACGCAAGAATGACGGCAGTAGGAACCAGGAAGAGCATGGCTGCCGCGCCGAGCACTAATGCGCCGTGCTGGGCTGACATCGCGGTTGCCGAATTAAGGAGGGCCCTGGCATCGAAGCCGCCCAGACGCGACGCAATCGACCGAAAGGCCGATTGAAACCACATGGAAGTCGCTCCGAAGCATGCGCCCAGCAAGCCGACCGCGCAGGCGAACGCGATGAACTGAGCGGCCGTGATGGGACGGCCCGCGGCTTCGGCGGCTTCACGTCGCGCGCGAAGCTGAGCGCGCCACCAAACCACGCCGGAATCTGGAAGCACGGCCCGGGCACGCATTTCGATGCGGGAGTCGTCCACCGCGCACGTGATAGTGGCAACATCAGCGCAGATGGGGCATTCCGCCACGTGGGCGCGCAGTTGAGGATCCACATGATCGGGCCAGCGGGATTGAAGCGCGGCGGCCAGCGCATCGGCTTCGAATTCGCACTCGATCGGTTTCATGTTCGATCCTTCTCCGGCGCACGGCTCGGCGCACTGGTTAACAACGCAGCCAACCGGCGCCGCGCGCGAAACAACATCATTTTCAAGCTGGCCGAGCGCAGTCCCAACACATCCGCGATTTCACGGTGCGATGCGCCCTCGGCATATGCGAGCCACAGCATTGCTCGCTCGCGCGGCTTGAGCTGCGACATGGCCTGCGTGAAATCGGCGTTCCGATCCGGCGCTACGGCGCAGTCGCTCGAAGCAACACTCTCGATGTCATCGACGGGGACGCTGAACGAAGCGCGAAGGAGGCTTCGCCTGCGTGAATCCCGCGCCAGGTTGGTGGCGATGCGATACAGAGAGTTGCGGCGATGCGACTCACTTTGGTGCGAGGCCGCGGCGCGGAGAAAGCGATAGTAGGTCTCCTGAAGCAAATCGTCCGCGAGCTGGCGATCGCCGGTGACGCGCGCGAGATAGGCCCACACGCCGCGCGCAGTCCGATCGTAGAACGAGCGGAAGGTATCCTCGTCCATCACGAAAGCGGCAGACGATTGGTCGAGCGTTTCCCCCCGGCTGACATCGGTAAAGGTAACGTCACCGGACATAAGTGAGACCAGCGGTAGTGAGACGAGCGGTCATTCCTGACTTCCGGGGCCGAGCGTTTCCGGCCGAAGAGAAGACGCCGGTTCGATCAGCCCGAGCCGTTGCGAAATGACAAATGAAATTATGGCAGAAACCACGAACCCGAGACCGAGCGCGATCCCCAGAACACCCAAGGCATGGAGCGGCTGGGAAGCATCGTCGCTGAGTCGCGTGCTCACGACCTCGAGGCCAATGCCTCCCGCGATCAGGACGACTCCGCCCTGCACCGACCACAGAATCCGGCCGAGAGGCGCCCCTACACTTCGTGGAGCGGCATCCAGCAGGATCGGCGAGGACTGTAGAAATTTCGAGCCGGCAGGTGACTGGATGTAAGCGAGCACGTCGTCATTAGCGGTAAACCGATCGAGGATTTTGGTATGGACATCGGTCTGCACTTTGGCCAGCGCTTTCCAGCGACGGTAGTCGACCAGAGTCCGGATCAGCCAGACGAGCAGCGCGATGGCCATGCCGAAACCTCCGAACGCGGCCAGGCCGTCCAGCACCTGCCGCCAGATCTCCATCACCCGCGCGTCGTGGTCCTGAGGGATCCGAGGCCCCGAATTCTCCGGGACGTAATACGCGGGATTGCGGGCAATTTCGGGGTGGGCACTCAAGAAGCTGACGAGGGCCGGATAGGGGCCCAGATAGGCCTGATTGTCGAGGAGCGTCGGGTCCAGCGCCAGTACGTTTCTCAAGGAGGGCGGATAATGTTCGAGAAGGCGCCAGAGTTCGTCTTTGGTTCGCTGCGCGTCCGGCTGCTCGACGGTCACCACCGTCGCACTCTTGGGGGGCGCCTGCGCCCAACCCGATGACGGCAGGAGCAAGCCGACGCATGCCCCCAGCGCTACCCGTCCCAATAGTCTCGTCCTGAGTATCCGCGCCATTGGTGTTCCCTTTCTGCCGATACATACGCGGGGGAACGCGAGCAGGTTAACAACCCACCCTTCGAATTGTAGAAGCGCCCAGGGATTGGGGCGCTTATCCGGGCTTGGCGTCCTGCCCGGTGTTTTCGCGCCGACTTCCAGTGCGCCACGGACGGGAAGATAAACTGAAGAAGTCTCTATGATCTTGAAACAGTACTATCTGGGCTGCCTCGCGCACGCCTCCTATCTGCTGGGAGACGAGGCCAGTTCCACCGCGATCATCGTCGACCCCCAGCGCGATATTCAACAGTACCTTGCCGACGCCGAGAAATTGGGCCTCGAAATCCGTCACGTCTTTCTCACCCATTTCCACGCCGATTTCGTCGCCGGCCATCTGGAACTGAGGGACCGTTGCGGCGCAACCATTCATCTCGGATCTCGCGCCCAGGCGGAATACGCCTTCGTGGCGATGAAGGACGGCGATACGCTCGAGTTCCCGGGGCTGCGCCTCCAAGTGCTGGAGACCCCTGGGCACACCATCGAGTCGATCTCGATCCTGGTGTTCGATCTCCAGAAAGACGCGGCGAAACCTTACGCCGTCCTCACCGGCGATACGCTGTTTATCGGGGACGTGGGCCGCCCCGACCTGCGAGCATCGCTGGGCTGGAGCGCCAACGACCTCGGCGCGCATCTTTTCGACTCGCTGCGCGACAAACTGCTGGTGCTTCCCGACGAGACGCTGGTATATCCGGCTCACGGCGCCGGCTCGCTCTGCGGAAAGAAGCTTTCCTCCGACACAGTCTCGTCGCTGGGAGATCAGCGGCGATTCAACTACGCTCTCCAGCCCATGTCGAAAGAAGAGTTCATTCGCCTGGTCACGGCCGACCAGCCCGATGCTCCGGCTTATTTTACCTACGATGCCATTCTCAACACCCGCGAGCGCGCCACGTTGGACCAGAGTTTGGAACAGGCCCTTCATCCCATCGGTCTTGACGAAGTCCTTCGGATGGGAGACGCAGGCGCTCAGATCCTGGATGTTCGCGATCCGGCCGAGTACGCCAAAGGTCACCTCGCCGGCAGCATCAATATAGGACTCGGCGGCCAATATGCCACGTGGGCGGGCACCGTGCTCGACCGCACCAAGCCCATCGTGATTGTCGCTGAGCCCGGACGCGAACAGGAAGCCGCTCTGCGCCTGGGCCGTATCGGTTTCGATCACGTCGCCGGCTACCTGACTGGAGGTATGGAAGCGCTGGCGGGGCGGCCAGACCTGGTGTGGCCGACCGAGCGCATCAGCGCTCCGATGGTGGCGGAGGAACTGGCTGGCGCCGATCCGCCGCTGCTGTTGGATATCAGAAATCCGCGCGAGTGGGCGACGAAACACATCGAGGGCAGCGTGAACGTTCCACTCAACCATTTGCAAGAGCGCATCGCGGAGATTCCGCGAGATCGCCGCATTGCGGTCCATTGCGCGGGCGGCTATCGCTCTTCCATCGCCGCCGGCATTCTGCACCAGTATGGGATCACCAATCTGATCGAGATGGCGGGCGGTCTCGCCGCCTGGGATGCCGCGAAACTTCCGGTGGTCTTGGAAGCTTAGCCGCGGCCGGAGAGCACTCCATGTTTGTGCGCGGCAGCTCTTTACAGATCTAACGACACAAACCTAACGGCGACGGTGCGACATGGGTCACGATAGCGGTAGAGTTATGGGCGGTGGAACAGAGTCGTCGAGAATTTCTGAAACGGACCGGCCTCGCGGCCGGTGTGACCTCGCTCGCATCGGCCCGGTCTTTCGCCCGTCCGAATCCCGTCGGCTACGCGATGATCTCCTGGCCCGACGCGCAATTCAACGACGCCCTTCCGATTGTCTCCGGCCTGCATTTTCGCGGCGTGCAATTTCGCGCCGACGTCTATCGCGCTTACGTCTCGAAACCCGCCGAACTCAAAGACCGGCTGAGGTCTTTGCATCTGAAACCGGTGGCGCTCTCGTTCCCCACCGTGAGTATCGACCCAACCAAGCGTGCTGCAACCACCGCGCTCTTTCGCGACTATGCGAGGTTTCAGCATCAGGTGGGCGGCCTGTTTCTCCAATTGATCGACGGCGGCGATCCAGACGCAGTCTATTCGGATTCCGAAATCAAGTCGTTCGGACAACACCTCAATGAATTGGGTAAGATTGCGCACGATTCCGGAGTTACGTTCACCTATCATCCGCACTTGTCTTCCATTGGCGAAACCCGGGAGGGGATGGATCGCATCCTCGCGGCCACTGATGCGCGCTACCTGAAACTGCAGCCTGATACCGCGCACATGTTGCTCGGCGGCATGGATGTTCCCGATGCGATTCGCACTTATCGCGACCGGCTGGCATTCGTTCATTTCAAGGACGCGGTCAAGGAAGTGGCGGACCAGGCGGGTGTAAATCGCGCGGCAATTCGCAAGGCTAAGGTCCGTTTCTGCGAACTGGGACATGGGGCCGTGAATTTCCCGGCGGTGCTGAAAGCCCTCGACGACGTGCATTTCGCCGGTTGGATTATCGTGGAGCTGGACGCCTATGAGGCGCCTCCCGGAGGACCTGGGGAGGCGGCGAGCACGAACCGTGACGAGATGCGTAAAATGGGGTTTAGGGTTTAACGCGCGAAACCCGCGATTTGGCACGGGGATAGAAGCGGGGATAGTAAGGAGGGGCCATGAAGCCTTCGAGAAGAGAACTGATCCAGACCTCGCTCGCCGCAGCGGCGGGACTCCGGCTGTCCGCGAAAACGCCCGAAGCGTTCAAGCTCGGCATCATCACCGACGAGATCACCCAAAATCTGGACGAAGCCATCGGGTTTATCGAGCACTATCACCTGCACTACTGCGAGCTCCGCGAAGTGTGGGGCAAGAACCTCATGAATCTGTCGCAGGACGAGCTGGATCGCGCCAAGAAACTTATTGCCGGGCACGGCCTGCAAGTGAGCGATATTGGATCGCCAATTTTCAAATGGAATCTTCCGGAGATGCCCGCCAAGGCCGGCGAGGCGCGCGATGAATTCAGCGCCAAATTCACAGAGGAGGATGGAGACCGGCTGCTGGCGCAGTCCTTCAAGCTGGCGCGATTTTTCGGCACGCACAAGGTGCGCATGTTCAGTTACTGGCGCGTCGAGAATCCGGAGAAAGCGTATCCCATGATGCGCGATCGCCTGGCCAAAGCCGCAAAGATCGCCGCCAAGAACGACATTATTCTGGTTCTTGAGAACGAACATGCCTGCAACGTCGGAACCGGCAAGGAGCTGGGCCGCCTGCTAAAGGACATCAACTCGCCGGCATTGCGCGGCAACTGGGACCCGGGCAACGCCGCGATGCTCGACGAGGTTCCGTATCCGGACGGATACGAGGCTGTAAAAGGCCTGTTTGCACACGTTCACGTGAAAGACGTTCGTAAGAATGCGTCGACCGGGAAGAAGGAATGGGCTCCGGTCGGCGGCGGTATCATTGATTGGAAGGGACAGATGCAGGCGTTCCACCGCGAAGGTTACAGTGGAACCATGTCCCTCGAAACGCACTATCTTCGCGCGGACAAGAACAAGATGGAAAGCACGCGCGAATCGCTGGATGGGCTGTTGAAAATTGTGTGAGGGGAGCAACTTATGGCGACTGAACTTGATCATCGTGATTCTTTGCGGCGGGATTTTCTGAAGACCGGCGCCGGCGTCGCCGCCCTCGGCCTTGCGCAAACTGGACGCGTGCTCGGCGCGAACGATCGCGTCCGTCTCGCCATCTGCGGCCTGCGCGGCCGCGGCAACGATCACCTGAAGGGATTCTCCAAGGTTCCCGGCGTGGAGATCGCCGCCGTATGCGATATCGATGAAAACATTTTGGCCGGCCGCCTCGCCGACATGGAGAAGATGGGCCTGCCCAAGCCGAAAACGTATAGCGACGTTCGCAAGCTGCTGGAGGACAAATCCATCGACGCGATCAGCGTGGCCACTCCCAATCACTGGCATTCGCTGATGGGCATCTGGGCGTGCCAGGCCGGCAAGGACGCGTATGTCGAAAAGCCCATCTCGCACAACGTGTGGGAGGGCAGGCAACTGGTGATGGCCGCCGCGCATTACAACCGAATCGTGCAATGTGGTTCGCAGACTCGCTCCAACGCGGCTGCCCGTGAAGCCATGGAGCATCTGCGAAGCGGGCTGATCGGCGACGTGTATCTTTCGCGCGGCCTGTGCTTCAAGTGGCGTGACACCATCGGCCGCAAACCGAAATCGGACGTGCCGGCCGGCGTCGATTACAACCTTTGGCTGGGCCCCGCGCCAGATCGCGGATTCACCGCGAACCGCTTTCATTACAACTGGCACTGGTTCTGGGACAGCGGCAACGGCGATCTGGGAAATCAGGGAATTCACGAAGTGGATAACGCGCGTTGGGGACTGGGCGTCGGATTTCCGAATAAGGTTTCGGCGATCGGCGGCAAGTTCATGTTCAATGACGATCAGGAAACTCCCAACGTGATCAACTGCGCCTACGAATTCAACATGCCCGACGGCACGCACCGCATGATGGAAATCGAGGTTCGCCATTGGATGACGAATCACGAAGCCGAGATCGGCAGTGGAGCCTTTGGCGCGAGCGCGCTTCCTCCCGCCGGCCCGGACGCGACTCCCGCAGCGACACCGGCCGTTGCCAAGGCGGCGGCATCCACCGGACCGCGGCTCGGCTCAGGCGCCGGGAAGCACAACACCATCGGCAATATCTATTACGGGTCGAAGGGCTACCTGGCGCTTCAGGAATACAACTCCTACCGATCCTGGCTCGGTGAAGACATGGAGCCGGGTCCATCCGGAAACGGCAAGGACACGCACTACGCGAATTTCATCGATTGCGTGCGCAGCCGCAAGGCGGAGGACCTGAACGCGCCCTCCAAGGAAGCGCATATGTCCGCGGCGCTGGTGCATCTGGCCAACGTCTCCTATCGATTGGGACGCACGCTTCATTTCGATCCGGTGACCGAACAGGTGATCGGCGACGCGGAAGCGAATCGCTTGCTGCGCGACGAGGATCGCGGCTACCGTAAGGGATTCGAGATTCCCAAGATCGCCGGGATGAAATCCAATCCTACGCACCCCACCGGCGCGTAGATTGTCGGGCGAACTGGAACACGCGCTCCATGACGGGCCGCGGCGCAGGCACGGGCAGCCGCGCAGGTTTTTCGGGTGGTGGATTGCTGCCGCGGGCTTCGTCACATCCGGGCTCGCCGTCGGCGTCCCTTATTACAACGTTCCTTTTTTCTACGATTACTTTCAGCGCGCGTGCGGCTGGTCGCGCGCGCAGATCACGCTGGGATTCCCGCTCGCCGCGGTGCTGACCTTGTGGATTGGCCCGCTGCTGATTCCCCACCTCAGCCCGCGCAAGCTGATCGTCGCAGGCAGCGGACTCACGGCCATCGCGCTTGCGGGATTCGCCACCATGGGATCGGGCCTGTGGGTCTACTACGCGCTGTGGGTGGTGTTCACGGCTGGATATATTTTCTCGGGCCCCATCCCGCATCAGCTCATCGTCTCGCACTGGTTCCGAAGAAATCGCGGCAAGGCGATGAGCATCGTGTATGTCGGCAACGGCCTGATGGGATCGGTCGGTTCGCTGCTGGTGAAGCCGCTGACGGAACATTTCGGTTTTCGCGCGGCCCTGCTGGTGCTTGGAGCCATCGTGCTGATTTGCTGGCCGGTCGCCATGCTGGTTCTGCGCGACAAGCCCGCCGACCTGGGCCAGTATCCCGATGGCGACGACGCACCGCCGCCCGAGGCTTCGGTGAGTTCGCATTCCTTCGCCGACCTGCTGAGCAGCTATTCGTTCTGGCTGCTGCTGATCGGCAGTTTTTGCGCGATCGGCGCCGTCGGCGCGATCAACTTCCATATGAAGTTCGTGTTCCTTGACCAGGGCTTCGAAAAAGGATCGGCCGCCGACAGCGCGTGGCGCACCGCTTCCGTTTTGATTCTCTGGTCGAGCGTCGCCGGCCGGCTGCTGGTCGGCGGACTGGCCGATCGATTCTCAAAAAAATGGGTTATGACCGGGACCTTCGCTCTGGTCGCCGCCACCATTCCAAATCTTCTGTTGGTCCGCCCCGGCCGCGAGGGACTGCTTTACGCGTTCGCTATTCTGTTCGGATTCGGGCTCGGCGCGGACTACATGTTGGTCCCATTGATGGCCGCCGAGCAATTCGGCGTCAACAGTCTCAGCCGCGCGCTGGCTATCATCCTGCCGGTGAACACCATCGGCCAGACCTGGCTTCCCTTTTTCGTGTCGCTTCTGCGCGACCGCCTCGGCAGCTATTCCACCGCAATGGGCGCGGTTCTAGCGGTTGCCCTGATAGGAGCGGTCGCCATCGCGATTCTTCCAAGAAATCAACAACCATGGCCCCAGAAAACATAACCAGGAAAAACGTAGGCGTTATCATGAACGGCGTCACCGGACGCATGGGTACGAACCAGCATCTGGTCCGCTCCATTCTCGCGATCCGTGAGCAGGGCGGCCTGCTGTTGCCCGACGGAACCCGGCTCTGGCCCGATCCGATTCTGGTTGGACGCAACCCATCCAAATTGCGCGAGCTCGCGGCGGAGCATGGGATCTCGCGATTCAGCACAGACCTGGCCGCCTGTCTCGCGGATCCGGCGAACTCCATTTATTTCGACGCGCAAACCACATCGCAGCGCGCGCCGGCACTGCGCGCGGCGATCCTGGCGGGCAAACACGTGTATTGTGAAAAGCCTGTCGCGGATACTTTGGACGATGCGATCGCGTTGGCGAAGCTCGCGCGCGAGCGGGGCGTCCGGCACGGCGTGGTACAGGACAAGCTGTTCCTGCCGGGCATCCGCAAGTTGAAGCGCCTGATCGATGGCGGATTTTTCGGCCGGATCTTTTCGGTTCGCGGGGAGTTCGGCTATTGGGTATTTGAAGGAGACTGGCAGCCCGCTCAGCGCCCCTCCTGGAATTACCGGAGTGAAGACGGCGGCGGGATCGTGATGGATATGCTCTCGCACTGGCGCTACGTGCTGGATCATACCTTCGGCGCCGTGAAACGCGTAAGCTGTCTGGGCGCGACGCATATTCCGAAGCGCTGGGATGAAAACGGCAAACCCTACGAATGCACCGCCGAGGACACGGCTTACGCATGTTTCGAGCTTGACGGCGGAATCGTCGCGCAGATGAATTCGTCGTGGTCGGTGCGCGTGTATCGCGACGAACTGCTCGAAATTCAGGTTGACGGGACGCATGGCAGCGCGGTCGCGGGCCTGCGCGAGTGCAGAACGCAGCATCGCGCCAACACGCCCAAGCCGGTGTGGAACCCGGACATCCCCAACGCGGTCGATTTTTTCGCGGGCTGGCAGGAGGTCCCCGACAACCAGGTTTTCGCAAACGCGTTCAAAGTGCAATGGGAAATGTTCCTGCGGCATGTGGAATTGGGCACCCCGTTCGCGCATGATCTGGTGGAAGGCGCGAAAGGCGTCCAGTTAGCGGATCTCGCGCTCAAGTCCTGGCGCGAGGGGCGCTGGATGGATGTTCCGGAACTGGAAGCCGGACTGGAAGGCCGAAAGTAAAACGGCCCGCGGGCCGAAGGGTAAAAATAGATGCCTGAGCTGAAACTTCCACTCGAAAGCGGCCTGACGACCTGTCGCATAGAGCGGGCGTGCTCTTACCGGCCGCCCGCGAAGCCTCTCACATCGCGAATCGCTTATGCTGCGGCGCACGTCGTACCAAGCACGGTTCCGAAAGACGACGGCATCGATTGGGAGCGGACCCTCGCGTATCGCCGCCATCTCTGGTCCTATGGATTGGGCGTCGCGGAAGCCATGGACACCGCGCAGCGTGGGATGGGTTTGGCGTGGGAATCGGCGCGGGAGCTGATCGCGCGTTCTCTCGCCGAGGCCAAAGCGTGCGGCGGTCTGATCGCGTGCGGCGCCGGCACGGACCAGTTTCCCGACGATCGGCCGGCGCGGCTGGACGACATCATCGCGGCCTATGAAGAGCAGTGCGAATGGGTGGAGCATCATGGCGGCCGCGTGATCCTGATGGCCAGCCGTGCTCTGGCGCGCAGCGCAGCTTCCCCCGATGACTATCTGGCCGTGTATTCGCGAATCCTTTCGCAATTGCGCCAGCCGGCGATTCTGCATTGGTTGGGCGACATGTTCGACCCCAAGCTCGCCGGGTATTGGGGTTCAGCCGATCTCAATCGCGCCACGGAAGTTTGCTTGAGCCTGATTCGCGATCATGCGGGGCACTTAGATGGCATCAAAATTTCTCTGCTCGACGCACAGCGCGAGATTGATCTGCGCCGCCGCCTGCCTGCCGGCGTCCGCATGTATACGGGCGACGATTTCAACTACGATGCGCTGATCCGCGGCGACGGCCGCCATCACAGCGACGCGCTGCTCGGCATTTTCGATGCGATCGCTCCCGCTGCCTCGGCCGCGATTCGGGCGTTGGACGAAGGCTGTCCTGATGAGTTCGACCGCATTCTCGCGCCCACCATTCAGCTTTCCCGCCATATCTTCGAGTCGCCGACCTATCTATATAAGACCGGTATCGTGTTCCTCGCGTGGCTGAACGGTCATCAGGATCGCTTCCAGATGGTCGGAGGCCTTGAAACTGCGCGGAGTATTTCGCATCTTTCAACATTGTTAGTGCTCGCGGAGCACGCCGGAATGCTAATGGATCCAGAGCTCGCCTGCCGGCGCATGCAGGGCTTATTGGAACAGGCCGGAGTGGGCGTGTCTCGCTCACACGCGTATGATTGAGCGGCTCAGCTTCAACCAGATCACCGCGAAATATTCGACGCTCAAGGAATGCGTGGAGGCTTGCGTGCGTCACGGCGTCGGCTGGATTGCGCCCTGGCGCGACCGCGTTCAGGAAGCCGGTCTTCCCGACAGCGTCCGCATGATCCGCGACGCGGGCCTTCGCGTTTCGAGCCTATGCCGCGGCGGTTTCTTTCCGGCGGCAACGCAAGCGGAGCGGCTCGAACGGATCGATGACAACCGTCGCGCGATTGACCAGGCGGCTGAGCTGGCGGCCCCGTGCGTGGTGCTGGTCTGCGGCCCGGCGCCCCATCGCGATATCGACGGCGCGCGGACGATGGTCGCGGAAGGCATCGCGGCGATCGTGCCCCACGCGCGCGAGCGTGGGGTCCAACTCGGCATCGAGCCGCTGCATCCCATGTTCGCCGCGGACCGGAGCGTGATCGTGACGCTTGCCGAAGCCCTGGATCTGGCAAACCAGTTCGATCCGTCGAACGTCGGAATCGTGGTGGATGTGTTTCATGTCTGGTGGGATCCGCGGTTGTATGTCGAGTTGCGACGCGCCGCCGGACGAATTCTCGGCGTCCACGTCTCCGATTGGGCCGTACCCCTGCCCGGCATCGTGACCGGACGCAGCATGATGGGAGACGGAGTGATCGAATTGGACCGCATCCGCGCGGCGATCGACGACACCGGTTACGACGGCCCGATTGAAGTCGAGATCATGAATGAGAAAATCTGGAGCCAGCCCATCGATCAGACATTCGAGCAGATCGTCCGGCGCTACCGTGAGTGTATGTGATTATTTTACGGCTGCGTTGACGACTGCGCGGATCATGCCGTCGCTCTTGCTAAGGATATAGAGTTCGCCCTCCGGATCCGCCCAGAAATGGATATCGGACCGGCCCTCTTGCGCGACTTTCGCCGTACCCGGCAGCCCGGGCGCCTTCCCGCCTCGGGCATGGTACGCCGATTCCGTGATCGGAGCCATGGAGCCGTACGCTTCACTACTGCCACCGGGTTTGGCCCATCGGATCTTGACAGGATGCATCTCCGCCAGCGTTTTCGGATCGCCGTCGTCGGCCGCCAACATTTCCTTATAGTCGACATACCAGACGTTGCCGGTGGAAATATCGCCAAAAATGTACTTGCCTCGTAGCGCTGGGATCTTTTTGCCGCGATAAACATAGCCGCTCGAGACCGCGTCTCCTCCGCCGTTCACGTGCCCATACTGAATCACTGGATAAGTGGGAGTTACCGACCCATCTGTTTCCGTCGCGTTGATCTGCACGGGAATCGTGTCGTTTGCGGGAAGGTCGACGATCCGGTTGGTCGTCTCCAGTTTCTGGTTGCCCTCCCGCGAGGAGTAGCCGTAGTTGGCTCCCTTGTGGATGATGACGACGGTTTCCCACGTGTACAGTCCAATAACGCTCGCGATGAGATGATTGTCGTGCGGGTTCTTCGGGTCAACATCCCAGGTGAGGCGCGCGGGATTGCGCAAGCCGTACGCCCAGATCTCGCCTCGCGCGCCGGCCTTCGACACAAATGGATTGTCGTTGGGGATGCGGTAGCGCCCGTTCTCGCTGATCTTGCTGGCGGCCCTCGAATCCAAATCTGGCCTCGGGTTCAAATCCGGGATGACGCGGAGAATTTTTCCTACCAGCGTATCCAGACGCTGCGGATTGGCGCGCATCTCACCATTTCTCTCGCCCGAGCCGCCGTCTCCACACGCGATGTATAAGACCCTCCAATCTGGATCGCCCGCACGCGCGGTTGGATTGAAGATCAGGTCCCCCATAGGATGAATGCGGGTGTTGTGCCGCAGGCGCATCAATTCGCGCGCGGTCCCTTCGAAGGTCGCATTGGAAGTGTTCGTGTCGGTCCATTCGATGAGCACCGCTTCGCGCACTGTCGGGCCCGGCGTCTGGATCGGCGGCGTCGGCGTGTAACCGGAAAGATTCAAGCCCGGGAAACTTCCGGTGTCGGGCATCGCCGAGCCCGGCAATTCCGGGTCTTCCAGGTGAATCGTGTAGAACTTGCCGTTGCGCGCGTAGTCGGGATCGAACGCAAAACTTATGAAGCCGTTCGCAAAACCATTGTCGGTCGGAAGCTTATGAAACAGTCCCGTGTGGCCGCTCGCGCCGTTGAAGTCGAGGTACGTCGAGAACTTTCCGGTTTCGCGATCGTAGATATACAGAGGCCCGTTCAGATCGTTCACGAAGAGGCGTTTCTTGCCGCCAGGTTCCTCGCGCATGAAATTGACTCTGGCGAGAAGACCCATGATCTGGCCCGCGCCGTCGACCGCGCCGGTCATCGGCAACGTGGCGTAGTCCCGGATTTCGAGGGTGACCTCCGGCGGTGCGCCGGCGCGGCAAACGGCGGCCAAGCCGAGGGCGAAGCAGGCAATCCGCGCTTTCCCACTCATGGATTACGATTTCGGACCGAGCGCAACCACGAAGTATTCCGCTCGATCGGGTCCCGGATTGTGCACGCCATGCTCGTCATTCGAGTTCACGTAAAATATCGAGCCGGGCGTGAGGCGCTCCGTCTTGCCGTTCACCGTGGCGTCCAGGATTCCCGCCTGAATCATCATAATCTCTTCATGGATGTGCTTATGCGGCGGATGCGGCGACTGGCCGGGAGGCAGCTCCGTCACATGGACTTCGATAGGGAATCTGCTGTGGTTTTCGCCGTCGAGCACCGCGTGGCTGGTGCTGGTCGCATTCACTTTCGTGGGCAGATCTTCAAACTTGAACGCGTTCGAGGACAGCCGTTTCGATAATTCCTGCGCCGGCACACGGCTCGCCACCAGGGCCGGCAGGAGCATTGCGAGGCTTCGTCGAGAATATTTCATGCTGGACCAGTGTCACCGTTTTTTGTGAACGAATATCGCGAGGCCACACTCCTCAGTTTAGCTATGAAAACTCGTCTGCATAGCACGCCAGCGGAAAATTCCGAGGACAAATGACTGTCCCCGGGCAGCCGCCACTCGAGAAACTCACCCCGAATCTGAAAAAACTCAGAAGAACAGCTTCATCGCGAACTGCATGATGCGCGGATCGTATGCCCCGGTGATCTGCCCGAAAGTCGAGGAACTGAGATTTACGCTCGTGGTGCCGTAGCTTACGCCCGCCGCCTGTCCGGACGGGGCGAAGCCCCCCACGAAATTCGTGTGGTTGAGGAGATTGAAAGCTTCGGCACGCGCTTGCAAGCCGATCCGCTCTGTAACTCTGAAGGTCCGGCTCAGCGACGCATCGAATCCGAAGTAGCCGGGACCGCGTAGCGCGTTGCGCCCGAGGTCGCCATAGGTGCCCGTTGGATTCTGAGCGAAAGCCAACGGATTGAGGTATTGGACGCAGATCACGCTGCTGGTGCAGATTGGGTTGGTCGCGGCGGTGTTGGAAAGCAGCTGGTTGGGGCGATCATTCCCCAGGCCGGTAAGCGAGTTGTCCTTCCCCGAGGTGACGTTCAAGGGCTGGCCGCTGCGCGCCGTGAACAGCGGCGCAAATTGCCAACCGTTGAGCAGGTGGTTCTGCCATGCGCTGTCGCTGTGCCAGGAACTCGTGGCCACCAGCGAAGAGTTGAAGTTGTGACGCGTGTCGGAGACACACGGGCCCCAATCCGCGTGGCGATTGAAGACCTGGGAGTTCGTCGAGCCGGCCAGCGCCGCGCCGAAATCGTAATCCGACAAGCAATACGAATCCGTGTAATTGGCACTGAACGTATAGTTGTGACCGAAACGATGCTGCACGGACAACAACAGCCCCATGTAGCGGGCCGTGGCGCCGTCGTCCATCGTATCGATGCTCGCGTAATAGCCGCCGCTGACGGGGTTATCCAGGTACAAGAGCCGGCGCTGATTGGTATTGGCGGTGCTGGAACACGGCCCCGCCGCCGTGAGACCGTACTGACCCGCGGTGCAGTTCCCCGGGATATACGTCGCGGGGTCTCTTTCCTCCGCGATCCAAAGGTGGGTGGTATGGTTACCCAGGTAGCTGATCGAACCCACCCAGTCCTTGGCGAACTGGCGCTGG
>Ga0182024_10005941_pt1 | contig 27055 bp, 25 predicted proteins | sample P32metaG_FD_120480 | JGI IMG/M metagenome (GOLD analysis project Ga0182024, IMG submission 120480) | Permafrost microbial communities from Stordalen Mire, Sweden - P3-2 metaG (Illumina Assembly) | ecosystem: Environmental > Terrestrial > Soil > Wetlands > Permafrost | place: Sweden: Stordalen...
GAACCCGTTTCCGCCCAGCGCCGCCAATGCGTTTCCAGTGAACCCGTTTCCGCCCAGCGCCGCCAATGCGTTTCCAGTGAACCCGTTTCCGCCCAGCGCCGCCAATGCGTTTCCAGTGAACCCGTTCCCGCCCAGCGCCTCCAATGCGTTCCCAGTGAACCCGTTCCCGCCCAGCGCCGCGAATGCGTTTCCAGTGAATCCGTTCCCGCCCAGCGCCGCCAATGCGTTTCCAGTGAATCCGTTCCCGCCCAGTGCTGCCAATGCGTTTCCAGTGAACCCATTTCCACCCAGCGTGACCGACGGAAACCCGAACGCAGTATAAGTCTGTCCGCAGAAGCTTGGACCGCAACGATTTGACTGTTACACTCGACTCATCGCGTAGGCAGTTCAAAACGCGATACCGACAATGAGTCTGGACAACATACTGTGGCTTACCGGTGTCGTGGCTGAGGCAGCAGTAATTGCGCTGCTGATATATAGGCGTGTCTGGCGAACACTGCCGGTCTTCTGCATCTTTTGTGCTTGGACTCTGCTCAGTAGTGCGGGGGCGTACATTGTCTTCCGCTTCTTCCGGCCTAGCTATAGCACGGCTTATTTGGTTGAGGTCATTGTGACCTCAGCCTTGGAATTCGGCGTGCTAATCGAGATTGCCTGGTCCGTCTTGCGCCCGATGCGGGCTTCTCTGCCCCGAAGTACTTTGGTGGTCATTGGAGTCGTGGTCGTGGCTGCTGGAGCCGCAATCTGGCCGTTTTCCAGCATTCATGAGCTTGCTGGCTTGTCTCCGGTCATGCGCAATCTCATCCGCCTGGAGCAGACCACCTCGATTCTTAGAATTTTGTTCTTTTTGGCCTTGGCAGGATCCAGTCAATTGCTCTCCATCGGCTGGCGAGATCGTGAGCTCCAGGTTGCGACTGGACTTGGCTTCTACTCTTTTGTGAGCCTCGCTGTGGAAATGCTCCATTTTCACCAGGCGGTGATAGGGCCGTCGTATCTCCACCTGCAACAAGTCGTCGTGGCTTGTTCCATCGGCTCTTTGCTGTATTGGGTATTCAGTTTTGCGCAGAAAGAAGCCGAGCGCCGGGCATTCACCCCCCAGATGCAGCACCTTCTATTGGCGGTGGCCGGAACCGCCCGAAACACCCGCATCGCGTTGGCGGATTCCGAGCCTCCCAAGACGCGGAAGCGCTGAAACCAGCGCCGTATTCCACTTTGGTTTGCCGGATCGGCTTTCTCTCCCTGCCCCTGAGTACCTCTCCGGTCATCGCTTCCCCGGCACCGTCGGTTCCATTTCAGGGCGGCATGTTACTAAAGTTGGATCGCCAATTGGGTACTTTGTTCTTGAGGAAACACGAAGGATGCATTATTTTTTCTCCGCTCGCGGCCGATTCTGTGTTACTAGTAGTAAGTAGGCAAGAGCCAGCCGGGTTACGAGGTCTGGATCTTGTGGTTACCGAGACCCAACGGAAGGATCGCCAATGATTCTCTCTCTCCTCCAAATTGCCGTCGTTGTTGGTATCGCGTTCTATCTGGTGCGGTGGCGCAACGGAGTACAGCGTCGCAATGCACAAACTTGGGATACGCTTCTGTCCAAGTTGCGTCCCGACTGGAGTGCCCGCGGATTGAGTGAGCATTTCCTTTGGAAAGAAGGACTTAACGCGACCCCCGAAGATGTCTGGCACCGCATGGAAGGCCCCAAGGGGCTGTGGGTAATATTCCAGAATGCACGAGTCATGCTGGAGATGGCGGACTATGCTTCCAGAAACAGCGACGGCGTGGACCGTGTGCTTCTGGAGACCATGCGCAGTGACGCCATGCAGATTCGGGTCTGCGTCCTGATGGCCTTGAGCCAATATGCTTTCACCCAGGCCAGCGAGGGTGTTCGCGTGAATGCCTTCCGCGCCGCTTCCATGTATACTGGCATGGCCGCACGGATGACCCAATTGCTCCAGGATCATGCAGCCATCATCGTCCCCGATTTTGTGGCAGCCATGTAATCTGGTTCCTACTCCCAAACAAAAACCCCGGCCTTGGCCGGGGTTTTTGTTTGTATACCTGAGCAAACTTGCTTCAGACCGGATTTGAAGCGAGAAATGCGAGGATCCCGTTAAACTCTTCCTCGCTGAGCCTGAAGTTGAGTGCTGCGGCTACCTCCTCCACCTGCTGTCCGCTGCGTCCGCCCACGATCGCGGCGGTGACGGCCGGATGATGCAGCGTCCAGGCCACAGCCACCACGCCGGGGCTGACCGCATGGCCATTGCCGATCTCCCGCAGCAACTCAACCAGGCGGAGATTCCGGCTGAGCCGTGGTTCGGTGAATTCCACACCCTTCTGCCGCCAGTCGTCGGCAGGAAGCGCCGCAATCCGTTCCGGGGTCATCGCCCCGGTCAACAGTCCTGAAGCCATCGGCGAGTAGTTGATGACGCCAATGCCATTGTCCTCGGCAAATGGCAGAATCTCCTCCTCGACGCCCCGCCGCAGCATCGAATAAGGCGGTTGCAGGCTGGTGATGGGCGCAATCCGCTGCACCCTCTGCATCTGCTCCACCGAAAAATTGGAGACCCCAATCCAGCGAATCTTGCCCTGCTTACGGAACCCCTCCAGCGTCTCCCAGCCCTCTTCAAGTTCCTCCTCCGGGTTCGGCCAATGGATCTGGTAGAGGTCGATGGTCTCCACTCCCAGTCGCTTCAGTGAGCCGTCGAGCTCCTCGGCCAGGGAGCTGGCCTTCAGTGAGCGGTAGATCAGGCGGTCCTTGTACCAGCGCATCGAGCATTTAGTAAAAACCAGCGGCTTGGGGCCGGAGTGGCTCTTCAGAGCGCGGCCAACCACCTCTTCCGAGTGGCCCAGCCCATAGATGGCCGCCGTATCGATCCAGTTGATGCCCAGATCCAGAGCGCGATGAATCGCGGTAATCGATTCGTTATCGTCCTGCGGCCCCCACGCGAACTCCCAGTTGCCCCCGCCAATGGCCCAGGCGCCAAAGCCGATCGGGGTGAGTTGAAGGTCGGAGTTGCCAAGGGTGCGCAGCGCGGGCGAGGCAGTAGTTGTCATGACATTTGCTTTGATGCGCGGCGAGCAACTTGGCTTCAAGGAAACGAGGATGGCTGCCTGGATACCGGCATGGCCGATAATTCCCGTAGTGGATTAGTTTGAAGGGTACGGGCTTCAGCCCGTACATAAACCCAGCAAAATCCGCATGGGCTTCAGCCCCTGAGGGAGAGCCCTTTCAAACTGACCCTCTAACATAATTCCTGATGCGTTTTTGCAGAATACGCATCAATGCTAAACTATTGATGCGCAGCACGGCTCGAACCCAATGAGAACAACCCTCAATATGAGCGAAGATGCACTGGAGCAGGTCAAAGAGTTTGCGGCGGCGCGCGCCCTTTCCCTGGGAGAAGCAACCTCATTCCTGGTGATGCGAGGGGCGAAGAGGAGAACCCCGGTTCGAAAGGACGGACACTTTTTCGTCTTTTCTCCCGGCGAAGACGCAGAGACCATCACGCTGGAACATGCCCTGAAAATCGAGGACGAAAGCGAGTGAACGTCTGGCTGCTCGATGTAAACGTTCTTGTAGCTCGCTTCTGGGAGCCGCATGTCTTCCATCGCAAGGTTCGCGCCTGGATGGCCAGCCACGAGCACGATGGCTGGGCAAGCTGCCCTATCACCCAAGCCGGCCTGGTGCGAACCATTACCAACCCTGGGTTTGCCCAAGACGCTCCACGCCCCGCCGAGGCTCTTCACTGGCTGACCGAGACTTTGCGGCAAGACCCAAATCACCAATTCTGGGCCGACGATTTGCCGCTTTCCGTTGCCTGCGCTGCGGCCGTGTCTCAGTTGAGCGGTTTCAAACAGTTGACGGATGCGTATCTGCTTGGCCTGACAATCCACAGAAAAGGCCGTCTATTGACGCTAGACAGGCGGATGCACGCGCTCACCACCGAAGGAAGCCCCACGCGGCAAGCGCTCGTCATCCTGGATTGAGATCGGGCAATCCTCTGGAAAACCCGGCACACATCCCAGCCGGAGAGCGTCGATTCACATGTCGTTCACCGTGAATTCACGGGAACGTGAACGATTCTCTGTAGGCTGGCAGCCATGAAGAACCTACATAAGCTCTGCAGAACCCCTTTCTTCGTTGGCCTCTTGATCGCAATTTGTGGCATCTCCGCGAGAGCGCAATATGAGGATGGCAGCCTGGTGGGCTCCATCCATGACGCCACCGGTGCGGTAGTGGGTAGCGCTGCCGTCACCGTCACCAACGTGAATACCGGCAACGTCATCAAGGTCGTCGCCAATGGAGCCGGCGATTACGAGGTTCCATCGCTCCGCGTAGGCGTTTACAACATTGAGGCGGACGCGCCGGGATTTGCGCCCGCCGAGGCTAAGAACATCACAGTCTCCGTCGCCGCAAGCCGGCGCATTGACCTGACCCTCAATGTCGGCGCTACCGCCACCACGGTCGAAGTCAGCGATGTCGCGCTCCAGATCGAGACGGATACCAGCCAGCGCGGCCAGAACGTTTCAAATTACCAGACGGAAGCCCTTCCACTTGTCAGCCGCAACTTCTCTGACCTTCTGGCGCTGGTCACCGGTTCGCGTCAGGCGCCCACCGCGGCCACCACCAGTTCCATCAGCAGCCTGGTGCGAGAGGGCGCATACAACGTCAATGGCCAGCGCAGCATGTTCAACAACTACCTGCTCGACGGTATGGACAACAACGCTTATGGCGAGAGCAACCAGGGCTTCGACAACCAGATCATCGCCATCACGCCGGACTCGGTGGCGCAATTCAGCGTCGTCACCAACAACGAAAGCGCCGAATACGGCAGATCCTCCGGCGCCACGGTCAACGTCGCCTCGGCCAGCGGCACCAACCGCTACCACGCCACGCTCTACGAGTTCCTCCGCAACACCGATCTGAACGCTGCGGGCTTTTTCAAGCCGCTGCTGGTGGGCAGCGCCGGAGCTTCCGTGCCCTTCCAGAAGCCCACCTTCAATCGCAATCAGTACGGCATGAATTTCGGCGGTCCCATTCTCAAGGACAAGCTGTTTTCTTTTCTTGACTACGAAGGCTTCCGGCAGACGCTCAAGCCTCTCGACGTGCTTACCTTGCCAACGCAAAACGAACTCAATGGCATTCTGGTCGTCCCTGTCAAGAATCCCATTACCGGCATCACCTATCCGGCCAACACACCCATTCCCTCAGGCGCAATCAATCCGTTTTCGGCGCAAATCGTCAGCTACTTCCAAACCTTTGCCAGCCAGTTGCCTACCAGCGGCGTTTCCACAACCGGCTTGGCGTCCGACGACTACGCCAAAGAGGTTCCTTTCACTGATAAATCCGACAAGGGCGATCTTCGCCTCGACTTCCAGCAGAGCGCCAGCAGCTCATGGTTTCTGCGCATCAGCGACCGCAAGGAGACGGGCGTAAACTACCCCACAATCCCGCTCCCGCTCGACGGTCAGGCGAACGGCACCATCCGCATCCTCGACCAGCAGATCGCGCTCGGCTACACGCATCTCTTCGGCTCCGACAAGATCGTAGACGCCCGCCTCGGCCTCTCCAGGACCAAGGCCGGCAAGTACACGCTCTCGATTGGCCAGAACGACTTCACCATCCCCGGCCTCCAGGATGTCCCGGCATTCATCGAGGGCGGACTGCCGTCCGTCAGCATCTCGGGCTTCACTGCCTTCGGTCGTCAGAGCACCAATCCTCAGTGGCAAAATCCCGCACTGCTCGATCCCAAGGTCAACTTCACCTGGGTCAAAGGCAAGCACTCCTTCAAATTCGGCTATGAATACGAACATATCTGGATGGCCGTCAACGACAACAATCCCCTCTATGGCTCCTGGACCTACAGCGGCGGCTACAGTGCCACCGGCACCACCGTCACCGATGACTACTGGGCCGACTTCCTCTTCGGCGCAACCAGCTCGTATCAGTTGGCCAACTACTTTGTGGTCCATCTGCGCCAGTCTCTGGATAGCTCTTACGCGCAGGACGACTGGAAGGTCACTCCCAAATTGACCCTCAACCTGGGCCTGCGCTGGGAGTACGGATCGCCTTACTCCGAGTGGAAAAACAACATCTCCAACTTCGATCCCGTCGCGCAGACCGTTGACACCATCACTCCCGGCGTAGTGGCGGGCAACGGCATCACCCCGGTAACTCCCGGCGGCGTCTACGGAAGCACGCTGGTTAATCCCGACCTGACCGACTTCTCCCCGCGCGTCGGATTTGCTTTTGAAGTGATGCCGAAAACGGTTGTCCATGCAGGCTTCGGCACCGGCTACGTTCACTACACCCGCGCCGGCTCCGGCGACATCCTGGCCATCAACGCTCCTCAAGCCCAGTTCGCCGCGGTCACCCAAATCAAGCCCACAACCACCAACCAATGCAGCACTCCGCTTCCGGCACAGATCATCGCGGTTGGATCGACGACTCCGAGCTGCTACGCCGCTTCCAGTCAGGGTTTCCCGTCGGGGCTGGTCACCTCGTTCAATCCGGCCACGGATAACATCACCTATATCCCCAAGAACACCAGAGACAGCTACGTCGAGAACTACTTCCTCGACGTGCAGCAGCAGTTGGCCAAAAACACCATCCTCAATGTCGCCTATGTGGGCAACCATGGAGTCAAGCTGCAAGGCTTTCTGAACGCGAACCAGAGAATTCTCTCCACGCTCGGCACCAGTAACGTCCAAAGGGAATTCACCAACTGGCCCAGCGATATCACCGAAGCGCTCAACGAGTTCTTTTCCGACTACAACGCTTTGCAGGTTCGCTACGAGCAGCGCTTTGTGGCCGGCCTGACTCTGCTGAACTCCTTCACCTGGGAGCATTCGCTTGACAACGCCTCGGCCTCGCTCGAGGGCAACACTCCCTCGCCGCAGGACGGCACCAACATCAAGGCCGATTACGCCCAGTCCGATTACAACCTGCCTGTCGCCAACGTCACCAGCCTGGTCTACGAGCTTCCAGTCGGCCGCGGCCGCCGCTTCCTACCCTCCGCCAACGGTCCCACGCAAAGCGTCCTGGGCGGCTGGCAGATCAGCGCCATCAACACCTCCCAGGCCGGCACTCCCTTCAATCTCACCTATTCGCCCAACGCCACCCAGCAGGTTTCTCCGCAGATCTCGGCAACCTACCGTGGCGCGAACGAGTACCGGCCCGACATTCTCTCTGGCCAGAAGATCACTCAGGGGCGCTCCTCCCGCGCAGCCAACACCGGCTACGTGAACTACATCAACCTGTCAGCTTTTGTGGTGCCTCCCTTGAAGGACGCCGTGGGCAACTATCTCAGCCCGTTCGGCAATGCCTCGCGCAATCCGGGCCGCACACCGCCGTTCAACGAGACCGACTTCGATCTCAACAAAAAGTTCGATACGCCTATCGAGAGCCTGAAGCTGGAGTTCCGCGCGGAAGCGTACAACCTGTTCAACCACACCAACCTCTATCTGCCCGGCACCATCAGCGGTTCGCAGGGTACCACCACCGCGACGGTGGGAACGGGCGGCATTGCCCCGGTCTCCTCGATCACGGGCAACCCAACCGGCGGAGGCCAGATCACCAGCACCTTCGAGCCGCGCATCTTCCAGTTTGCTTTGAAAATCATTTACTGAAGCTTGCTCTTCTTGTTCTCCCGTTTATCAACCCGCGCGGCCTTCCGCGCGGGTTGTTTTTTGTCCCTGCGTGACGGGGCTCACCGCCCTCGCACTTTATGTTTGGCTATAATAGATAGCCGTACAAAGGGCTGGAATCAGCAGTAATGCAACACTCTTTGCACCCCAGCCCGCTCGAAAGGAATCAGTTGTAAGGGGGCAGCCATGAAATACCGGGTATTGACGGTCAACCGGGAGTTTGGAAGCGGCGGTGGCCGCATCGCGCAAACCATCGCCGGGTGGCTTGGCTGGAAGTTGCTGGACCGCGACATCATCGACGCCATCGCCTACGCGGCTCACGTGGATGCGAAGGTCGTCCGCCGCTACGATGAGCATGTGGGCTCATGGCTCGGCCGCGTGAACCAGCAAGCCATGCGCTCGGCAGCCCTCGCCGCCGGCCTCCAGCTCGGTGAAGACTCAGTCTTCGATGCCGCGCAGATGGTGAAGCTCACCCAGAAGATCGTCGAAGAAGCCTACTCCGAGGGCAACTGCGTCATCGTTGGCCGCGGCGCGCAGTGCATCCTTCAGTACAAGCCCGATGTCTACCACGTCTTTGTCTACGCCCCGCTGCGCGAGCGCATCGTTCGCCTCCGTACCCGCCTCGAGAAGGGCGCCAACATCGAGCAGCGCATCCGGACCGTCGATGGAGAGCGCGCCAAATACATGCAACAGTACTTCGGCAAGAGCTGGTGCAGTCTCCACCTCTACGACCTGATGATCTCCTCCAGCGAAGATGAGGACTCCACCGCGAGAGTCATTCTAAGCGCCATGAACGAAGAGTAAATGGAAGGCAGGGATTAGGGAATAGAGAACAGGGAATAAGGATATTCACTGTCCTTATTCCCTGTTCTCTATTCCCTAATCCCTGCTCCCTGCTTCGTCACTTCGCCTCCACATCCCAATCGAAGCTGATCCCCGCGATCAATGCGTTGAGTTTCTCCACAGCCGCCTTCTTCTGTTCTTCCAGGTCGGCGGTCTGCTTGCGCGTGGCCTGCAACTGATCCTCAGCGCGGTTCAACTCGTCCACAAACCGCTTGGCCGCATCGTTGCCTTTCAGCGCGGTCAGGTTGTCGCGATCCCGCGCCTCATCGGCTGCCGCGGTCTTCTCGGTCTCCTTGGATTCGGCGATGCGCCGGTCCAGGTCAGCCAGCGCCGTCTGCGCGTCGATCACCGGCTTCAGCTTGTCGAGCGCATCGGGCACGCGCTTGACCAGATCGAGCAAATAAACCCTCTGGTCGGAATTGGCGTTCAGCCAGACGTTCGTGTTCTCCGGCCCGCGCTCCCGCACCTCCAGCTTCTCCGTCGAGTGCGCCGCCACCGGCAGCTTGAAGCGATAAAGGTCCGGCGCGGTTTCATCGGCCTTCAGCCCCTCATCGAGAGTCCAGCCGTTGTCGCGGCGCGGGTGCTCCAGCAATACCATGCGATCCGCTTCCGCGTGATTCGTAGCCGAGTAGGTCACTGAGGCGACATCCATGTGAGTTTCAATGATCACGCCTTTCGTGATCTTCACGTGATGCAAGGTGCGCTGGTTGTCGCGGTCCGTCACCTTCACGCGGACAGCCTGATCGGCGGCATAAGAGAGCAGTCGCTTCTCGCCGGGATGAATCGGATCGAGCAATCCCTCCCCGGCAAACTCGCCGCTTTCAAAGATGGAAAAGCTGCCAGAGTCGAGCGTGAGTTTCGACTTGTTCTCCAGCCATACCGCGCGCAGCGGCGTGGGATCTTTCTCGCTCCACAAAGTCACGTGCTCGGCAGGCAGCTCTTGCTGAAGGATGGGCACCATCGCCGACTCGTTCTTGTGAATCGTGACCGGTTGGGTGAGCGCGTACTCGAAGAAGTCGTCAAATGCATTAGTGGACACGTCCCCCGCTTGGATGGCGTCGGAGGCGCGATAGAGGCCGCCGCCCATTCCTGCGCCGTAACCGTTGCCCGAGCCGGAACCAAAGGCCATGTTCGCGGCATTGGCGTTCACGGTAACCGATTGCGACGCAATGTTCTTTCCCTTTAGCATCATCCCGGAGGCAACGCCCGCGCTGATGCGCACTGGCGCCGTAAGTTGGTTGTTCATCATCTCCGACTCCGCATCCACCTTCTTATCCTGCTGCATCTCCGCCGCCTCATGCGTCTGCGGCGTCAACTGCGCCTCCGTCGAAATCGGAATCTCCGGCCTCCGCGTATACAGCGGCTGCGAGAGAGGCTGAATGAAGCTCTGCGGTGCGCCGGCCACCAGCGAAAGCTGCACATTGTCCCAGTCCGCGCCCACGGTGTTATCCACCACCGCCCAGCCCTGCACAATCGCCGAGCCATTCGGCGTTAGCGGAAAGACCATCCGGTAAGTCGACTTCCACACCGGAACCTCGCTGATATAACTCACACGCAGCTCCCGCTGCCCCTGTCCCAGCGCATCCAGCGTCAGGTGCCGCAGCCCGGTCGCGTGCGTCGAACTCAGCAGCTCAAGATACCTGTCGAGCTGTCCTTCAAGGTTTGCGTCCAGAGGCCGCACGCTCAAGGCTGGCGTCAGCTCAATCACCCGCACCGCGCCCGAGCCGGCCACTAACGTCAGATAAAACTTATCTACTGTAGCGTCGCCCGTGCCCGATTTCTCCGTCCGCGACTCAATCGACATCAGCCTGCCCGTAATCGTTCCCCCGGGCCCTCCCAGCACCTCAACCCGCTGCCCCCGCAGCGCCTGAAACAGCTCGGTCGAAGTCGGATCGTCGCTCATGCCCAGCGAGAGCGACTTCAGCTGCTCGGCCAGCGGCGTGGTCGAGTTGTAATTGACTCCCGCAATTCGCCCGCCACCCTCGTCCAGCACCGTCAGCGACTGCAACACGTCATTCAACTGCGGCGAGGTAAAGTCGATGGCCACGTGCTGGTTCCCGTTCACCGTCCCGGCGTGCTCAAAGTAGCCCACGCCGTTCTTGTAGAGCACAACCTTGCGCACGGGCAGGTCCTTGACCACCTGCGGTGGGGCGGACTCCACCTGCGAAGGTGACACTCGTGATTTGGCTGTAGGCCCCGCCGCGGACTGCGCGGCAAGGGTCAGCGTGAAGGCGGCAAGACAGAACCATGCAAGAATCCGGCGCACGAAACCTCCTCGGACCAGCAAAACAGGAATCCTGCTCTCTTGGACCCCGCCGGAGGCAAAATGGTTCCCGGTCAAGGCATAGAAACACAACTGCCCACATTTTGAGAACGAGGCAGCGACGATATCTTGCAGGTTTCAGCCTCACTTTTTTCGACGATTGCGCGAGTTGGCTGGTCGGTTTGCTCGAAGATGAATATCCATTTAGCGCAGGTATGCCTGCAAAATGCTGGCAGAGGATGCTTTGTGTCAGGGCACGACTTCAGTCGTGCCGAAGATGCGCGTGAAAATGCTGGGCTTTAGCCCCTGCTGCATTTCCCAACCTCCAATTACGCTTTAGCAGCGGCTGAAGCCGAAATTTGATAGGGGCGGCAATCGGCCCGACTAAAGTCGTGCCCTTTTACAAAGCGAGATTTTCCTAATTCGCTGCCACCACAAGCGTTTGCCTGGACAGGATCTATATTCATATGATCTGACTTCTAGTTCCCGGCAACCCCCGTGAGCCTTTGCAACTGCCCCAGGTGGTTCAGGTCGTGCCCTGCCATGGTTTCCACAAGGGTCAGGAACGTCATCGTCCCCCGCTCGGGGTGCGTGACCGGCCTTTCCGCCGCCTCCGGCAGCGCCGCGCCAATCAACCGCAGATTCCACCCGCGCAACGCTGAGAACACGTGAAGCGCCTGGCTGGCAGGGACGCCGGAGTAAGTCGCGGCCCATTTATCCTGATCGAAAGGCTGAACTGTCGGCGCATCCTCGGCCAGCGTCTGGCGCAGGCGAAACCCAAAGACAACCTCGCAGTCGGCCAGATGGCAGACAATCTCCGCCGCGCTCCATTTGCCGGGTACGGGCGAAATCACAGACTTGTCCCTGCCAAGAGCCTCAAGCAATGCGCCAATCGCCCCTGGAGTCGTGGCCAGGATCGCCTCCAGTGGCCGCCCATCCAGAAATCGCTCGTATGGATTCAATTCGCTCATCTCACCATCCTCCTCTGAACTCATCTTAGTTTCTCGCATCTTTGCGTCCCGCCGAAACCCGCCGCCCCATGCGGTTGCAGGGCAGGGCAAATAGTAGTCAGTCAGTTTGAAGGGTACGGGCTTCAGCCCGTACATAGTCCCCATAAAATGCATGTGGGCTTTTAGCCCCTGAGGGAGAGCCCTTTCAAGTTGACCCACTAAAAGGCCAATTGGTCAGCGGAGCCCTGCATTTCCTGTTCCCAACCTGCAATTTGCCTGAATCGCCCACTTTCGGTGATACTTAGATGTTGAGTCTTGTGTGGTCGGGCGGTCCCGTCTGACCCCAAATCTGGATTGGTTCGGCCGGACGTGCTTGAGTGAACGTGCCGTCGGCCCGAAAGCCCCCAAAAGATCAACAGAGCATCGGATTTTGAAAGGAACCGTATACCCGTGGTGATGATTCGTTTGGCGCGCTTTGGCGCCCGCAAGCAGCCCTACTACCGCATTGTGGCCATCGAAAAGGACCGCGCCCGCAATGGCCGTTCCATCGAGGTCGTCGGCACCTACAACCCCCGCACCAACCCGGCCACGGTCGATCTGAAGCACGAGCGCATCGCCTACTGGCGCAGCGTCGGCGCGCAGTTCTCCACCATCGTCGAAAAGCTGGTGTCCAAGAACCCCGTGCCCGCAGTCGAGACCGCCGCTGCCTAGTCTCCCGTCTTTTCCGCCGCTTGACGCCTGAATTCCAGCCTTGAGATGTGCCCTCGCGCACATTTGCTGACGGCGACCGGGGTCTGCTGATACGATTCAGCGCAAGATCGAGGTCGCCAATTCTCGCGATCATTCGGTCAGAGGCACGCATATGACCCAACACGATTCAGTCGCTCCCAACTCGGTCGCCGAGCTCGTCCGCGAGATCGCCCAGGCTTTGGTCGATGAGCCGCAAGCCGTCGAAGTGAACTCCGTCGGTCGCGAAGACAACACCCTCATCGAACTTCGGGTTGCGCCTCAAGACGTGGGCAAGGTCATTGGCAAGCAGGGACGCACCGCCCGCTCGGTGCGCACCATTCTGGGCGCTGTCAGCATGAAGCTGCACCATCGTTACTCGCTCGACATCCTCGAAGAAGACGACTAGCGCGTGTCTCAAGAATCAGCTGTGTGTCAGGACGAATCGGTCTTGTCTCAGGGCACGATTTGCAGCTTCCTGAACAACTCTACTCCGGCTCCGCTTTGTGTCAGGGCATGACTTTAGTCGTGCCGCAAGTAGCCGCAATGAAACCACGGGCTTTAGCCCCTGAGGAACTGTCCCCGGCCTCTGTTAAGCCATTTTTGAGACAGGTTCTTGTCAGGCATGGCCTCTGCTCGCTACCTCCATCCCACTCCTGAGGCGCACATGACCGCACCTGAACAATCTGAATCCTGGGTCTGGTTGGCCCGCATTCGCCGCCCCCAGGGACGCAAAGGCGAAGTCTTCGCCGACATCCTCACCGATTTTCCCGAGAAATTTGCCGAACGCCGCCGGCTCTGGCTCCTGGCCGAGGCCGCCTCATCGGCCTCCCCGCGCCCAACGGCGAAGCCGATTCCGCGTCAGGTCGAGCTTATCGCTCACTGGCCCCATAAGGGCGGCATCGTTCTGCACTTCGCAGGCATCGATTCCATCTCCGCCGCCGAAACCCTGGCCGGCCTCATCGTCGCCATTCCCATGGCCGAGCGTGCCCCCCTCGCCGAGGACGAGGTCTACGTCTCCGACCTGATCGGCTGCACCCTCTTCGACGTGGCTGGCCCAGAACCCATCCCCATCGGCGAAATTGAGGACGTGGACCGCACCGCGGGCCCCGTAGCTCTCCTGGTCGTTCGCGGCGCATCCGGCGAAGTCCTCGTCCCCTTCGCCAAAAGCTATCTGCGCTCCCTCGACCTAGCCGCCAAGCGCGTAGAAATGTCCCTCCCCGAAGGTCTCACCGGCCTGAACGCTCCAGGGAAAGCCTGACGAGACTCCGCGTACGCTACTGGAACGCCAGCGGCTTCCAGCTCCCATTCTCCTTTAGCGCCAGTTGCACCGGCCGCGGCGGCCCTTTCGGCGGAACTGTAACCTCAATCCACAGCTCCTGCCCGGCCTTCACCGGCGTCGGGCTTACCGCATGTTCCGCAATATAGAAGTCGACCGGCGTTTCCAGGCGCAGATTCTCGCACGACGAACCCGGCCATGCTGACACCATCTGCCCTCCAGGTTGTCCGTCCCCCTCCGGAATCCGGATCGCCATCAGCTTACCGCCTTCCACCTTGAGCTTCGCCAGGAACTGCACCAGGCCCGGCGCACTGATTGAGAATCTGTTCCCCATCGGCATGCCGTCCACGCTCCTTGGCATCCTGGCCTGCTTCGCGCTCGGCAGCGTACTCTCGCAGCCGTCCACCTCTAATTGCACGCTCAGGTAGCGTCCCCGCATCAGCAGCTCCGGATCGTAGACCACAGTGCGCGTCCAAACCCGCGGGCAGCGCCAGCGCTGGTAAAGATACTTCGCGGCGATCGAGGAGACCAACGTCAGCTGAATCACGAGCAGCATAATCGATGCTCCGGAGAGGGTAATTTTACCGAGCTTCATAGCGCCCCCTCCGTTGAAACGTCGGCGTGTCCCATCCGCGTAATCAGCCCGCGCCGCATCTTTTCCAGAGCCCACCCGCCCGCAAGGAAGAGCACGCCCAGCCCAATCAGCCCCAGCGACCGCCCCACCTTGTCGAAAATATCGCTGAAGTAGAACCACCCCACCGCAATGGCAAACCCCACAATCCCCAGATTGACCAGTGCCTTGCTCGCCTGCCGCACCCCCCACCAGATGATGAAGACCGCAAATGCCGCCACCAGCGCGTGGGCGGCCAGATTGGGCTCGTTGTTGACATAGGTGGAATGACCGCCAGCCCCATCGTCAAAAACTTCCGTCCAGATGCGCTGGCACCAGGGCAATGCAATTGAGAATACAATCGCCGCGGCCACGGGGATCAGGCTCTTGCGCAGCTTGACGAAAGCAACGCAAAGTGGCAGCACCGCAATATCAACCCATCCCCACATGCGAGTCCCGAAAGGTAGATAACTCTGTTGACCCCACGAGCGCCAGCCCGCGAGCAGCACGACGATCCCTACCAAAGAAGCAATGGCCGCGGCAGCGAAGAGAACCTCTTGGGCAATCTTGTGCTTGGAGCCAAGAAAGAACGTCAGGTAAAGGACAGCCCAGACGATCAGAAACCGGCCCAAATAGACGTCTTGCCCGATGTGTCCCTGTGCCGCAAACGAAAACTCCGCAAAAATCCATGCCGGAAACAGCAGCAGCGTCAAAATCTGCTGCGCCTCGTCTTGCAACAGAATCCATCCCGCCGCCGCGGCCACAGCCCACAGCAAAATCGCCGCCGGCCAATGTTCCTGGATGTTGAAGATCTGTCCCACCAGCGCAATCGCCGCTCCCGTCGAAACGGTGCCCACAGCGTGCAGCGCCGTCGATAGCCCATGAAACTGCTCGCGCGCCCAGGCCCCGCCCACGTGGAAGACGGCGACCATGCCTATCACCAGCGCAAACCGAGCGCCCGGCCCCATATCGTCCCAATGGGCCGAGACAAACAGCACCACGCCGCAAGCCAGCAGGATAGCCCCAAGAATCAGCGCAACGAGACCCTGCCAGCGCAACCCCGCCGGGTGCGTCTGTTCCAACTCGTAGGCGCGAATGCGGCGCGCAGCCTCCGCATCCAGGACGCCGGCCTTTTGCCAGCGGTTTAGCAACGCATCAAAGTCAGCCATGGCAGTTGGCCAACATTAGAACACATCCCGCTACGCCCGCACCGTGATACCCCTGCATCTATCATCAAAGTATGCGCTTCGAGATCGTCACCATCTTTCCGGGCTTCTTCACGAGCATCTTCGAGAACGGCATCGTGCGCCGCGCTCTCGCCGAGGGCCTCGTCGAAGTGGGCATCCATGATCTCCGCGCCTTCACCCACGATCGCCATCGCACCGTGGACGACCGTCCTTTCGGCGGCGGCGAGGGCATGGTCCTGAAGCCCGAGCCGCTTGCCGAGGCCCTAGCCTCGCTCGGCATCGAACCCAAAGCGCAACGCGCGCAAGCGCAGTCAGCCCCACCGCAGGTGGTCCTTCTCTCCGCGCAAGGCCGTCCCTTCACCCAGGCCGTCGCCCGCCAGCTCTCCGCTCTCGACCGCGTCGTGCTTCTCTGCGGCCGCTACGAGGGCGTGGACGAACGCATCAACCAGATCTACTGCGATATGGAGCTCTCCATCGGCGACTACGTGCTCAGCGGCGGAGAGCTGGCCGCCGCCGTGGTCGTCGACGCCGTCATGCGCCTCATTCCCGGCGTCCTCGGCAACCAGGCTTCAGGCGAATTCGAGAGCTTTGGCGCGCCCGACGCTGAAATCGCCACCGATGCCGAAGGCGTTCCCCGCTCCCAGCATGGCGCTGGCGGCCTGCTCGATTACCCGCACTACACCCGCCCCGCCGAGTTCGCAGGCCTCCGTGCGCCCGAGGTGCTCTTGAACGGCGACCACCTCCAGATTCGCCGCTGGCGCCGCGAGCAGCAGTTGCGCAAAACCCTCGCCAACCGCCCCGACCTGCTGGAAAGTGCCGTCCTCAACCCCGAAGACCGCAAGCTACTCGAATCCCTCCGCTAGGAAACCGCCAGCCCACTTCAAAATCGCGAATAGTGCGCAATTCGACGGCGGTCCGAGCGGGTGCCACAAGCCTGACTAACCACTAAAATTGGGTGCCCCATGTCCCGCTTTTGGGACATGGGGAGTATGAGGCTCAAATCGCCCCTTGCGCTGTTCCGCGCATCAAAACAACAAGCGTAACCAAAGGAGGTTGACCATGGAGATGACGAAGTTTTTTACCGACCAGTTACAGCGTGAGGCCGCAGCCAGCCGTAAGGTGTTGGAACGGGTTCCCGAAGGCCGCAACGATTGGAAGCCGCATGAGCGTTCCATGCCTATGGGTTATCTCGCGGCGCTTGTTGCGCAGATGCCTGCATGGATTGCCATGATGCTGACCACCACGGAGTTGAACCTCGACGACAAGGCCGCGAGCGGTAACTTCCAGGCCAAGGCCTCGGAATCACGCGAAGCCCTCCTGAAATTGGCTGACGATTCTGCACAAAAGGCTAAGTCGGCGTTATCAAATGCGACAGAAGATGTCCTGAATGTAACGTGGAGCTTCAAGATGCATGGCAAGACGGTGAACAGTGGTCCGCGCCATCAGCAAATAGCGGACACGTTCACGCATCTTGCCCATCATCGTGGCCAGCTGACCGTTTATCTGCGCCTCAACGAGGTACCCGTGCCCGCTATCTTCGGTCCCAGCGCCGATGAACCCGTCGCATGAGCCGCCCCCGAAGGTCATCGGCGCAGTGGCGTCATCACTGAGGTCCCGGTATCTTCTTAACCATCTGAATCGAAGTGAGCGCATTGTCGGTGATCGTTGCGCCGTACTCCCGCATGCTCCAGCCCAACCCGACCATTTGACTCATGTGATGCTCGGCATTCGCAAGCGAATTGTAGCGGCCCCAGGTATTGGGTGGAGGAATATACCACTTGCAGAAGGCCCACTTGAAATTGATATAGCTAAACTGTTCCGGGACGCCTTTCCACTTCTCTTTGCAGTTATAACAGGGGCAGTAATACGAGTAGAGGTAAACGTGCCGCACGCCTCCGAACTCCTCCGGTTCTTGCGAGAATTTCATGAACGTGTTGTAGAGATCGATGTCGGGATGGGTGCCGCCTTCTTCGTAAGCGGCCGTAGCACATGCCTTGAAGGTCTTATCGTACCCGGCAATCCACATCGAGGCGGTAAGCTTTCGCTTGCTTTCTTCCTCAACGATCTGAAGATGTTCCTTGATGCCGATCTCGATCGCGGCCCTCGTCAGAATGCCCATATATCCTCCGCACCGCCCAATTATAAGGCCAAAACGGCAGTCGCCGGCCGGCAGAAAATACCGGTTGTCCAGCCCTGACTAACCCTGAAAAACAGGTATTCCATCCGCGGCAAAAACCGGTTATAGTGGGAATTCCACCGGGCAGCCGACCTTTGGCGGTGAGCAGAAGCAGTGAGCAACCCTTCATTGAATCCCTGAATGTGAAACCCAAGAGGCGGAAATGGCGATCGATCCTTTAGCCACAACAGCGCCCATTGCATTCCTGAATGCAGCGAACAATCTGTGGTCCTCAACATAGCCAGATGCATCCCGTCTTTCCTGCCTCTCGGAGACACTGCTCATGCAAAAGCTCGCCTCCCCAACCATAGACTCCGAGCGGCAAGCTCAACCGCAGGGCCAGGCGCATGCGCCCCAGTTGGGCCAGAGTAGTTTCCCAACGTACTGGGGCAACCAGGCCGCCTTGCGCAGGCTGTCGCCTATCGTGCCGCGCATCCAGACGAAGCTCGAGATTGGCGCAACCAACGATCCCCTCGATGCCGAGGCTGATCAGGTTGCAAACCGTGTCATGCGCTCGGTCGACGACAGTGAGGCCAGCGACATTGAGGCGAACCTGCCGAGTCCCAACGCAAAGGATGACGAACAGGTCCAGGCCAAGCTCGAAGTCGGCGCAACGAACGATCCCCTCGAAGTCGAGGCCGATCACGTCGCGGAACGTGTCATGCGCTCGGTCGACGACGAGGAGGCCAGCGACATCGAGGCCGACCTTCCCAGTCCCGGCGCTAAAGACGACGAACAGGTGCAGACCAAGAGCGAAGCGGGCAATGCCGCCACGCAAATGGCGCCGCCGATCGTCCACTCAGCGCTCCGCGGCCCTGGATCGCCGCTGGATGCGGCGACGCGAGGTTTCTTTGAGGCGCGGTTCAACCGCAACTTCGCCGGTGTCCGCATTCACACCGACAACCTGTCCGCCGCCTCGGCCCGCGCCATCGGCGCAAAAGCCTATACGCTTGGCAATCGAATCGTCTTCTCAAGCGGACGCTTTGCCCCCGCCACGCCGCAGGGCAGGCTGCTGCTGGCCCACGAACTCGCGCACGTCGTTCAGCAGGGTTCGGCGATCCGCCGTGATGATGAAGAGAACGCTGGCGGAGATACTCCCGGCAAGCAGGTTATTGACGCGCTTTCCGCCAAGGATCCCGTCGGCGGCGTCGGCGATACCGGCAGGGCGCTCGGCATCCTCAAGGGCTTGGCTTCTACAGACGAGGTGATCGCCGCATTGCTCGAAGTGGACAAGGCGGCAATGATCGATGTGCTTGTCTCGGCCCTTCCGCCCGGCGATCAAAGCGAACTTGCTTCGGCCATCTGCGCCGTGCGTTTCACCTCCTCGGTCGGGCAGCCTGACGACCAATTCGGCGTTCGCGCGGCCCAGGGAATCGCGCAGCTTGCGCGACCCGAGCAGGACAAGCTGATTGGCATGGTCCTCCAGCGAAAAGGCTCCACGGCAACCGTGCAGGAGGTCCGCGAGGGAGTCGATGCGCTGATGGAGTCCGAGTCGACGCGGCAGGCGCAGCCCGAGGTGGATGCCGACACGCCGACTTCCATGATGGCGGGCATCATGATGGGCCCGTGGAATCCCGGAAATATGCCCATCGGCTATTACATCGGCAATTCCGCGCACGTGGCGATCGCCGCCGCCTATGCCGCGCTGCACGTCGCCGACGCCGCCTTTTACAACTTCACGCCTGTATCCGCCATCCTCCAGGCTGCGGTTGCGCTCGGCATCAAAATCAGTCCCGCGGCTGCCACAGCGGCCCAATTGGGGCTCAAGCCAGACATCGCAAATCTCACCAAGTTGCAGATGTATGAGATCAAGCCGGTCAGGCTGCAAACCCTCGCCAAAGTAGAATTAGCTCTCTATCTGGCCGCATTCGCGGCGGGGGGTGTGCTCATGGCCCCCGGACCCGTCGGCGAGCCAGGAACCTTTGGCACGCTGCCGGCTCCCGGTGGGTGGTTTGTCTATTCGTCTCCGGAGCGGGGCGTCATCACTTACGCCTATCGTCAGCCGCCGCGCAAAAAACCCGCCAACGACAACGCCACGCAGCCCGTGACCGCTCCCGACAATAAGACGTTAGTCGAGAGAATCTCGATTTTGACTGGGCTCACCGGTATACCGCTCGCGATTTACCTTATTATTTCCGAGGGTTCCCGCGTCGTCATCCCACCCCGAAACGCGATCCCTATCCCATGAGGAGTTATGCAGATACCGGCGGTGATGTACGGAGAACTTGCGGAAGCTAAGAAGCTCTCCGCGTCGGCGGTGCGCAGCTTTCTCAAAGGGCAAAGCTGGCAAGATGCCCTCAGCGCAGCTTCCTTCGTCGATTCCGAGAGCAATGCCGCTCTATTCGTGATGAATGGGCCGGCGCCGTTGTTGGGCGGCGAACCCCACTTTCATCTCTTCCTTCCCCTCGCGCTGCTGCTGGAGCAAGCCAACAAGGGCAAGGCGGATCAAGGCAAGCTCGAGGACGCGATCGCATCGAGTCTCGAATCGCCCTGGGGCACCCTGGGAGTTCTCGCGCCCAAAAATCAGATGCTTGTCTATCCGCCGCACCGTCATCGGGCGATCCTCAACGCCGCGGTTGCTTGGTGGCCGCAGCTGGATGCGGACGCGCGCTACACCGTCGGCATGCGCGAGGGCAAGCGGCTTTGGGAGACGGTAACGAATCTCCAATATCTCCTCGGCCAGGCCGGCGTTCCCATCGAGACGATGAGAGCGCCGCTGCCGAAGCCGGGTTTGCAAGCAATCTTGCCGGACTATGGGAAGGACGCTACCTAGCGTGACTAACCCCTGAAAAATGGGTGCCCCAGGTCTCGCTTCTGAGACCTGGGAAAGCGCGTGACTAACCCCTAAAAAATGGGTGCCCCAGGTCTCGCTTTTGAGACCTGGGAAAGCGAGATGCTTCCATTCCGATGGCCGGCCGCCCCATTCTTCCAGCAATCTCATCGCTAGAAAGGTGGGATCGCACAGATCCCAACCCATCTCTGTCTTTTAATTCATCAATACATCCTGATTCGGACGATCCAGCGAGAATGTCGGTATCTCAATATTGAAACGCTCACCGCTCTCACTCTCCATCTCGTAAGCTCCGCCCATCATCCCCGACGGTGTGTCGAGAGGCGCGCCACTTGTATATTCAAAGCTCTCTCCCGGCTTGAGCACCGGTTGCTCCCCGACGACACCTGGGCCCTTGACTTCGGCCAATTCGCCACGCGCATTCGTGATCATCCAGTGCCGGCTCAGCAGTTGCACAGTTTCCCGTCCCTGATTCTCGATGATCACGCGATAAGCCCAAAAATACTGCGAATGGTCCGGCGACGATCTCGACTCAAGGTAAGTCGGCTCAACGCTCACCGCTATCTCTCGTGTACTTGCCTTATACGGAGTCCAATTGGTCATAGAGAAAGCTTAGACCAAACGCGTGGCCTGAGCCAACCCGGCAGATTTCTTAACGAAGCGCAAAAGGCTTCGGCGATGATGCGTCGAGCGCGAAACATTCTTGGCGGCATGGGCGTTATTTGCTCCGCATTCTGAAGCCTCTGGTTAGACTAAGAAACATGAAGCTTTTCGCGCCCCTCGCTCCCGCAACGCCCGTCGTCACGTCTAATCATCTGAGGGGCAAATAGTGGCGACTACCAGGCTCCTTGCACCCAGTTCCACTCATTCCCGGCTTAAAACCGCTCTCTGGATTTCCCTCGGTCTCACCGCGCTCTTCGTCTTCATTACCTCAGAAGTTCTCCTCATCACCGACTATCCCATGTACCACGCCTACCGTCTGCAGGTCATCGCCGACCGCCATCTCCTCATCCCACATACACTCGCCGGAATCTTCGCGCTCTTGATCGGCCCCATCAATTTCTCCTCGCGGATCCGCCAGCGGCACCTCACGCTCCATCGCGTCCTCGGACGCATCTACGTCATCTCCGTCTTCATCGGCGCCGCAACCGGAGTCGCTCTCGCCAGCGGCCGTCCCGGCTTCCCTGGAACCTGCGGACAGGCCGCAGCCTGGATCGTCTGCACCACCGCCGCCCTTATCACCGCGCGTAACCGGCAAATCATCCAGCACCGCCAATGGATGGCCCGTTCCTATGCCGTAACCTTTACGTTCGTCTCCAGCCGTGTGCTCAACCTTTGGCCCCGTTACTGGAGCCACCTTGGCGACAGCCTCTCCGCCGTCGGTGTGATTGCTTTCACTCTCGCTTCGCTGCTGATCGTGGACCTGGGCCTGAACTGGCACGAACTCACCACTCGTCGTGAGTGATGGCCGGCCAGGAGGCCACGAGATTTTCAGGGCGAGGATTATCATTTTGACGCAAGGTATTCCCTAGTGGGAGGATTAGAGGCAAGAGGGGAACTCCGTGCTGTTAGATGTCCAACAAGGAAATCCGGTGGTTTGCCTCATGCCAGATCACCCTTGGTGGCACTTGTCGGTTGGCCTTTGCATAGCCTTTGCTGGCTGTTTGGGGGTCATTGTGCCGTTCATTAGAGATTTGTCAAAGATAAGGAAGCTTGAAAAAGCTATTTGGGTGGTGGTGGTTGTGGCTTTAACTTTCCTAGAGCTGCGCATGATAACTTGGAGCGACCAAGATGCGGAGAAGAACAGACATTATGCGCAGTGTTTGGAGCTTCAGCAATTTCAGGCGGTCCTCGATACGGAAAACACAAACTTCAATGCGACAGCTACAGGTCTTGAGCAATCCTACACGCAAAGTAGGAAGCAATTCAGCACTACTATGGGAGGCATTTCCAAGGAGATAGACACTTTCACTGGGGGTCACTCTTATCTGGTTTTTTTCTATACTCCTGACCAAGGATTTCTTATGTTCAGCCAAAAAGGCGACTATTCGGTCTTCGATGCCCAGGCACGAATCGTCGATTTGGATAAGCCTTTTCCTGCTGTAGGACTTCCAGGGACGACCGTGGATGTTGGGGAAGTAACGAAAGCGCGAGCCGCAATATTCAGTGTTCCCCCAACGCTTAATGAGAGTGGTAACGAAGTAAATTTTTCTATTATATTCACCTCACGAAATGGGGGCTGGACTGAACTGTTCCGCGCTCGCCGCCTAAAGAACGGTTGGGCTCACGCGATTCGAGTGCAAGGTGCATTTTCTGACCTTAAAAAATCAATAGTCTCCTGCGAATCGATCACGCCAGGATTTCCATTAGATAAAGAGTTCAATTCATTGCCGATCAATCCTAAGCTGCCACCTTGTTGGCCGTGAGTCTCTTAAACGCGGACGATCCACATTGCGCCGTTGAGAGGTGGGTTTGCAAAACGTCCTATCTCGTGAAGCTGGCACCCTCCAGCTCCGAGCTGACCACAGGCCCGTAACCACCTAGCTGTCCAACGATCCTCACCACCGCGGGCTCCCCACCCTCCCGTACCCACACCATGACATCTTTCGGCTGAAGGCCAACGAGCTGCGCAAGCACGCCCAGGATGCCGCCCAACTCTGGATGGATGCGAAATACGGTCGCCTTGAGGGGCTGTCCTGCAGCTTGAAACGGCTGTTCGCCCTCCGGCGAGATCAGGATCCGAATCAATCGCCCGCCGCCGAATGGCGCCAGTATCCCCGCCCGAAACGGTCTCGTATCGTGCGGCACGTTCACCAGCAACGTTCCAACGAACCCATTCGCCAGGTCATCGGGCAGGTCAATGTGCTCGCTCTCGACGTGTATCTGGCCATCCTTGTCCTCAGTGCGTGTGATCGCTATGCCGGTAGCGGCTTCCACCGCAAAGTCGATAGGCCTCGTAAAGTACGGCCCCTTCTGTACGTGATGGTCGCGTACCAATCGAAACGTGCCTTGCTGCTTGTAGGTCGTGGTCTCATCATCAATCGACCCATCCAGAAAGTGATAGGTCAGGCGCATTGTCACCTCATCGCCTTGCACGGTCTGCACAAACTCAAACCGGGCGATGATCTTTCCACTCTCGGAGCGCGCCACCATGGAACTATGCCTCGGCAGTTGAAGACGTTTCACTGGAATTTGTTCTGCCGGCGCCGCGGTGCTCAACATGATTGTTAAAAAAGCGGCTACAAGGAGTCTGCTGCGCTCCATCCAATACCTCGCTCTATCGATCAGCTTTGTGAGATTCCAACTGTGCGGTCAAAGACCCACTACAAGAACGCCCGCCTCACGTCCACCGTCCCACGCACAGCCGTCCCGGCCGCCAATGCTCCACTGTCACCGCCTGCCGCGGAATCTCAGCCGCTGCCAGCAATCCCACCCAGTCCTCCTCCCGGAAGGCCCGCCGAAAGGATGCCGGCCCATCATGCCGTACAAACCGGTGCCACTCCACCATCCGCTCCACCCAACTGAACATCCGGCAACTCCACTTCGACCGCTCCAGATCATTGACAAACCAACCTACCTGCGCAGTCGCTTCCATCCAGCGCAGCAGGGCGATGATCTCCTCATCTTCAAGATGATGTGCCGTCAGGGAACTCACGACGATATCCACTCGTTTCTCCGGCCGATACGTCAAAACATTGCCGGTCACCCATGTGATTGCCAGCTCCTTCGGCGTGGCCTCCGCTGCCGCACGTGCCGCATAAGGGTTCAAGTCGATCCCCGTCAATTGCACGGCAATGCCGTTCTTCCGCGCCCAGTGTGCAATCTGCCGCAGCAGATCGCCGCCGCCACAGCCCACATCGACGATGTGCAGGGGATCACTCAGTCCATGATCAGGCAATCCAGGCGGTAGCTGCTTCAGCCAGGCCAGCGTCGGTCGATATCCCAGCAGCCAGCGGTTGATCTGCTCCAGGCTGCGCAGGCAACCACGGAAATCCTCATAGCTACAGTCGCCATCCATCAGCTCCGGCAGATCGCGCGGAGAGACTCGCAGTCTGAATTCGATATCTGTACTAGACCCCATGGAAGCGCAAAGTCTCCGTTGTCAGTCCCGGCCCAAACGACATCGCGCATCCGCGCCACCCGCAATAGGTCCTCACCATGGATTATAGGGTTAGACGCCGCGTATCTATCTTGGGGCACAGCCGCCTGCGGCTCACCATCTTCGCATACGGTCCGTCAAACCCTTACGGCAGTCCCGTGAGTTTCAAACTGCATCACGACCAAACTGCGGCATTGGTCGTGCAATACCCATTGGGGCGGTATAATTCCAGTACCTGATCCGATAAGGAGATTCCAGTTAGAACGTCCACTTTGAGTCGGATTCCACTGCAAGATGAAGTCCTTATCCTCGGTGGTGGAGTGGCAGGCTGCGCCGCTTCTATCGCGCTCGCTCGCAAGGGACGGCGTGTAACTCTCATCGAACGTGAGCCCACCCCGCGCCATAAAGTCTGCGGAGAATTCCTGAGCGGTGAGGCCCTTGAGGACCTGCACCTGCTCGGTATCGATGTGACCTCGCTTGGAGCCGTGCCTATCGACTACGTTCGCCTGGCCGCTGCTAGGCGCGCGGCGGAGGCGCCCTTGCCTTTTCCTGCAAAGTCGCTCACACGCAAGGCGCTCGATACAGCGCTCATCGCCGAGGCCATCTCCGCGGGAGTGCGCGTTGAGCGCGGTCGCAGCGTGCAGGCGCTCGCGCGCACAGCACCCAACGTCTGGCAAGCTACGCTCGACGACAACACCACCCATCAAGCTCCAACGGTCTTTCTCGCCACGGGCAAGCACGATCTTCGCGGCTATGCGCGCCCTGAGGATCCGCAGCGATGGGTGGCCTTCAAAATGTATTTTCGCTTGGCTCCAGCGCAGGCCGCCGAGCTTGCGCGCGCCTCTGAGTTGATGCTCTATCCAGGCGGCTATGGTGGCATCCAGCCGGTCGAAGGAGGCGTTGCAAATTTCTGCCACGTGGTGCAACAGCGGCATCTCGCACGCGTGGGTCATCGCTGGGAGAACTTGCTCACGAAGATGCAGCAGGACTGTCCACACCTGGCTATGAGGCTCGCGGGTGCGGAGCCGTTGCTCGCCAAGCCGATCGCCATCACACATATCCCGTATGGTTACATCCGTCCCGCGACAGAGGAGGGGCTCTACTGCATCGGCGATCAGGCAGCTGTCATTCCCTCGTTTACCGGCGATGGCATATCGATCGCGCTGCATACCGCGCGTTGTGCCGTTGCTGCCTATCTTGCAGCCGAGCCGGCGCCGATCTTCCAGGCTAAGTTACGGAAGGCAATGCTGGCCCAGATGCGCCTTGCCGAGTTCGCCGCCGATGGCTTGAACAACCCCTTCGCGCGCGCTGTATTGCCCTTCTGCCTCAGAGTCTGGCCCGGCGTGATGCGCGTGACGGCAAAGCTGACCCGCGTCGCCCAGAACGCTGCGGTTGTTCCCATGCAATCGCCAGCTGAAATCTAGTGTGGTGTCTCAAAAGTTCGTAAGAGAAGAAAGGTGTCATCCTGAGCGAACGGGGCCCCAAACGCTTTCTAGTTTGGGGGTGGTGAGTCGAAGGATCTGCGGTTGTTCTTCAACGAACTTTCGCAGGCACGACATTGGCCACACTAAACACAAACCTCAGTGGTCAAAGCACCATAGGAGAGACGCAATGAAACCCTTAGCAGTCTTCGCCCTCGCTGTCATTCTCGCTCCAGCCGCACTCGCTCAGCATCAGACCTTCGTCGTCAATCCCGATGCCAGCGAGGTCAAGATAACGCTCAAAACGACCCACGAACTCGTCAATGGCGCCTTTCGCGTCCAATCCGGATCGATTGAGTTTGACCGCAGTAGTCCAAAGATGCTGGGTTCGGTGGTCGTCCTCGCCGGCAGCGGCAAGACTGGCAATGACAGTCGCGACAAAAAGATGAACAACGACATCCTTAAGGTCGAACAGTACGCAACGGTTTCCTTTGAGCCGAAGGCCTATAGCGGCGCCATCGCTCTGTCCGGCGACTCCACCATCCAGGTAACGGGTATCTTCACGCTCCTTGGCACGCCTCACGAGATCACCATCCCCATCGTTGTCCATCTTGAAGGCACAGCCGCAACGGCCAAGGCTCATTTTGTCGTACCATACGTCCAATGGGGCTTGAAGAATCCAAGCTTTCTGATCTGGAAAGCGGACGATGACGTCGCGATCGACCTCTTTCTCGCGGGCCGGCTTTCAAAATAGAGAACCGCTTTCTTACACGCAACGATGTCAGGCATCAGCATGTAAGCAGGGCTCCGAGGCAAAGCAGCTATCCAGGATCGACATTCGCCTTGCAGAGAATTACCCTCCTCTGGCGCACAATAGTTAATGGAGAGGTGCGGAGAGAGCAGGGGTGCGACCCGTAGTCCCTTGTCCCTCAGTCCCTCAGTCCCTAGTCCCTAGTCCCACCGGAGAAGCCATGCCCAACATTGCCGCAAACATCCCGCCGATTTCAATCGGTCATCGTGGATGTAACCATTCTAAAATGTTAGGGATGCGTCTGTTTCGCACCCCTCA
>Ga0182024_10005942_pt1 | contig 27052 bp, 27 predicted proteins | sample P32metaG_FD_120480 | JGI IMG/M metagenome (GOLD analysis project Ga0182024, IMG submission 120480) | Permafrost microbial communities from Stordalen Mire, Sweden - P3-2 metaG (Illumina Assembly) | ecosystem: Environmental > Terrestrial > Soil > Wetlands > Permafrost | place: Sweden: Stordalen...
CGAGCCCGACCACGACCACGAGCGCGAGCCGAAACACGAGCCCGACCGCGACCACGACCATTAGCACGAGCACGAGACCTACGACGAGCCCGACGACGAGCCCGACGACGAGCACGAGCCGAGACACGAGCACGACAACGCTACCTACCACGAGCCCAACTACTTCTGGTGGCGCGTCGTCGACGGTTCCCGAGACGAGGCTGGGGCCGCCGGCCACTACTGCAGGCACTGTTGCACGGGTGCCCCAGGGGACAGCGATCGGGGCAGCAGCCAACGTGCCCATAGGAGGCGCAGCCAGCTTCACCGATCCGGCCCAGCAGGTGCCCGCTCTCGTCGTCCAGGTTGAACGGGGCCAGTTCCGGGCCTTCTCGGCCGTCTGCCCCCACGCGGGTTGCACGGTCCAATTTGACGGGACGAACGACGTCTTCGCCTGCCCGTGCCATGGATCGGTGTTCAACGCGACGACGGGAGACGTGCTGCAGGGGCCGGCGACGACTGGCCTTTCACCGATCCCTGTCGCCCTCGGGCCGAATGGCCAGCTTTATGCCGACGGCTGACGGTTTGGCGTGAATTCGAACGACCAGGGCGCACAGCTCATACCCCCCAGGGCCAGCGTGGGCGCGACATCGGCGAAAAAGAACCGGTACGCGCTTTTAGCCGGCCAGGAAGTGGCCGACCTGCCCGACGCAGAGCACACCCAGCAAAGCGCCAAGCGCGATGCTGGCGGCAACCGCCCATTGGCGCCGGCCTGCTCCCTCAACTTGCTTGCGAGTGCGCCAGTAGTAGTCCAGCGGAGCGAGCCGGGCAGTGTCGAGCAGGTGGGCCAGCACATGCACGGCCATCGCTGCGAACCAAAGGACAAAGCTGGCTTTGTGGACAAAAAGAAGTTCTTGACGGAGGCCATGAGCGGCGAACAAGACTGCGATCCCGCTTGCGAAAAGCGTGAGCGTCAACAACACGACGAGTGGGCCGAGCACCCGCAACAGAGCAGGCGGCGGGCCTTTGCGCCGGTAGGCCGGAGAGCCGGCATAGTAACGGACGAAGCGATAGCCGGTGCTGCCCATCTTCAGCAGGACGGGTGGCACCAGTAGCATGCCAATAAACACATGGGGGGTGAGGAGCGCCCGGATGCGCAACACGGTTACGCCCTCCGCGGCCAGCAAGAGCAGCAAAACGGCCGCGACTGTACCCGTCAACCTGGCGTTGGCTTCGACGCCGCCCTCAGGCCGCGCGTCGACGGGCGCTGCTCCTGAGGCAGGGGGCTCAGACCGAGGAAAGGGCCCAGTGGGGGATATTGCCACAGTGCCCATAGTGGGCAAAGACCCTTACGCTTGCATGAACAGCGTCGGCGACCAGGTTCGATAGGGCGCTATGCGTTTGCTCCTCGCTGAAGACGACCCAAACTTGCGGAGCGTGTTGGAGCGTGGCCTGAGAGAAGAAGGTTACGCTGTTGATGCCGTCGCAAATGGCACCGAGGCGATCGACTATTTGCGTATCTACGAATATGCCGTCTGTGTCTTGGATTGGCGCATGCCGGGTGCATCCGGGATCGAGATTGTCACCTGGGCCCGGGGAAGAGGGATCCACACCCCGTTCTTGATGCTCACCGCAAGAGATGCCCCTCCTGACCGGGTTTATGCTCTCGACGAAGGTGCCGACGACTATTTGGTCAAGCCGTTCGACTACGCAGAACTACTTGCCCGGTTAAGGGCACTCCTTCGCCGGCCCAGCGGCGACCGCAGCCCTGTGCTTCGATGTGGTTTGCTGACCGTCGACCCCGCCACCCACCAGGCCTTTGTAGCCGGCGAGCGGGCCAACTTGACGCCGCGAGAGTTTGCCATCATCGAGCTCCTGGTCCGCAGGAGCCCGGCGGTGGTCCTGCGCCGGTCGATCGTGCTCCAAGCCTGGCCGGACGAGTCGGCCGCCGTCGGGTCCAATACGATCGACGTCCATATCGCCCGCTTGCGGGGGAAGCTGGCCCGGTCCAACGCCAGGATCGAGACCCTGCGTGGCACTGGCTACCGATTGGTTGGCCCGTCGCAATGAGCGTGTCACGCGACCGGGCCGACAGGTCGGCCCGGCAAGTGCGCACACACGTCCACCGGGTCGCACTCGGGGCCACATTGCTAGCTCTCGCCCTGTACCTGTTGGCGTGTTTCGTCGCGGACCTCGTCGCGGTCGACCGTCTCAACCATGAGGTCGATTCGCGGCTGGTGGCTCGCCTGCACCAGGTCATCCCTACCCTGCCCCCAGGGGGCCCGACCGGCACGCTCGGCTCCTACAGCCCACAATTTTCGGGCGACTTCGACGATGCTCCCATAGTGCTTTGGTGGGTGCCCGCTCGAGGAACACGGGCCGTGCAATTGGACAAGGACGCCCCCGGTCTGCCGGCCAATGCCCTGGAAGTAGGCCGGCCGACCGACGTCACCGTGGGGGGCCGAGCCTTTCGATTGACCGGCACCAAGCTCGTTGATGGCCGGCTCATCGCCGGGACAAATGCGGAACAGGTCCGTACGGCCCTGTCGACCCTGCTTGTCATAGAGGCCATCCTCGGGCCCCTTGCCCTGGTCATCCTGTACGGAGCCGCCTCGGTCATCGGCCGCAGTGCCGCGGCTCCGGTGGAGCGCGCCCGCCGACGTCAGCTCGAGTTCACCGCGGACGCCTCGCACGAGCTGCGAACCCCGCTCAGCGTTATCGAGGCAGAGGTTGGCCTAGCGCTGAAAGCCAAGCGCTCAGCTCCGGAATACCGACTTGCTCTAGAACAAATTGCGGGGGAGAGCCAGAGGTTGCGCCACATCGTGGAGGACTTGCTTTGGCTGGCGCGTTTGGACTCGCTCCCTGCCGCCCCTCCCACCGGGGCAGTCGACGTTGCCAGCCTCGTTAGCGCGTGCACTGACCGTTTCATGGCTGTTGCGGACCGGCGAGGCATCACGCTGTCGGTCACCGAGAAGGGCGCCGCGCCGCCGGTCGTGTTCGCCCCCGCCGAGTGGCTCGACCGCCTGGTCTCTGTCCTACTCGACAACGCCTGCCGGTATGCCAGCGACAACGGGCAGGTACGCGTCACCGTATCGGCTGAAGGCGAACGGGTGGTGCTCGTCGTCGACGACAGCGGCCCTGGCATCTCAGAAGCAGACCGTGAAAGCATCTTCCAGCGCTTCCACCGCGCCAGCGACGTGCCCGGCGGTGCCGGGCTCGGCCTATCGATAGCAGATGCCGTCGTGAGGGCAACCGCCGGCGACTGGACGGTGACGAAAGCGCCCCTCGGAGGGGCCAGGATAGCTGTCTCGTGGCCCCGCCACCGGCCCGAGCATGCGTGGACCACCCTCAACGGCGGAGGCCGTCAAGAGGGTGCTGCCATGCGCGTGAGCGCTCGCCAGGCACTCGACACCGAAGCCGAACCGTCCGAAGGAAGTAAGGGATAATAAAACAAAAGTAAACAGCGACGGCAGGGTTGGGCCGCGCAGAAAACCTTGACAGTCCTTGGCGGCGGGACAAAATTGACCCCTCTCCCTATAGTATTTGGATCGCTAGACGACCGGATGGATCCGCCGCCTTCTCGCGCACTGAGCGGGCGGGATGACTGTCGAGTTCACTACCCGCCCCACTTTGCGAGGCATGTTCGGCATGGTTTCGTCGACACATTGGCTCGCCTCCGCCTCAGCGATGGCTGTGCTGGAAGCCGGCGGCAATGCCTTCGATGCTGCCGTCGCCGCCGGCTTCGTCCTCCAGGTCGTGGAGCCCCATCTCAACGGGCCCGGCGGCGAGGTCCCCGCCATCCTGTCAATCGCCGGAGACCCGCGCCCGCTCGTGCTTGCCGGGCAGGGACCGGCGCCTGCCCGAGCAACGGCGGAGCACTTCGGGTCGCTGGGGCTCGACCTTGTACCCGGCACCGGGCTGCTCGCCGCCACAGTGCCCGGAGCCTTCGATGCCTGGCTGATGCTGCTACGTGACCACGGAACGATGGACCTGCGGCGCATCTTGCAATTCGCTATCGACTACGCGGACGGCGGGCACCCCCTGGGCGAGCGCGTTGCCTCCACCGTGCGCACGGTCGAGGGGTTGTTCCGGGAGGACTGGACCAGCTCGGCCGAGCTCTGGATCCCATACGGGCGGCTGCCTACAGTCGGGGCGCGCTTCTCCAACCCCGCCTGGGCGTCAACCTTGAGACGCCTGCTCACGGAGGGGGAAGCCTGCGGCCAGGGCCGCGCGGAACAGATAGACGGGGCCCGGCGAGCGTGGCGGGAAGGTTTCGTGGCCGAGGCTATCGACGCCTTCTCCCGCCGGTCGTTCCGGGACTCGAGCGGCCAGTGCCACGCCGGGGCGCTCACCGGAGCTGACATGGCGGGGTGGCGTGCTTCTTGGGAGGAGCCCGTAACATTCGCGTGGCGCGGCTTCACCGTCGCCAAGACCGGGCCCTGGGCGCAAGGCCCGGTGATGCTCCAGACCCTCGCCCTCCTTGATGCCCTTGGCTCGGACGTGCCCGATCCCGGCTCGGCCACCGGTGCCCATGTCGTCGCCGAGTGCCTGAAGCTGGCGCTGGCCGACAGGGAAGCCTGGTACGGCGACGGCGAGGAGGCACCGGTCGAGGCCCTGCTGTCGGCCCCCTACAACGCCGAACGGGCCGCGCTCGTGTCGGAGCATGCTTCCTCGGAGCTACGCCCGGGTCAACCGGATGGCCGCAGCCCGCGCATCGCCCACAAGGCGCGAGAGGCCTTTGAAGCCGCCAGCCTGGGCGGCACCGGCTTCGGCGCCGGCCTCGCCGGGAGCACTGGCGATCCGACGGTGGGACCCTCGGGGCTTACCCGTGGCGACACGGTGCATGTCGATGTCGTGGACCGCTGGGGCAACATGATCTCCGCCACACCAAGCGGGGGGTGGCTCCAAAGCTCGCCGACGATCCCTGAGCTCGGCTTTTGCCTCGGCACCCGCCTGCAGATGACCTGGCTCGAACAAGGCTTAGCGTCGTCGCTAGTGCCAGGCGAGCGTCCCCGGACAACGCTTTCGCCGACACTGGTGCTGCGGGACGGTTCGGCCGTTCTTGCGTGCGGGACGCCCGGTGGTGATCAGCAGGACCAATGGCAAGTGATCTTCATCCTGCGCCACCTCGGCTTGGGGATGGGGCTCCAGGAAGCCATCGACGCGGCCGCCTGGCACACGGACAGCTTCCCGTCGTCGTTCTACCCGCGTCTCGCCGATCCAGGCAGCCTCATCGTCGAGGACCGCCTCGGCCCCGACGTCATCGCCGCCCTGGCCAGTCGTGGCCACCGTGTGGTGCGGGCCGGCCCGTGGGCCCTCGGCCGGCTGTGCGCTGTGGGGCGTGAGGCCGCGAGCGGCCTGCTGTCGGCGGGGGCTAACCCCCGTGGCATGCAGGGCTACGCGGCTGGACGCTGACCGGACGAGTGCCATAATCGAGATCATCGAACCTACCGGCATCCATCACGTGTCGATCAACGTCGATGACGTTGATGCCGCGCTTGGGTTCTACGTTGACATGCTCGGTCTCAAGGTCCGCTCTGACAGGCCCAACTTCAGTTTCGATGGTGCCTGGCTGGACGCAGGTGGCCAACAAGTGCACCTCATCCGAGGCGTCTGTCCGCGGGACACTGGTCAGCACTTTGCCCTGGCTTTCGTCGACCTCAGAGGCCTCGTCGCCGCGCTACGACAACAGGGTCTGGACGTCACCGAACCAGTCGCGTCTGGGACGAGCCTCCAGTCGTTTGTGATTGACCCCGCCGGTAATCGGGTCGAGCTCCACCAGCCCGGTGCTTTGACAGCCTGAGAAACTCAGGGCTAGCTGACGGAATTCCTCTTGCCTCAGCCTTCACCATCCTCGTCGAGGCTGCGGATGTGCATTTCCGGGCTGAGGCGAGCAAACGGTATGCCGGGGATTTCCCCCACGGGGTTGGTCCCCTTGTCCTGGCCACGTAGGGGATAAGCCCGGAACTGAGCTGCCTTTGTGAGGTCGCAGCGCACGTTGGCTCGCGAGTAACGAACGGTGAGACCGACCCGCTCTCGGTCAGAAGCGTTGGCCGGCGAGCCGTGGACGATGCTGTCGTGGTGGAACGAAGCCTGCCCCGACGCCAGGTTCAGCGACACGGCGTCGGCGGCGGAAAAGGTACCGTCCTCCAGTTCCAAGGTGAGCACCGACTCACTGACGTGCTTACGGTGCTGGAGCAGACCGGCCCTATGAGAGCCCGGGATGACCTGCATGGCCCCATTGCCCTCGTCGACGTCTTCAAAGGCCAACCATGCTGTAACCGACTCGTGCAACGGCTCCAGTGGCCAGTAATAGCCGTCCTGGTGCCAGGCCACTGTGCTGGACGAGTGCGGGGACTTCGCAAAGAACTGAGAACCCCACATGTAAAAGTCCGGCCCCAGTAACCCCTCGACGATGTCGAGCAGGGCGGGAGCGCTGCACACGTCGTAGAGCCACCGGCTGGCCATATGCCACTCGCGTATGGCGCCGGGATCCTCACCCGGCTCCAGCAGCCCGCACAGGGCGCGGTACCCGTCGCGCAGACCGCCCATCTCCGACGACCTGAAGACCTCCACCCCCCTCAGGTAGCCCCGTTCCACGAACTGGTCCGTCTGCCCCACCGTCAAGGTCGGCATCATCTTCCCCTTTTCCTTCTGAATGCCCGTTCGAGCCAACTTAGCGCTGTGACATGCTCGCTCTAAGGTGAGCGGTCCCCGATGCCGATGACGACGATGTGGAAGCCGGCCAAAAGAGCGCCTCCCTGGCTGGCATAGACCGCACCCGCTCCGCCGTCTTCGCCGTGTTTGGCTGCCTCGCCGCGATGATGGCGGGCTACGTCGCTTGGCTTGTCGGCCGCCCCCACTTCTCGTACTCGCTGCTCTGGAACGGTTGGATGCCGGACGGCTTCGAACTCCTTGTCTCGGGCCTATGCATCGCGCGGGGCCTGGTCCGGCAGGCAGGGAGAGCCGTCGCGCTCGCGCTCGGGTTCGGCCTGCTGTCGTGGAGCCTCGGTGACACCACCTGGACCGTCCAGTCCGTTATCGGTACCTCAAGCGCTACAAGGCTCTTGGGGGCCCTCTTCTATATGGGCTTCTACCCGCTTGCTTACGTCGCCATCGTGGTCTTTATGCGCGGCCGGCTTCGGGGCGTCAGTGCTCCGAGCCTGCTCGACGGCGCCATTGCCGCCCTCGGGGCGGCCGCAGTGTGCGCAGCGTTCGCGTTCAACGGCAGCGAGTACGCAGTCAGCAACAGTGCCTTGACCAGGGCGACAAATCTTGCCTACCCGATAGGCGACCTGGTGCTCTTCGGTTTGGTCGCTGGTGCCGCAACCTTGCTCTCAGGACGTGGCAGCGCGCCCTGGGTCGTGTTGGCCGGCGCGTGCGTTGTGAACTGCATCGGCGACACGGTGAACCTGTTCCAATCATCAGAGGGCCATCTCCGTGCCGATGTCATCTCGCATGTCCTGGCGTGGCCGTTAGCCGGCCTATTGATGACGAGCGCAGTTTGGTTACGCCCCCGGCCCGTCGACCTGTTCGCTCGCCAAAAGCCCTCCAGTTTTTGGCTGCCCGGCCTCGCCGCCGCATCCGGGTTGGCGGTGCTCGTCGCCGCAACAGGCAACGACCTGAGCCCGATCGCGATCGCCATCGCCATTGCGTCATTGGTGGCCGCTGGCGTCAGGCTTGTGTGGTCCACGCAGGGGTTGCGTGCCCTCACCGCACACCGGCACTACCAATCGGTTACCGATGAGCTGACCGGTCTTGGCAACCGCCGGTACCTGTACGACCTCTTCGACGCCTTCTTCCTCGATCAGGCCGACGACGCGGCCGCCCGGCGCACCCTGACGTTTATGTTCGTGGACCTCGACCGTTTCAAGGAGATCAACGATTCCTTCGGTCACCTCGCCGGGGACGAGCTGCTGAAGCAGCTCGGGCCGCGCCTCACGGGCTCGCTCGGGCCCAATGACGTCCTTGTCCGCTACGGCGGCGACGAGTTCGGCGTGGTGCTGATGGACGCGAGCACCGAGCGCGCCACGACGGTCGCCCAACAACTCAAGTCGAGCCTGGGAAAACCGTTCGAACTGAACGGCATTAGCGTCACCGTCAGTGCCAGCATCGGCATAGCCACGGCTCCCACCGATACCAACGATGCGGGCAGGCTCCTGGACTGCGCCGACGTCGCCATGTACCGGTCAAAGATTGGGCGTTGCCCTTTTGCTTTCTACGACCAGCGCCTCGACGCCGAGAACAACTGGCGCTTGGGCAACGAGCTCGGGCTCGCCATCGAACAGCGCCAATTCGTTTTGTACTACCAGACCCAGCTCGACCTGCGGACCGGCGAGATCGCAGGGGTGGAGGCACTTGTCCGGTGGCAGCACCCACGGCTCGGTTTGCTTGGGCCAGTGAAGTTCCTGCCCTTGGCGGAGCAAGCCGAGCTGATGCCCGCGCTTACCGCCTTGCTCCTCGACGACGCGTTGGCCCAAGGCTCTAAGTGGGCGCAGGCTCGACCGAGCCTCACGGTCTCGGTAAATATCTCGGCCTCGAACCTGCTCGATCATGGGTTCACGGACCTCGTGCGCGACCTCCTCGGCCGGCACCGCTTCCCTCCCAGCAGGCTCACCCTCGAGCTCACCGAGACAAGCGTCATCGACAATTTCGAGCAAGCGAAGCTGGTCATCGACGAGCTTGCGAGCATCGGTGTCATCGTCTCGGTCGACGATTACGGGGCGGGATTTACGGCTCTTTCATACCTCAGCAGCCTGGCGGTGCGCGAGTTGAAACTTGACATGGGGCTGGTCACAAACCTCGCGTCTCTGGCTCGGGAACGTGACCGTGAACTCGTCCGGTCCACTATCGAGCTCGGTCACGCACTTGGCCTTCGCGTCGTTGCCGAGGGGATCGAGGACGAAGCGACCCTCGATCTGTTGCGGCAGCTTCAATGTGATCTCGCTCAGGGTTACTTCATCAGCCGACCGGTGCCGGCCGGTCAAGCCTTCTCTGCCCCAGAGGTCCAGGAGTTGACCCCGTCTTTCGTACCAGCACCGACCATGTCGGCCTCCGCGAACTGACCCCCGTCAAGGTCGACCGCCCGGCGTACCATCTGTTGGTGACCAGGCGCCGGCGGGTGGTCGTGGCGCTCTTGAGTGGCCTCGGGCTGATCGCCGTCGCCGCTACCCCAGCAACCGCTGGTGCTGGCCCGGTCAGGGCCCCGGCAACAGCCAACCCCCTCTCCAACCCAACCACCAACCGGCAGCCTCCGCTGTTCAGCATCGAAGGCGGCAGGTGCTCGCCCCCGCCTGGGTCATCGTCGACGGCGCCCTCTTCGAGCTGGGATTGCCAGTCCCCCTGCCTCCCCCACTACGACGATTTTGCGTTCAACGGGTCGTCCGCTTGCAATGACCTTCTGCTCGCGTCCATCAACGAGGCCCAGTCGGGGGAGCACCTCCCCGGGTTCACGCTGCCGTCTAATTTCGCCAAGCTGACCGTGCCCCAGCAGATGTTCGTACTGGTCAACCTCGAACGCATCTCACGAGGGGTCCCGCCCCTGGTTGGCCTCTCACCGTACCTGGGCCCACCAGCCCAGACCGCGGCCCGCGAAGCGCATGACCCCACTTTCCAGCCGGTTTACGGGCGCGTGCAGGTCTGGTACCCACGCACGGGGGGCATGTACGCCTTCGGGGGTGCGTGGTCCGGCAACGTCGTCAACGCCCTGGCTGCCATGTTCGGCTGGATGTACGACGACGGCTGGGGCGGCACGGGCGCCACGCGCAACATAGCTTGCAGCGGGCCCGCGTCGAGCGGCTGTTGGGGGCACCGCGACGAACTTCTTGGCGAGTACACGGGGACGACCTGCGCCGATTGCATCGCCGGAGGAGGGTACGCCTCGCCGGCCGCACGCAACTGGGACGAGTCCTATGTGCTCCTGCTCGTACGGCCGGTGCAGTTCCCGACCCCTCTGCTGTTCACCTGGGATGGCAACGTCCTGCCCAACCTGCCCCGGGGCTGGGAACGCACCCGAGCCGCCTGAGGCGTGAGCCGGCACCTTAGCTTGAGGTAACCGCCTCAACTTCGACTTCGACTTTCCAGCGCGGGTCGAGCAGGCCGGCAACGACAACCATCGTCGCGGCAGGCTTAGTGGCGGAGAACCGCTCCGCATGAGCGCTCCCAACGGCCTCGGCGTCGGCAGCTGAGGTGATAAACATCCGGGTCCACACGACGTCGGCGAAGCCCGCGCCCAACTCCGCAAGGGCGGCTCCGGCGATCTCGAAACAACGCCGTGCCTGCAGCATTGCCTCCTCCGGGCAACTCCCATCGGGCCATATAGGAGCAGTGCCCGACACGACGATGCGGTCCCCTACGCGGACTGCTCGGCTGAAGCCGATCGTCTGTTCAAACGGCGAACCCGAAGACACCAGCTTGCGATCGGCCATCTCAGAAGTATCGTGGCGGGCGACCCAAGACGACAAGGCAATTCCGAAGAGGTGGGCAGCGAGGGCCATGGCCAGCGACGACAGACGTGCCGAGGCGGCTCTCTCGGTGCTGCGCGGCGTTTCTGTGGCTCAGGTGGCCGAGGAACGAGGAGTAGAGCCGGAGGTCGTGCTCCAGTGGGTCGACTTGTTCTGCGAGGGTGGCGAGGCCCGCCTGAGCGAGAGAGCACCGCTCGGCCCGGTCGAGCGGGACCGGTTCCTCACTCTGGTAGCGCACGAGTTCCGCACGCCACTTGCGATCATCTCCGGTTGGCTGGACACGATGCTCGCTTCGGGCCCCCAGCCTGAGATCCGGGAGGAGGCTCTCGCTTCGATCCGCCGCCAGGTGTCCCACTTGGAGCGGGTCGCCAGGGACGCCTTAGACGCAGGGGCGGTAGCGAGAGGCCAGCTGCGCTTGATCGTCGCCCCGGTGAAGTTGCGCGACCTCGTCGAGGGTGTCCTGTCCTCCATGCGAGACGGCCGCTTGTCCCTGGTGCCAGGTGAAGAGGTCGAGGTAGTGGCGGACGGCTCGCGTCTGGAACAGGTCGTCGGGGGAGTGCTCGAACACGCACGCCGGTTGGCAGAGGATGGCCACGTCTCTATAGAGATCGGTACGCAGGAGGGCGACTGGGGGTTGATGACCGCCTCGGTAGACGGCAGTGAGCTCGACATCGGCGACGCCGCAGCATTGCTCGAGCCCTATGCCCGCTCGGACACCTCCTTCGGGACGGGGCTCGGGCTCTACCTTTGCCGGGCCTTGCTCGTCGCACACGGAGGTGAGATAGGGCTTCGGGCTGAAGGCAAGAACACCATGTTCTGGTTCCGGCTCCCGAAATCAGGGCCCGAGCTCAACAGGCTCGTACAGCGCAGCTGACTGTTCGGCGAGCTTCTTGAGCGGGCGAGCCTTCCGGGCATCAGCCCCATCGGCTCCGCCGGCGAGCCGCCAGGCGCGCCGGACAACGGCGTCGAGCATCTCCTCGGTGAGGCGGCCCGTAAAGGTGTTCTGCTGGCTCGGGTGGTAAGAGCACACGATGGGGATACCCCGCTGCGTTGGCACTTCGACACCGTGGCCAAAAGCAGGCCTCTTGGTGACGCCAAGCACGCGGCAACACCCTTCGTACGCGAAAGCACCCAGGGCGAGCACCGCGCGCGCAGGCAGCAACGCGAGCTCCGTTTCGAGGTAGGGCAGGCAATTGTCACGTTCCTGGGGCGTCGGACGGTTGGCCGGCGGCGCGCACCTCACCACTGCGCTCACCCACGTACCCAACGCTCGCAGACCGTCGGCAGCGGAAACGCTCTCGGGCTGGGTGGCGAGCCCTGCGCGCCACAACGCTGCCCAGAGCCAATCGCCTGAGCGGTCCCCGGTGAAAACCCTCCCGGTCCGGTTGCCGCCGTGCGCCGCAGGAGCAAGCCCGACCACGACGAGGCGGGCGGCAGGGTCGCCGAAACCTGGCACGGGACGACCCCAATAAACCTCTTGCGAATAGGAGGCGCGGCGCTCGACTGCCACCTTCTCGCGCCACTCGACCAGGCGCGGGCACCTCCGGCAAGCAATTTCCTCTTGGCAAAGAGCGTCCAGCGGGGACGCGGGCACCTGGCGACCTTACCGTGCCCGGGAAGTGCGCCGAGCTACCGGCGCGACTAGCCCGGGGCGGTGCCCTTTTCTCCCCTCAAGAGCTAGCTTGGCGTGGAGTGCCCCGTCGCAAACCCGACCCTCCCACCATGCTGCTCCTGGTCCGCCACGGATTGACCCCGACAACTGGACGGGAGATGCCAGAGCCAGGCCCTGGCCCAGGCCTTTCCGAAGACGGTAAGAAGCAGGCCGAGCAGGCGGGCCAGCATATTTCCACCTGGCGGGGCTCCTTGCCGCCGATAGCCGCCCTCTACTGTTCGCCGCTGTCCCGCACGAGGGAGACCGCCGGCGTAGTGGGCAAAGTGCTCGACCTAACCCCAGTTGAGCGAGCAGATCTCGTGGACTGCAACGCCGGCGACTGGGCCGGCACCCCCCTTAAGGACCTGGCCAAGAAGCCTGAATGGCCAACTGTGATGCACTATCCGAGCGGCTTCTGTTTCCCGGGCGGGGAGGCGATCCGGGACATGCAAGCTCGCATGGTTTCTGCCGTGCACGATCTCGTCAAGACCTACCCCGGGAAAACAGTCCTGGTCGTCTCGCACGCCGATCCCATCAAATCGGTGCTCGCGGACGCGCTGGGCGTCCACCTGGACCTGTTCCAGCGGATTGTCGTTTCACCTGGGTCGGTCAGCGCCATAAATTACGGGAGCCCTGCTCCCAGTGTGGTGCTCGTGAATTGGACAGGCCCGGGCAGCCAGGCTCCGAAGCTGCCTGCGCCTGGTACGAAGACGGAGGGCCGGCGCTGAACTCGTCATTCGACCTGCCGAGCCCGACGCGAGTCACCGTTGGAGCGGTGGGGCCGCCCGGAAAACGGATCTTCTACTTCCAAGCCCGCCAGGACAACGAGCTTGTCTCCCTGAAGCTCGAGAAGGACCAGGTGCTTTTCCTTGCAGGTGGGCTCAGCGAAGTGCTCGCCGACCTTGCTACCCCAGGGTCTGTCCCGACCGAGAGCGAGCTCGAGCTCGAGGAACCGGTTGAGGCGGAATGGGCCGTGGGCTCGATGCAGCTCGCCTACGACCCTGTTGCCGACCGGGTGATGATCACAGCGCGCGAGGTCGGCTCTCTTGCCGAGGAGCCAGGCCCCGACGACCTCTCTGCTCTGGGAGAGCCTGGTGAGCCCGCTGGAGCAGTAGCGCGCGTAGCGCTCACCCGTGAACAGGCGGCCGGCGTGATAGCGCACGGGAAGGTGCTCCTGCGTGGGGGCCGTCCCCCCTGCCCGCTCTGTGGCTACCCCCTAGGCGAGGACCATTCGTGCCCCAAGACAAACGGGCACCGCTCGCCGGCGCTGTGAGCGGGCAGCAGGCCCCGCTACACAGCACGCCGCTCGAAAGCGGCGCTGCAGCCGGGTTAGACGCCGGGACGCCCGCCACCGAAGAGGCCGGGCACATCCTCTCGGTCCTGTCCAGCGGCGAGATCGAGTTGAAAGGGCGGATCCCATGGAGCTCGAACGCCACCTTCCTGGTCTCCGTCTGCGGCGCTCCCCTCGGTAAGCAAGCAGGCGGGCCCGGAGAGGACCTCCTGGCGATCTACAAGCCGACGAGTGGGGAGCGTCCTCTCTGGGACTTCCCGCGAGGGCTATGGAAGCGCGAAGTGGCTGCCTACGAGCTGTGCTCATTCATGGGTTGGGATATTGTGCCACCCACAATTGCTCGCCCCGACGGCCCGCTCGGGCCCGGGTCCCTCCAGTTCTGCATCGACGCGGCCCCCGACGAGCACTTCTTCACTCTTGTCGACGACGCTCAGCAACACCGTGCGCTGCGCCGCATCGCTGCTTTCGACCTGGTCGCCAACAATGCCGACCGCAAGAGCGGCCATTGCCTGCTCGACCAGGACGGCCACATCTGGGCCATAGACCACGGCCTTTGTTTCCATACCGAGCCAAAGCTTCGAACGGTCATATGGGATTTCGCCGGCGAGAAATTGGACCAAGACCTCATTGCGCCGCTGGAGTTGCTGGCAGGGGCCGAAATGCCGGCCTCCCTGGAGAGCCTCCTCAGTGAGGAAGAGATAGCAGCCATAGCCACGCGGGCAAACACTGCCCTGGCACACCGGAGGTACCCCAAGCCGCGAGGTGACTTCCCCTACCCCTGGCCTCTTATCTGACCAGGCCCGCCGCCTCCACGTCGCCCCAGGTGCAGCGGTTCCTCGGGCAACTTGCACGGCGGGAGCACTAACGTGTCAGGCGACCCCGTAAGGCGTACCGCCGGGCGGCGGCAGCATGGAGGTAATAGCCGTGCGAGCGCGAGAGGAGCCACTCGGAGTGGGTAGCGACGACGAGGTGCGGTTGGCGGTCCCAGCGAGGCCGGAGTTCGTGGGGTTGGCCAGAGTCACAGCTGCAGGCCTCGCGAGCCGGCTCGGCTTCACGTTCGATCAGGTCGAAGATCTTCGATTGGCGATTGACGAGATGTGTTTCGGCCTCACCGGGAGCAAGGGTAAGGACGGGATCCTCGAACTGCGTTTCCTGCTCAGCCCTGAAGGCTTGACCGTGCAAGGAAGAGGCAGCTTCTCCCCACCCGGGCCGGTCCATCTTTCTGAGCTGTCAAAAGTCATCCTCGATGCTTTGGTGGACGAGCACTCGATAAGCGACGGGGCGGACGGCCCCCGTTTCCGGTTGATGAAAAAGCGAGACCAGAAAAAGATCGGCGTCGGTGAACTGTCATTAGGGGAAGTCAGTGAGCCTTGAGCCGAACCGGCGCGATGAGCTTCGGGAACAGTTCGTAGCGTACGCCCAACAACGGGATTCATCGCTGCGCGATGAGCTCGTAGCCGCGCATTTGGGATTGGCGGAATACCTTGCCCGGCGTTTCGCCAACCGCGGGGAACCTCTGGACGACCTGGTGCAAGTGGCCTCCTTGGGCCTCATAAAGGCCGTCGACCGTTTTGACCCCGAACGTGGTGTCGAGTTCTCCACTTACGCCACCCATACGATCGTCGGAGAACTGAAACGCCATTTCCGGGACAAGGGCTGGGCGATCAGAGCACCAAGGCGGATGCAGGAGCTTTACCTGCAGCTCGGCAAGGTAGTCGGGACGTTGAGCCAGGAGCTCGGCCACTCACCCACCATTGCCGAGCTGGCGGCCGAAGTGGAGGTCTCCGAGGAAGAGGTCCTCGAAGCTCTTGAAGCCGGGCAGGCTTACCGGTCTGCGTCTCTCGACGCTCCCGTGGGCAATGAGGAAGGTGAGACCCTTGGGGCCCACCTCGGGGAGGAGGACGTGTCGCTGGCTGACGTAGAAAGCCGGGCCACCCTTTCTCCCCTCCTCGCACAGCTTCCACCGCGCGAGCGCCTAATCCTGCATTTGCGCTTTTTCGAGGGGCTCACGCAATCGGAGATCGCGACCCGGCTCAACATTTCCCAGATGCACGTCTCGCGGCTTCTTGCTCGCAGCGTCTCGGAGCTGCGCAATGCCGCCGAGGCGCCCGCTCGCTGATGCGGCTGCTCCTTATCGTTAATACCTCCGCGTCGTCGGTCACCGCGCGGGCGCGCGTTGTGATCCATAAAGCGCTGTCGGCCGATCATGATGTCGTACTGAAAGAGACCAACCGGCGCGGCCACGCGGCTCGCCTGGCCCAGGGTGCCGCAGCCGACGGCATGGATGCCGTCGTGGTCCTCGGCGGCGACGGGACGCTCAACGAGGCGGCTAATGGGCTTGCGGGGTCGGCGACCGCACTGGCGGTCCTGCCTGGCGGGTCCACCAACGTGTTCGCCCGGACCCTTGGTATGGCTAACGACCCCATCGAGGCGACGAGCCAGCTTCTGTCAGCCCTAAACGCCGGTTCGGTGGACCGGGTCGGATTGGGCCAGCTCAATTCGCGATATTTCTTGTTCCACGCCGGCATTGGCTTCGATGCCGCCGTCGTGGCACGGGTGGAGAAGCTCGCGCCTCTCAAACGCTACGCGGGACCAGCGTTGTTCGTAATGGCGACGCTGTGGACATGGGCAACGGGATATGACCGTCGCCGTCCGGCGTTCTCGGTACAAGGTCCCGGGACCGGGACCGGGACCGACGATGGCTACTTTGCCATCTGCCTCAATACGGACCCCTACACATATTTTGGGAGCAGGCCGATGCACCTCGCGCCTGGCGCCTCCCTGGAGACAGGGCTCAGCTTGGTCACTTTCCAAAAGTTGACACTAGGCACCCTGCTGCCGGTGCTGGGTTCTGCATTCGGCGAGGGCGTCAAAGCGGGTCGTTCCAAGTATGTGTCATTACTACAAGGCCTTGACGGGGCGACGATTAAGGGGTACCGCCCCGTCCCATACCAAGTGGACGGCGACTATGTGGGCGAATCGGACCATATCGAGCTGCGCTGGGAGGCTTCGGCATTGTCGCTCGTCCTACCCTCAGAGGCTGCGAGGATCGCGTGACATTAAATGCCTAAAGGGCCCTTGCGCGACGAACTATCGGGGCTATACTGCCTCTACGCACGCCTTCTAACCCGTTGTTGTGTGTGGACAACTACGTGAACAATTTCACAAGCGAGACGCGGCCCACCTTGCGGGGCCTGACCGGGCGGCCCCCGGGCGCAGCGAAGAACTTAACGCCAGGAGGAAAACTGAGTGGCCCTAACTTGGACTCGAAGCATCGAGTGGGATGTCGAGGACTGGCGAGACGGGGCCGCATGCCGGGACACTGACCCGGACCTGTTTTTCCCAGTCGGCAGCACAGGCCCGGCGGTCGAGCAGATCGTCAGTGCCAAGAGCGTATGCACGTCCTGCGACTCCCGGACCAGTTGCCTGGAGTTCGCTCTGGCCACCAACCAGGAGTCGGGCATCTGGGGTGGGACGACCGAAGAGGAGCGACGCAAGCTCCGCAAGGTCTGGTTAACGCGGCAGCGCAGGGCCGGCTGAACTAGATCCGAGCCAGGTCGCTGCTTTCGGCCCGGTCGACAGGTACGACCAGTTCGACGACCGTCCCGCCCGAGTTGTACATCCGGATCTTGCCACCCAGCTGGCTCTTGACCAGCCCGCGAACTATCGAAAGACCGAGGCTCGTGGTCTTGTCGATCGAGAAGTCCGCAGGCAGCCCGCTACCGTTGTCCTTCACCTGTACGGAGAGCTCGTCACCCTGACGGTCGAACAACACGTGCACCTCCGGCTGCAGTTCCTCGGAGTGGGCAACGAAAGCGTGTTCCACGGCGTTTTGCAGCAGCTCGTTGAGCGCGACCGCCAAGGGTGTGGCCACCTGGGCCCCCATTTCTCCCGCCTCGCCCGACCAGGTCACCTTGACCGGGGAAGCAGTGCTCGAGAGGTCCTCCGCCATCCTCACCAGAGGGGGGAGGATGTCGTTGAAGTCCACCTCGTCGGCCGTGTCCCTCGAAAGGATCTCGTGGACCACTGCGATGCTGCGGACCCGCCGTTCGGCTTCCTCAAGCGCGTGCCGGGCGACCCCTTTTGGCACGCGTCTCGCCTGCAAGCGCAGTAACGAGGAGATCGTTTGGAGGTTGTTCTTCACCCTGTGGTGGATTTCGCGGATCGCGACGTCCTTCCCCATGAGCAGGCGGTCGCGCCGGCGGATGTCTGTGACGTCGCGCACGAGCACCAACGCACCGGTCACCTTTCCCTGGTCCAGCAGAGGGATGCAACGTATGAACACCGCGACGTCTCCCAGTTCGAGCTCCTCGGCAGCAGGGACCATCCCGTTGAACGCGGCCGGCACAGGGGAGTGCTCGAGCCCCAGCTCGGCGAGGCTGGCGCCGAGGATGCCGCGGTAGGTACCGAGGCGGTGGAGAGCGTTAACGGCGTTCGGCGAAGCGAACTCGACACGGGCGGCGGCGTCCAGGGTCATCACCCCGTCGCCCACGCGGGGAGCCTCGCTCGATAGCAGCTCGTCCACGGGGAACGGGAACGTGCCCGCCGCGACCATCCTCGCCAGGCGGTCGAAGATGGCTACGTAAACACGCTCCAGCTCGCCGGCACGCCGGCCCACGATGAGCGGGGCCTCCCGGGTGAGCACTGCGACGACTTCGCCTCCGAAGCGGACCGGGATGCAGACCACTCTGGCGAGCTCGCTGCGTGCCGCAACCGGTACCTCCCCTTCGACTACGGTCTTCAGCTCCCATGCCCGCGCCAGCAGCGGCCGTTCGCTGTCAGTTACCTCGCGCCCAAGAAGGTCCTCCAGGTGCAGGGTTTGGCTGGTGGTCGGCCGTACCTGACCGACAACCACGAACCCTCGCCCTTCGCCAGCGACGGTGGTGCCAACCAGGGCCGCGCTAGTCCCCGATGGGCGAACCGCGGGTACGAACAGCAACAGGTCGGAAAAAGACAGGTCGGAGAGGATCCCCCACGTGCCGACCAGTCTCTGCAGGTGCTCGACCACAGGGCCGGGCACGTTGGCACGGTCCCGGACAAGCTCGGCCAGTGTTGCCACCGCTCACCTCCAATCTTCATCGGTACCTGTTACTGCTCAGGCTTGTCCCATGACCATATATGGCGGCCCAGTTCGAGCACGCCACCCAGGTCGTGGACGTCTTCCTCAAGCTCGGGCACGCTTGCTACCACGCTCGGCAGGCGGGACAGCTCGGAGCGCTGGCTCGCCTCCCTTTTGGCAACGACACCAATGTTGTTGAAATTCGTGCCGACCTCCCTCAGCACCCGTTCGACTAGTGCCGGGTCAGCGTCGGCCATAGGTCCCGTAGCCGCGCAGAGGGCACTGGCCAGGTCGCCTGCCCCGGCGGAGAGCCGGTCTGCTCGCTCTGCCAAACCTGGCTCCAGCAAGTAGTCAGGGAGCACACGGTTCAGGACCAGGCCCCCAAGATGCAAACCTTTTTCTGGCAGCAGGCCGATAAAAGCTTCCGCCTCGCGGACCGGGACTGTTTCGAGAGTGCTCACAACGATAAAAGTGGTACGCCTATCCGCCAGCAGACGCTCCACCTCCTTGGCGCGTGCAACAAAACCTTCAGACAGCGTCTGGAAAAGGATGAAGAACTCAGCAATGTCCTGAAGGAACTGTGAACCGAGGATCCTGTCTGCGACGTAGTAAAAAGGCTTCGAAGCGATGTCGGCGAAGCGCATCCGGTAAGGCACGGTCAACAGGCGCAACAACCTCGAACTGAAGAACTCCGCCATACGTTGCGGTGCGAGCAGGAAATCGATGGCGTTGCGCGTCGGAGGCGTATCCACCACGATCAGGTCGTAGCTGCCTTCCGAATGCAGTTCATAGAGGCGCTCCACCGCTATGTAATCGTGGCTCTGGACAAAACGGCCCGAGATATCCTGGTAAATAGGGTTGTCGAGGATGCGCTGAGCTGTCGCTTCATCGGGGGCATGACGCGCCACCAAAGCGTCCCAGCTCTTCTTGGTGTCGAGCACCTCCGCCCAAAGCTCGCCCCGCGGCACGATGCCGGCAGCGGCAAAGGCCTTCGCCGGTACGCGCTCGGCGCCGCCTACTGACTGGCCAAGCCCGAGCGCCTGGCCGAGGCGCCGAGCAGGGTCGACCGTAACCACAAGCACTTTGCCACCCTGATGGCATGCGGCCATTGCGGCTGCCGCCGCAGCGACGGTGGTCTTGCCTACGCCACCCGGCCCGCACACGACCACTATTTCCTTTGCTGCAAGGAGCGCCTCGACCGTGCCGGGTGCTTCCTTTGCAGCCATCAGTTCTCAAGCTCCGCTGCAAGTGCCGCCGCGACCTGGCGGGTGGAGCGGAGCCCGTAGGACCGCAGGAAAAGGTACGGCACATAAAGCAGGTCCACTCGGTCCGGTGCCGTGCTTACGCCGATCGCCTCTCGCAAGCGCTCCAAATGAGCAGCCCGTGAACGGCGCATCTTCACCATCAAGCGTGCCGCTTCGAGCAGGGGTTCGCCACGTCCGCCGATGGCCCTGGCCAGCAGCTCACGCGAGGCCGGGGCGCAAACCGCCTCGAAAGCCTGCTCCTCCCTCGTCCCGAAGAGCTCCGGCAATACCCGGTTCACCACAATCCCCGCCAGGCCCACAGTGGTCTCGGTCTTCAGGCGGCCGACGAACTCGATCGTCTCTGTCACCGGCATCTCCTCGGGAGTGGCAACGACAAGCACCCCGGTGGTCGCGCGGTTGGAGAGGATCTCGAGCATCCAGCCGGTCTGCTGTCGCACCGGGCCAACCTGTACCAAACGGTTGATCGCCTGCGGGGCGGCGAGCTGGCCGATCATGTGACCGCTGGCGACAGCATCCACGATCACGAGGTCGTAATGACGTTCGCGGACTTCCCAGCACAATTTCCCGATGGTCACGATCTCACGCGCACCAGGTGCCGCCTGCGCAACGAAATCGAACATCCGCGCCACAGGCCCGATACGGAAAGCCCTCGGCAATCTCAGTTGGAGCAACAGGTACTGACGGAGCGATGCTTCGGTGTCCATGGACATCGCCCAAAGCCGGGGGGCAACTTCTCGTTCCTCGAAGGTCGTCGGGCCGGTCTCGAAACTGGACGCCAGGTCGCCCTTGGCGTCCAGCTCGCATACCAGCGTCCGCTTACCCTTGCTCGCCGCCAGAAGCCCGAGCCCGGCAGTGATCGTCGTCTTACCGACTCCGCCCTTGCCGGTGACGAACAGGAGCTTGCGGTCGAGCAGCTCAGCCACTCAGCTCGGCACGCCGGTCAGGCGGCCACTTCAGACGGCCGCCCCGAAACCCACGCGGCGCGTCTCGGCACCGCTGTCCAACTCTACGGAAGCCAGTTTGGCGGCCGGGATCCCGACACGCCGCCCACGTTTGTCGGTGAGCCAGAGCATCCCGGTCCCCTTGGAGACGGCTGCATCGATCTTGGCGACCAGTTCGTCTGCGCTGGTGTTGTCCGCCAATTCGACTTCGATCTCCCTGGGCGACTGCGTAACGCCGATCCGGACGTCCACGTTGCTCTTCTCCTATCTCCACAGCTGAGTGCGGATCATGTTACCCACCAGAACGGTCCCTTCCTCTCGCTAGCGTGTAAGCCGTGCGGGCCGACGACGAACTAACCGACCGGGCCCGCCGGTGGGCGAGCACCATGGACGGGCACCGGTCCGAAGTGGCCGGGATGAGCCAAGCGCACGCCGGGACGGCGTTTGACGTCGGCACCGTGGAGATCCTCGACCGAGAAGCTCGCGAGGCAGCAGAAAACGACTTCATGGCGCCTGGGGCCACTCGCTCAGAAGGGTCGGGGAACCGCCCTAGGGAAGAGGGCCCTGACCCATGGCGGACGTGCTTCGAGCGCGACCGCGACCGGATCCTCCACGAGGCAACGGCATTTCGACGCCTAGCTGGCAAGACACAGGTCTTCATTTTCCCCGACGACCACCAGCGGACCCGCCTTACGCACGCCCTGGAGGTGGCTCAGGTGGCCCGGGCCATCGCCAGCGCGCTGCGCCTCAATGTCGCTCTGGCTGAAGCCATCGCGTTGGGCCACGATTGCGGGCACGGCCCATTTGGGCATGCAAGCGAGGACGCATTCGACCCGCTCGTCCCTGGTGGCTTCGACCATGCCCCTTGGGGGGCCGACATCACGCTGGCCGGGCTCAACCTGACGTACGAGGTCAGCGACGGCATCCGCAACCACAGCTGGTCCCGTCCCGCCCCGGCCACGCCCGAAGGAGAAGTGTGCGCCCTGGCCGACAGGATGGCGTACGCGACCCACGATGCGGAGGACGCCGGCCGGGCTGGCATCGTCGACCTTGACGACCTGCCGAGGGCGCTCGTCGAGCGAGCCGGGTCAACGAGGTCCCGCCAGCTCAACGCTTTCATCACAGACGTCGTCGTTACGAGCCAGCGCAACTCGGCCGTCGGTTTGAGCACGGATATGGCGGAAGCCTTAGCCGCCCTACGTGCATGGGACTACGAGCGGATCTACCTCCGTCCCGAATCCGCCGGCCAGTCCCGCGCCGTACACCGCATGCTCAGCGCGCTCGTCGAGCACTACACCCAGCACCCTTCGGATCTGCCCGGCTCGCAAATACCTGGAAGTGACGACGACCTCGCCCGAGCCGCGGTCACCTACGTGGCCGGCATGACCGACCGCTTCGCCTGCACCCAGGCCGAGCGGCTGCTCAGCTGGCCCCGGTCCGAAATGCCCGACGGCTTCGACGTTCCCACTTCGCGATAGGCCTTTTCGTTATTGACCGGGTACCAGTATTTCCCACAGTGCTGAACGGAATTCGAGCTTGAGCCGGCGAGTGGCCTGCTTATGAGGTCTGGGCAGCCGAGTCACCGAGAGATGCGATAGTAGGCAAGCAGGTAACCCCTCGGCGACATCGCGCTACGGAGCGATTCGAGGCGAACCGGCGGCAGCCCCTCCAAGAGCCGTCGCCCACGGCCAGCGATCGCCGGTGCGACGACGAGCCGTAGTTCGTCGATGGCGTCGGCTGCGAGCAGCGCTTGGGCGATCGAGATGCTGGCGTGGACGCCAATATCACCGCCGGACGAATTCTTCAGGTTCTGCACGAACTCGACCAACCCGCCTTCGATCGCCGTCGTATTGTGCCACTGCCGACCGAGTGGTGTGGAAGATGCGACGTGCTTTTCGACGTCGTTGATAAACGTGGCGAACGGCTCGATCTCGCTGCGTGGCCAAAACTCAGACCACTCGTCGTAGCTGCGACGACCGAGAATGACCGCGTCCTGAGTGGCGATGACAGCGGCGAGGTTGGCATCCATCGCCTCATCCCAGTCGATGAAAAACTTGTCCGGGCCCTCGGCCACGCCATCGAGGGACAACAGCTCGTACAACACCACCTTGCGCATGCACACTCCTCCGGTTGAGCGGGACGCTACCTACTCTGACGCCTCGATCCGTCGAAACTCATCGTACGTTTCGGTCGAGGTCCGATGGCAGGCGACGCCCACAGCGGTCATCGCCGCGTCGGGTACCCGCCGGGTACCTGGATATTCTCCTTGTAGTCGTCGCCGGGGAACCGTTAGCGTGCGCTTTATGCAGGTAGCCGAGTTGTGGCGGTACCCGGTCAAGTCGCTCCAGGGCGAACCGCTAGAACTGACGGCCGTGACGACTGCTGGGCTCAAAGGAGATCGTCGGTTCGCGCTATTCGACGTCGAGACCGGTTTCGGCCTGACCGCGCGTCGGGTCCCCGAGTTGTTGTTCGCGTCGGCCCGGTTGAGCGACGATGGCGGTGTCGACATCACGCTGCCCGATGGTTCGGTTACCCGCGACGACGACGCTTTGTCGGCGTGGCTCGGAAGGCGAGTGACGCTTCGGTCAGCCGGCTCCGAGGTGCCACGCCAATATGAGAGCCCTGTTGATTTCGAGGACGAGGCGATGAGCGATTGGACGCCCTGGGATGGGGCGGCGGGCGCATATCACGACTCAGCGAGAGCGCGGGTCTCCTTGGTCTCAGTGGCGACGATCGGGGCATGGGACCCGCGCCGGTTCCGCGCCAACGTGTACCTCGACCGAGAGGGCGAGGATGCGCTTGTGGGATCCAAGGTGATATTGGGCGAAGCGACGCTCGATGTGGGTAAGCAGCTGGAGCGGTGCGTGATGACAACACGCGCTCAGGCAGGCGGGGTCGAGCGAGATCTCGAAGTGCTGCGCACGATTAATCTTGAGCGCGGCGGCTGCCTGGCGGTGGGGGCGCTCGTGACAAAGCGCGGAACGGTCCGGGTCGGCGACACCCTCACGTTGGCGTAGGTGCTCGGACACGAGAGCGGGACGGCAGCCAAGGTGCACGTCCTCCGCCTGCTCGACCGTAGGCACTTAGGTCCCCGGCCGTTTATGGTGGCGCCGTGGAGGGCAATACGTCCCAGATGATGGTTGGCCGTGACCGCGAGCTAGCTCGCGTCACGTTGTACCTGGAAGATGCCGTGGCGGGCCACGGGCGTCTGGTGGTGTGCACGGGCGAGGCGGGAGTCGGGAAAACTCGGCTGGCGGAGGAGGCTGCCGCGCTGGCCGGAGCGCGGGGTGTGCCGGTGGCGTGGGCCCGGGCGGCCGACCGGGGCAGTTCGCCGCCCTACGGCCTGTGGCGGGTGGTGCTGGACGAGCCCGCCGTGCGGTCCGCTGAGGGCACCCCGTCCCGTGCCGGCCTATGGTCGGCTGTGTTTGGCGGCGCCGAGCGCCCGGCTTTGGCCGGCGGCGCCGATCCCAGCAGCGCCCAGCGGTTCGCGCTGTTCGCCGAGGTGCGCCACCGGCTGGCCGAGGCGGCCGGACCGGGCGGCCTCCTGCTGGTACTCGATGATCTGCAGTGGGCGGACGAGGCGTCGGCGGTGCTGCTCGCCGATGTGGTGCGCCAGCTGCGGGGGACGTCCATCTTGGTTGTCGCAACCTACCGACGCTCGGGGACGGCCGCCGGCACGAGCGCCGGGCTCCTACAACGCCTTTCGGCCGATGCCAACACCGAGCGGGTGGACCTGCGTGGTTTGCCCGCCCACGCGGTCGGCGACATGCTCCTCGCCGCCGGGCTGCCCGCGTCGGACGAGGAGGCCGACAAGGTGCATCCTGAGACGGGAGGCAACCCGTTCCTGGTACGGGAACTGGCGCGTGTGCTCGTCGAGAAGGGTCGCGGCGAGCCGGCGCCGGTGCCGGGCCGGGTGGTCGACGCGACTGCCCACCGGCTCGGCCAAGTGTCCGGGCCCGCCCGGGCGCTGCTGCAGGCCGCGGCAGTGGCGGGCAACAACTTCTCGGCTGGAGTGGTGGCCCGGATGCTGGATATCCCCGTGCTGGCCTTGCTCGGTCCGATGGAAGAGTGCCGGGCGGCGGGGTTCTTGGTGGCGGGCGACCGCCCAGGCGATCACCGGTTCTCTCACGCACTGGTCCGCTCGGCGGTGGCCTCCCGGCTCAAGGCTGCGGAGCAACCTCGCCTGCACGCCGCTGCGGCGGACGCGATCGAGGCTCTGTACGACGGGCAGCTGCGCCCGCACCTGGCCGAGGTCGCCCGGCACCGGGTCGAGGCGTCTCTGCCTGGTGACCGGGCGCGGGCGGTCTCGGCGTGCGCGGCGGCCGCCGAAGTGGCCATGGAGGAGCTTGCGTTCGAGGAGGCCGAGCGCCTGTACCGGCAGGCGCTGTCAGTCGGCGAGGAGGAGATCTGCGAAGAGGACCGTGACCGGCTCGAGCTCGCCCTAGCTACGGCGCTGCACCGCAGCGGCGACCTGCCCGGGTCGCAAGAGACGGCCGTCGGAGTCGGGCGGAGGGCCCTGCGTCGGCAAGACCGGCTCTGGCTGGCACGCACGGCGCTCGCCATGGAGGCCACCGGCGTACCGGAGTGGGACGGTGAGATCTGTCGGATCTGCGAGCAGGCGCTGGCCGGGGACGGCCTTCCGGACGACCTGCGGGCCCGGGTGTCGTCCCAGTACGCGCAGGCACTGGTGTACCGGGGCGAGTACGACCGCGCCGGAGAGATAAGCCGGGAGGCGCTATCTCGCGCCGAGGCGTCGAGCGAACCGATCGCCCTGGTCGACGCGCTCCGGGCCCGCCAGCTAGCGTGCTGCGCCCCCGAGGGCCTCACCGAGCGAGTCGTGCTAGCGGGGCGGATGCTCGAGGCCGCCGATGCCCTCGGCAGCGCCTGGGTCGAGATGTGGGGCCGGCTGTGGCGGATCGACACCCTGCTTGAGACCGGTCAGCTCCGGAATGTCCAGCGTGAGCTCGCTGACCTCGGCGCCTGCGTAGAAAGGCTGAGCGGCCGTATAGGGCAATTGCATTACGTGGCATACGCAGCCAACCTCGCGCTGGCGACCGGGCGCTGCACCGAGGCGGCGCAACTAGCGCGCGAGGCGTTCAAGATGTTCGACGAAATGGGGCACCCGGCGGCGTTCGGCGCGCTGGCGGCGATCCTGGGCCAGGCGGGCCTGCACATCGGGCTCGACCGGTCCGGCTTCATCGATCTGTTCGGCCAGATCCCCGAGCACCTGCGGCCCGAGAATGTGGACACCACGCGCGGCATCGCGACCATCTTCCCCGCGCTCAGCTTTGCGCTGGTACGCCTCTACCAGGGCGACCGCGCCGGGGCCGAGGAGGCCTACGCGCTGGCCGGGCCGATCCGGTCCTGGACACCGTCACCGGCCCTGCGCATGGCGGCCTGGGGGCACGCGCTCGCTGTTGTCGTCGACCTGGGCCGCACGGGGGACATCGAGTTCCTCGCCGAGCAGTTCGAGCCGTTCCGCGGCCGGCACGTCGCGAACGGTGCGGGCTCCGGGGTCTACATGGGACCGGTGGAGCTACAGCTCGGGATAGCGGCTGCGGCGCTGGGCCGACTGGGCTCGGCGGTCGCGGACCTTGAGACGGCAGTGTCGATCTGCGACGCCAACGGCGCCCGTGGGTACGCCGTCCAAGCCCGCGTGGAGCTGGCCGCCGCGCTGGCCCGTCGACAGGCGCCGGGCGACCTCGACCGGGCGCGGGCGGCGCTGGACGCGGCAGCGGGTGAGGCAGAACGGCTCGCCATGGTGCCGTTCACCGAGCGGATAGAAAAGCTGCGGGCCAAGGTCGGGGTGACCCCGTCGCCGCTTAGCCCTAGGGAGCTCGAGGTAGCTCGGCTGGTCGCACGAGGACTGACCAACAAGCAAATTGGCGAGACCCTATTTGTCTCAGAGCGGACCGCAGAAAACCACGTCCAGCACATCCTGCTCAAGCTGGGCTTCAATAACCGGAGCCAGGTCGCAGCCTGGTCCCGCGAATGAGTACCCGGCTGAGTACTTCCCCCGATGCCAAGCTCTTGGCTTTTCCTTAGCGTCATAGATGTCAGTGCAAACAAGCGCAAATCAGGAAAGGTAGAGCAGTCATGGCATTCGTACACATCTCCGAGACCAAGGGCCGTACCATCGAAGACTTCCGCAACGTTTCGGCCAAGCACAATGCGCCCCAGGACATCGACGGCCTGCTCGCCTGGGCGGCCGGCTCGGACGACAACGGCCTGAACGTGCTGAGCGTCTGGCAGTCCCGAGCACATCAGGAACGGTGGGCCGCCGAACAGCTCTTCCCAGCGTTCCAGGCGCTCGGGCTGGTTGACGTGCCGGCAAACAGCGAGTTCACCGCGTACGAGACCGGCGAGCTCTACATCCGCTGACGCCTGGAGCGAGGATCCCCGGTTC
>Ga0182024_10005943_pt1 | contig 27051 bp, 24 predicted proteins | sample P32metaG_FD_120480 | JGI IMG/M metagenome (GOLD analysis project Ga0182024, IMG submission 120480) | Permafrost microbial communities from Stordalen Mire, Sweden - P3-2 metaG (Illumina Assembly) | ecosystem: Environmental > Terrestrial > Soil > Wetlands > Permafrost | place: Sweden: Stordalen...
CTGCCGACGGCGATCGAGACCCTGTCCGCGGCTAGCGAGCCCGTCCGCGACATGTGGCCGGCCACGCTTCAGGCAGCCCTGCAGCTGCGGCGCTTGGATGAGGCCCAGGCGGTGATGGAGATGTTGTCCACGCAGCCTGCCGGGCACATCCCGCCCTACCTGGAGGCGCAGCTGGTCCGCGGGCGCGCGTTGACCAACGCGCTGGCCGGCGAGCACGAGAGCGTGGAGGCGGATCTGCGCGGCGCCATCGAGCAGTTCTCCACACTGGGCTACCCGTACTGGCAGGCGTTTGCCCAAACCGATCTGGCGGAGTGGTTGATCGGGCAGGGACGGGCCAGCGAGGCGGATCCGCTGCTGGAGGAGGCCGCGCGGACGCTACACCCGCTGGGCGCCCGGCCCGCCCTGGAACGGATCGAGCGGCTGGGTCGCCCAGATCCAGCGGCCGTGGTCTGACGCGCCCGTTGTTCCGGAGGACATCAACAGCTACCGCTGAGAGCAGCGGTGACGACTACTAGGCCAGCGCGGGCTCGAGCTCGGCCTCGAGGCGCTTCTTCGGGTACGCGCCGGTGACGCGCTTAGCCTCCTGGCCGTGGCGGAACAGGATCAACGTCGGGATCGACAGCACGTTGTACTGGATGGAAACCTGCTGGTTCTCGTCGGTGTTCAGCTTGACGACCTTCAGCTGGCCCTCCTTCTCCTGTGCGAGCTCCTCGACCACCGGAGCGACCATGCGGCACGGTCCGCACCAGGGGGCCCAGAAGTCGACGAGCACAGGAACGTCTGACTCCAGCACCTCGGCCTGAAAGCTGTTGTCGGTTACTTCGGCGACTGTGCCTGCCATGCGAATCCTCGTCTCTTCAAATCGGTTGCTTTACAAAGTATAGCGGCGGAACGGCGGCACCGAGCCGCTCCCGATCGACGCGTAGGCTACGTGGCCGATGGCCGATCCGACCAACACCCAGATCGCCGCCGCCCTGGACGAGCTGGGCGATCTGTACGAGCTCGACGGCGCCATCATCCACCGTGTGGTGGCGTATCGCAATGCCGCCAAGGCCGTGCGCGACGCGTCGGAATCGATCAGCGCGCTGGCCCGCCTCGGACGCGCCACCGAGCTGCCCGGCATCGGCGCAACCATCCAAGAGAAAGTGCTAGCGCTGGCCGACACCGGCGAGATCCCCGCGCTGGTCAAGCTGCGGGCGAAGTTTCCGCCCGGCCTCGTGGCGATGACCCACCTGCCCGGCCTAGGCCCCAAGCGGGCGCGGCGGCTGTACGACGAGCTGGGGATCGATTCTCTGGAGGCGCTGCGCCAGGCGAGCGAGGAGCACCTGATCCGCTCGCTGAAGGGGTTCGGGCCGAAGGCGGAGGAGACGATCCTGGCCGCGCTGACCGTGTTCGAGGCCGAGGGACCGACCCGCCGGACCGTGCTCAGCCGGGCGCTGGCGGTGGGCGAGCGGCTGGTGGAGGCGCTGCGAGCGCATCCGGCTGCCGATCAGGTCGAACTGGCCGGGTCGGCCCGGCGGATGACCGACAGCGTCAAGGACCTCGACATCATCGCCACCGCCTCGGCGCCGGCGGAGCTGGCCCGGGCGGCAGCCGAGCTGACCCTGGTGGAATCGGCGGCCAGCCCGGGGGACAACGCGATCCGGCTGCTCACCCACAGCGGCCTGCGGGTCGACCTGCGGATCGTCGAGCCCGACCAGTTCGGGAACGTGCTCCAACACCTGACCGGCTCCAAGGAGCACAACATGGCGCTGCGCGACTACGCCGTGCGCCAGGGCCTGCACATCTCCGAGTACGGCGTGCTCGACGACGCCACCGGCGAGACGCACCGGTGCGCCACCGAGGCCGAGGTGTACGCGCTGCTCGGCATGGAGTACATAGAACCGGAGCTGCGCGAGAACCGCGGAGAACTGGAGGCCGCACTCAAAGGCGGCCTCCCCGATCTGATCTCCCGGGCCGACCTCAAGGGCGACCTGCACTGCCACACCACCGCCTCGGACGGGACGGCGTCAGTGGAGCAGATGGCCCGCGCTGCCCTCGATGCGGGATACGAGTACCTGGCGATCACCGACCACTCGGCCAGCATGGGCTTCGGAGCCGAGGTCACCGATGAGCAGCTCAAGCGGCAGATGGAGCTCGTCCGGTCCACCGAGATCGAGGGGCTGGCGCTGCTGATCGGCTCCGAGGTCAACATCCTGCCCGACGGCTCGCTTGATTACCCGGATGAGCTGCTGGCTGAGCTCGACTGGGTGATCGCCAGCGTGCACACCTCGTTCCGCATGCCGCGGGCGGAGATGACCGACCGCATCGTCAGGGCCATAGAGCATCCAGGGGTCGACTGCATCGGTCACTTGAGCGGGCGCAAGATCGAGCGCCGGGCGCCCTACGAATTCGACTTCGACGCCGTGCTGGAGGCGGCCGTGCGGACGGGCACGATGTTCGAGATCAATGCCAGCCCGGACCGGCGAGACCTGAACGAGGTGCACGCCCGCGCAGCCGCGGCAGCCGGAGTGCCGATCGTGATCAACTGTGACGCCCACCGGGTGGGCGGCTTTGAGGTGGCTAGGTACGGGGTCGCGACGGCGCGGCGCGCTTGGCTGAGTCCGGAGCAGATTGCGAACGCGGGAACATGGGCGCAACTATCGGCGCAGGCGAAACACGGCCGCGCAGCTGGATCCAGGCAAACCAGCTGAGTCCCGAGATCGTGCCGATCAGCGCGATCCAGAAGTTCAGCCGCATGCCCAGGATGTACTCCGAGTAGTCGATCCGCAGCGTCTCCTCGAAGATGCGAAAGCCGGAGTAGCCGGCCACGTACAGGGCGAACAGACCGGGCGGCTTGATCTTGCGATGGTGCCCCAGCCAGACCAGAAAGGACGCCAGGCTCAGGTTCCAGATGATCTCGTACAGGAAGGTGGGCTGGAAGGTGGCGAACTGGGCGTAGCCGGACGGTCGGTGGGCCGGCGAGATCTTCAGCGCCCAGGGCAGCTTCGAGGGCTTGCCGAACAGCTCCTGGTTGAAGTAGTTCCCGATCCGGCCAAATGACTGGGCGACCAGGAGCCCGGGTGTCACGGCATCCCAGTACTGCAGGACCTTATCCCAGGGCATCAGCCGCCGGATGCGCCATATGCCCACGACCACCCCGGCGGCGATCCCGCCCCAGATGCCCAGGCCGCCGTCCCAGATCGCGAACGGGCCCCACCAGTGCGGGGGGATCTGGCTGGGCGTGGTGATCACGAAGTAGATCCGGCCGCCGATCAGCCCAGCCGGGAAGCCCCATTTGGCGGCCTCGTAGGCGACGTCCGGATCGCCGCCGTTGCGCCGCCAGCGCTGGCGGGCGACGACGATCGCCGCGGCCACGGCAAACACGTACATGATCCCGTAGGCGTGGAAGAACAGCGGCCCGATGTAGAAGCCGGTGCTCGACGGGCTGGGGATGTAGGCGATCGAGGTCAAGCGCGTATAGCCGCGCGGGTCCCGGACAGGAGGCGCGGCAGGATGACATCGGCGAGCTGCCGATCCACCGCCTCATAACCGAACGGCGCGAGGCGACGGGCCACTTGGGAAGCGTACTCCTCGAGCGGTTCGTCCAGCGCGAGGCGGATGGCGGCGGGCAGGTCAGCGCTCACCAACCGCGGGTCGGCCTCGCGCGCGATGCGGAGTGCCGGATAGGCGCCGGGCGCCGGCGCGGTGACCAGCTGGCAGCCGCAGGCCAATGCCTCCAGAGGCGCTATACCGTGGTCCTCGCGGCGCGGGGCGGCCAGGAACGCGCGAGCGCGCCTGAGCAGGGCGCGGAACTCGTCGTGCGCCACGCGGCCGGCGCTCCGCACTCCGGGGGGAGGCTGGAAGCCCTCGAGTCCGCACACGAGCAGGGTCTCGTCCGGGCGCCGAGCCTGCTCCCAGGCGCTCAGTATGTGATCGAGCCGGCGCTTGACCGGGTCCCCGGCATACGTGAGGGCGGCAATGTCACGGGCCTGGAGCGAGGGCGGCTCTGCCTCCAGCTCGATCGGGGGCGAGAGGATGATCGCCGAGGCATGGTTCTGCGGTGCCGCTCTGAGCGAGTCAGCGCTCCAGGGGAGCAGCAGCGGTGCCTCGGCCAGGCGCCGGCGCTCCACCGGCCGCTGCCAGACGCCGTGACGGCCGGGTCGGTTCTCGGCGGCCGTGGCGTCGAGGAAGATCGCCCCGGGTCGGGGCCAGAGCAGCGCGGCGGTGATCGAGCAGTAGATCACCGCCCGCGGGTCGTGCTCCTCGATGCCGCGCTGGGCGACCCGGCGAGCCAGGCGCGCCTGGGTGTAGTCGGTCAGGGCGAAGGTGCGCACCCGCGGCACCGGGCCGGTGCGAATCAGCTCGGCCGCGGCCCCGGCCCGGCGAAGACCGGCCACCAGCTCCTCGGCGGCCGTCCTCCAGCCGCCGGTGCTGTCGATGCTCACGACCAGAACGTCCGCGCGCCCGGGCATCAGGCACCGCGGCGGACGCGCAGCCGCGATGCCCCGTTCATCTCCATCAGGTTGGAGCGAAACCCCGGCGTGCGCACCAGCTTGATCGGAGCCAGCGGCGAGGTGCGCTCGATGTAGAAGCGCGCGCCGTCACGCTCCTCGATGGCCGTGACGGCGGAGGCCTGGCGCCGCCAGGCGAGCGACCAGATGATCGCGAAGCCGGTCGCGATCGCCGGGACCTGGGGCAGAACGATGGCCAGGGCTCCGGCTCCCACCATGCAGACCAGCAGCGGCCACAGGCGGTTGAGCACGATCCGGCTCGGATGAACGTCCGGGAGGCTGGCCTGGGTGCGGGCGCTGGCCAGCAGGTTGGCGATCGGCGGCGAGGTGGCGGCCCGGCGGCCCAGCCACAACCCGATCAGGGCGGCCACCACCCACCAGCCCGCGGCGATCGGGACCACCAGGTCGTTGCCGGTGCCGTTGGCGCCGGCCACCGTGACGACGGCCAGAACGGTGGCCGCAGCGGCGCAGATCAGGACCGTGGTGCGGAGGAATTCGGAGAAACGCATCGGGGTCCGCTAGTCAGCCACCAGCATGCGCAGCAGGTCGCGAACGCCGTCGGTCCCGTCGACCATCACGTCGGCCTGCTCGACGATCTCCCGCGGTCCATCCTCGGAGCTGACGCCGACGCACAGAGCGTGTTCAAGCGTCTTGCGCTCCCGCAACCCGCGCAGTGCCGCGAAGGCGTCCAGGTCGGTGACATCGTCGCCCACGAACATCGCCGCGGTCACCGAGGCGTCTCGGAGCAGGTTGGCCACGCCGGCCCCCTTGTCGATCCGCACGGGTGGCCGGGCCTCCATCACCTTGCGGCCCCAGTGGACCTCGAGACCCGCCGCCTCGGCCCGAGCGGCCAGCGCGTCCACGGCGCCTCGGGCCGCGTCCTCGTCCGGGGCGCCTCGCCAGTGGAAGGCCACGATCGGGCCCTTGTCCTCGATCCGCACCCGGCTGCGGCGCAGCTCGGTGGTGTCCGCCTGCCGGCGAAATGCGTCGACCCGGTCGGCCCACTCCCGCACGGCCGGATCGAGCACCGATTCGGTCCAGCCGGCCTTGAGCAACTCGGCGCCGTGCGAGCCGATGTAGGTGATGCTGCCGATCGACACCATCGCGCGCGCGTCGGCGGCCCGGCGGCCGCTCACGCAGGCCACCAGGCTGTAGCGCTTGGCCACCTCGGTCAGCACCTTCCGAGTGGGCTCCGGAACCCTGGCCTCGGCGGCATTCTTGACGATTGGCGACAGCGTGCCGTCGATGTCCAGAAGCACGGCGGAGGCAGCGGGACTGGACCGCAGCGGCGCAAGCGCATCGTGCAGGAGCGCTGACGTCACAGCATCTAGTATGCCGCGTCGTGACGCGGCGAGCGGGCACGGAGACGCGGCCCTGAGCGCGTCTGAGGCGGGGCGGAGCGCCGGCGGCATCGCGGCCGGCACCGGCGCCGGCGGCCGGTGGCCGGTGGTACTCCTGCACGGGCAGCCCGGCAGCGCCCGGGACTGGGCCCTGGTGCAGGCCGCGATCGGCGATCGCGCCGAGACGATCGCCATTGACCGCCCCGGCTGGGACGGGCGTTCGGAGCCCGGCGGACTGGGACACAGCGCCGCCGCCGCGGTCGCCGCGCTGGACGCCGCCGGAGTCGAACGCGTCGTGGTGGTGGGACTCAGCTTCGGCGGAGCCGTGGCCGCCTGGCTGGCCGTCGAGCGCCCCGAGCGGGTGGCCGCGCTGGTCCTGGTTTCCCGCCGCCAACACGGCATCGTTGCAGCCGGTCGACCGTCTGCTGGCGCTGCCCGTGGCCGGCTACCTGGCCAGCACGGGGCTGCTGGCCGGCGCGGGCCTGGCGCTGAGCTCCGGGCCGATCCGGCGCCGCCTCGAGGGTACGTTCAGGCTGCCCGACGACTACCTGCGCTCGGCCGCCAGGCGACTGCGCAGCCCCTCCGCGTGGAAGGCGTTCATCGTCGAACAGCGGGCCCTGCTGCGTGAGCTTCCCGAGCTCGAACTCCGGCTCGGGACGATCCGCACCCCCACAACCGTGGTCGTGGGCACCTCGGACATGATCGTGCCGCGGCGCGCCGGCCGCGAGCTCAGCCGCCAGATCCCCACGGCCGAGCTCGTGGAGATCGACGGAGGCCATCACGTGCTGCCCGCCGAGCATCCGGACCGCCTGGCCGAGATCATCCTGGCCGCCGCGCAGGCCTGATCGTCGCGCGCATTCACACGCTGAAGCGAGAGCAGCTGGGCGGGGCCTGACCCGCGGGAAAGCCCCGGCGGCTCGGCGGCCTACTCGTCCGCGTCCTCGGGCAGCTCCACCTCGTGGAGCTCCTGGGCGTCCACGTCATAGACGTAACCGCGCACCCGCCCGCGGTGGGGCAGGAACTCCGAGCGGCGCATGCGCCGGACCGACTGGCGGACGTCCTCGTCCAGATCGGTGAACGCCTCGATGGCAAACGGCGGCGCCACCCCGATCTCCTGCTGGAGCTCGGCCCGGAAGCCATCGTCGGTGATCGTCTGCATCACGCACCGCGTGTGGTGGACGACCAGCACCTCACGCGTGCCCAGCTTGCGCTGGGAGATGGCCAGCGAACGGATCACGTCGTCGGTGACCACGCCGCCGGCGTTGCGCAGCACGTGCGCCTCGCCCAGCTCGACTCCGAGGGCTGCCTCCAGGTCGATGCGGCAATCCATGCAGGTGATGATGGCCAGGCGGCGGCTCGGCTCGGCGCTCAGCGGGCTCATCGCGCGGTGGATGCTAATGACCTGTGGATGGAAATTGACCCATAGCCCAATTTCCATCCACCGATGCCTCAATCAGAAGTAGGCTGGCGAGTCGTCAAGCGGTCCCACCGGCGGGATGCGGTTCGGCGGAGAGCGCGCACCACCTCGGCTTAGGGACCCCGTAGCCCGAGGAGGCACGATGAGGAAGACGCACGTACGGCTGCCCTCACCAGCCATGCTGGTGGCGTTGGTGGCCCTATTCGTCGCACTGGGCGGAACCAGTTATGCGGCACTGACGCTGGGCAAGAACAGCGTCGGTAGCAAGCAGCTCAAGAAGAACGCGGTGACCACCTCCAAGATCAAGAACCGGGCGGTCACGGGCAAGAAGCTGAACCTGCACGGAGTGACAGCTCCGAATGCGTCCGAGCTGGGCGGCGTGGCAGCCAGTGGATACGAGGGACGCGCGATGTGGGCGCTCGTCGAGTCCAACGGGACGATCCTCGCGCAATCCGGCGGGATCTCGGTTCAAGACCACCCGTTCCCAGGTGGCTACTACCTGGCCTTCCCCAGCCAGGTCGCGGGCAAGGCGGTCATCGCGACAGCCAGCGCCTGGGACGGGACGAATGGGGAGCTCGCCGAGGGCTCGCCATGCGGGAGTAGCGCGGATGCCATCGAGTGCGTTCACGGGAGCAATACGAGCAGCGATGCCTTCGTCGGCACCGTTGACGCCAAAACGGAGGCCCCCGAGAACGCGACGTTCTACATCGCCGTTCTGCCCTGAGCGGGCACCCACCCGGGACTTGTGGATCAAGGTGACGCTATGGCGACACTTTCATCCACAGGTCGCGGCCCGAGCGATCACATCCAGGCGTCGGCCACCGCCGCATCGACCGCGTTGAGCCGGTACAGCGCCACGGCCTCGGGCGAGCCGAACCGCCCGCCCGGGGCGGCCGACGCGCCGTGGTGGGTCAGCACGCAGTGGCTGAGGGCCAGGCGCCGCTCCTCGTCAAGCCCGGCGGCGGCCATCCGCTGGCCGAGCATCTGCAGTCCCAGCGTGATGTGCCCCAGCAGCCGCCCCTCCTCGGTCAGCTCGATCTCCGCGCCCAGCCTGAACTCGCGCAGGCGCCCGAGGTCGTGCACGATCGCGGCGCTCAGCAGCAGGTCGCTGTTCAGCCGCCGGTGCAGATCGCACAGCTCACGGGCCAGGGTGGTGACGGCCACGGTGTGCTCCAGCAGCCCACCCAGGTAGGCGTGGTGCCCGCCCCGCGTACAGGGCGCCTGGCGCAGCTCGGCCCGCAAGACCTCGTCGTTCAGCAGGCTGTCCAGCAGGCGGCGGTAAGCCGGGTCGTAGACCTCGCGGGCCAGATGCTCCAGGAAGCCGTCGAGCTCCTCCAGGTCGCGCCGCACGCTGGGCAGGAAGGCGGTCGGATCGCCGTCCTCGGCCCGGCCGATGTCCGAGACCTCCACCACCAGCTCATCCCGGAAGCGCTCGACCTGCCCCACGACCCGGACGAGATCGCCGCGTTCGAACCCCCCGGCCAGGCGGTCAGCGTCCCGGAACGCACGGGCCGGCACGCTGCCGGTCTGGTCGCGCAGCTCGAGCGCCAGATAGGCCGAGCCGGCGCGCGTGCTCAGGCGATCCTTGCGCACGCAGGCGAACACTCCGGACACCTGGTCACCCGCCCGCAGGCTGCTGATCGTCTGGTCCGTCGCCATCAGCCCATGATGTACGGTGAATCGGATGCAGCCGTCGTCAACGGGCTTTGGCGTGAACCCACTCGAGTGGGACTACCGACCCGATGGGCTCCGGGCGCCGGCCCTCGTGTGTGCCTTCCGAGGCTGGAACGACGCGGCCGACGCTGCCTCCTCGGCGCTCAGCTTCGTCGGCGAGGCGCTGGGCGCCCGACGGTTCGCCACGATCGACCCGGAGGACTTCTACGACTTCCAGGCGACCCGCCCCCGGATCAAGATGGTGGAGGGTCAGACCCGGTCGATCGAGTGGCCGACCATCGAGCTGTGTGAGGCCAGGATCCCCCGCGCGCCCCGTGACCTGATCCTGCTGGGCGGGAGCGAGCCGTCGTTTCGCTGGCGCAGCTTCACGGCGCTGATCGTGGAGCTGGCCGAGGTGATCGGCGTGCAGCTTGTGGTCACGCTGGGGGCGCTGCTGGCCGACGTGCCCCACACCCGCCCGATCGCCGTGACCGGCCTGGCCTCCGACCCGGTGCTGGTGCAGCGCCTGGGCCTCACGCAGTCGACCTACGAGGGCCCCACCGGGATCGTCGGCGTGCTGCACGGCGCCTGCCAGACCGCCGGACTGCCTTCGGCCAGCCTGTGGGCGGCGGTTCCGCACTACATCGCGGCCACGCCCAATCCGAAGGCGGCGCTGGCCCTGGTGCGCAAGCTGGAGGGGCTGGTCGGCGTGGCCGTCGACGCGCTGGAGCTGGAGACGGCTTCGGCCGACTACGAGCGCCAGGTCAACGCGGCGGTGCAGAGCGATCCCGACGTGCAGGCGTTCGTCGAGCGCCTGGAGCAGGCGGCGATCGACGACGAGACCGACGTGACCGAGGTTCCCTCCGGCGAGTCGATCGCCCGCGACCTGCAGCGCTTCCTGCGTCAGCGGGGCGAGGAGCCACCCGGGTACCCGCCAAGCTGAAGGTCAGTGCCAGGAGCGCGGGCCTTTGAGGCCTGCGCTCCTGAGCTACGCCGCTCCGGGCAGGCTCACCGCTCCGCGGCGGGGCAGACCAGCCGGTAGTCGCACATCGAGCAGGCCTGGATCGACGGGGTGGGCTCAAACTCCTGGGCCTTGATCCCGCTGGCCACGTCGGTAGCCACGTCGCGAATCCACTCGGCTCGTTCCTCGTCGCCGGGGACGGCGACCTTCTCGTCATCCAGGAGGTAATAGTAGGCACCCCGGGAGGCCTCCAGGCTCCAGGCCTCGCGCGCGCCGATCGCATACAGCGACAGCTGCACATCGTCGGTCAGCTGGGCCGCCGTCTTCGGCCGGCCCGTCTTGTAATCGATCAGCTCGTACTCCCCGCTGGGCAGGCGATCCACTCGGTCGACGCGACCCCGGAGCAGGTTCGGGCCGAGCCGGAAGGTGAACTGACGCTCGAACCACACCGGCTGGGACTCCTCGGAGCCGGCGCGTTCGTGGTAGCGGGCCAGGGCCGCGGCGGCCTTGCCCCGCAGCTGGCGCTCCTCCTCTGAGTCACCGAAGCCGCTCCGGCGCCAGGCGGCGTCCAGCAGACCCAGAAGCTCGGCCAGCGGGGCCAGCGGGGAGCCGGGGTCAGAGCCGGCGTGGTAGCGCTCCAGGACCTGGTGAACGACGATCCCGAAGCGCTGATGCAGCGTCGGCTCCTTCGGGATGCGGAACACCCGGGCGAACTTGTAACGCAGCGGACACGTCCGGTAGGTGTCGATGTCGGTGGCCGACAGCACCACACCGTCGCCCCGCAGCGGCAGGAAGCGCTCTAGCGAGGGCTCGTCCCGGGCGGCCACCACCCGGGCCCGGCGGCGGGTGTCCCGCTCGGCGTCCAGCAGGTAGTCGTCGAGCGGCGAGGAGCTGAAAATCTCCCGCTGCTCTCCGGTGAGCGCCTGCGAGATGCGGACGTTGACGTCACGCAGGGCCTCGGCCGCGCCCTGGCCATCGGGCCGCGAGAGCAGCGCGGCCAGCTTCAGCAGCTCCAGGTAGCGCACCACGGCATGGGACACGTCGAGATCGGTGTCGAAGCGCAGCTCGCCCAGCCGGGCGCCCGCCCGCATCGTCCCCTCCAGCAGCTCGTCGCGCAGCAACCGGTAGGTGGACTGGATCGTCTCGGCCGGACCGAACAGCTCCTCGGCCTTGTCCTCCCACTCCTGCCCCAGCGCCCGCCGCGCCGCCTCGGCGGGCTCGGCCGGAGCGATGGCCGGGCCTCGGTCGCCCGCGCACGGATAGCTGAGCACGGCCCGGCGCCGGGCGCGGCTCACCGCCGTGTACAGGCGGCTGCGCAGGACCGCCGCCCGGGTGGCCTCGTTGTCCGGCGGCAGGGGCTCCTGGAGCAGGGCATCCGGGATCGGCTCGCCGGCGGGGACCGAGAGGCCGGAGCGCAAGCCGAGCACGAACACGTGATCCACCTCCAGGCCGCCCGCGGCGTCCAGACCGAGGACCTGGACCGCGCTTGACTGGATCAGCTCCGGCTCCTCGTGCTCTCGCAGGCCGAAGTCGGCCACGGCGGCAATCGAGCGGGCGAACTCCCGGGGCGTGGCCTGGGGCGCCCGAGCCACAAACGCGCTGGCCAGTTCCCCGAACCGGGCCAGCGCCCGCAGCCGCTCCACCACGTCGGCCTGAGCGGCGAACAGCTGCTGGCGGCGCAAACCGATCCGCTCGATCAGCCGGTGCACGTACAGATCGGGCCGGACCGTATCCACCTGGGCGGTCCCGGCCCGGTAGAGCTTGAGGAACACCCGGATCCGCTCGCGCGCCTCGGGCGGTACCTGAGGCGATTCGGTGGCGGCGGCGAGCGCCGCCACCATGTCCAGCTTGCGCCGGCGGGCGATCTGCGTGCAGCGCGCGATGTCGACCGAGCGCAGGCCGATCGGCGGCCGGGCCAGGGCACGCACCACCGCCGGGGCGTCGCCCGGATCGGCCAGCAACCTCAGCCAGGCCAGCAGGTCCCGGATCTCGGCCCGCTGGAAGAAGGCCGCCTCGCCGATCAGCCGGTGGGGCACGGCGCGCTCCTCCAGGGCCACCGCCACGCCCTGGCCCTGCAGGGCGACTTCCGGCACCAGGACCGCAATCTGACCCGGCGCGGCGCCCTCCCGGGCGATCAGCCGCTCGATCTCGGCCGCCACCGCCTGGGCCTGGGCGCGCTCATTGGCGCAGCGCCAGAAGAAGACCGCTCCTTCGGCCGGCTCGGGGGCCTCGGCCTCGGCCTCGGAGCCGGGGCCGTCCAGGGCCAGCGCCCAGGCGGCCCGCATGATCGGCGGGGGACAGCGGTGCGAGCCGAGCAGCTGGACGCTTCTCGTGTCCTGGCGAGCGAAGCTGTCCAGGCGCGCGGCGCCGGCGCCACGGAATCTCCGCAGCGCGGCCAGCGGGTCGCCGGCCACCGTCAGGTGTCCGCCGCCCAGCGCGGCGATCAGGCGGGCCGGCGCCAGGTCGAGCTCCTGGGCGTCATCGACCAGCACATGCTCGAAGGGCTGGCGGATGGCCGGGCGCTCGCAGACCAGCCGCAGGGCCAGGCGTACCACGTCCCCCTCATCGCAGGCACCGCTGTCCTTCAGCATCCGCTCGTGGGCCCGGAACACCTCCGCGAACTCGAGCTCGGCCGGATCCTCGGACTCCGCGGCCCAGCGGGCGAACGCTTCAGTCTCTATCAGCTCCGCCTTGAGCCGGTCGATGCGGCGAATGAAGCGCCCCAGCAGAGCGCCCGCGTTGCCGGCGAAGTCGTGGTGCTGGAGTGGCAGTTCGTCGATCCGCTCGGCCAGCATGGCCAGCCGATCGCCGGGGCTGAGGGTGGCATCGAGCAGCTCGGGGCGGGTACCCGCCCGGCGCAGGAGCAGCGCGGCCAGCTCGGCCGGGGTCCCCACCACCAGCTCGCTGTAGCCGTCCCGGAGCTCTCCCTCCAGCCGCACCCGAGCCGCCTCCGCCCGGGCCTCGCTCGGGGCCGTCCAGACGATCCGGTCGGGAATCACTCCCTGCTCCACCAGCCACAGGAAGCGGGCCAGCAGGAACTCGGTCTTGCCGCTGCCGGCCGGCCCCCGGAGGACCAGCGGTCCCTCGGTATGAGCCACGAGCGCCTTCCAGTCCCCGACGGCGGCTGCTTGGGCACGGGTCACGTCTGACAGCATAGGTGTGACATGGACGCCATCTCCACCGCGATCGAGGCCGACTGGCTGGGCGCCTGCCAACGAGCCAGCGAACGCCTGTCCGAGATGCTCGCCAGCACCACCGGCATCGCCGACCGGGCCAGGGAAACGGGCTCGCGCGGGAGCGGCGGAGACCGGACGCTGGTCATCGATGAGGCAGCCGAGTCGATCGTGCTGGAGGAGCTCGACAGGCTGCACGCCGAGGGCCATCGGTTCAGCGCGATCTCCGAGGAGCGGGGGGAGATCGACTTCGGTGACCCGTCCGTGCGCGTGGTCATCGACCCGATCGACGGGTCGCTGAACGCCAAGCGCGGGCTGCCCCACCACGCCGTGTCGATCGCCGTGGCGGCGGGCGAGACGATGGCCGACGTCGAGTTTGGCTATGTGTTCGACTTCGGACCCCGGGAGGAGTGGTGGGCCCGCCGGGGCGCCGGCGCCTGGCTGAACGGCGTGCCGCTGGACCCGGATCTGAAGGAGCGACGCGGCGGCGACGGGCGCCTGGAGGTGCTGGGGCTGGAGTCGGCCGACCCGCGCTGGGTCAGGGAGTCGATCGACGAGCTGGCGGCTGTGGCCTACCGGCTGCGAGCCATCGGGGCGATCGCCTCAACGCTGTGCCAGGTGGCGGCCGCTAGGTTGGACGGAATGGTGTCGCTGCACAACTGCCGGGCCGTGGACGCGGCCGCCGGGCAGCTGATCGTTCGCGAGGCCGGAGGCGTGGTCAGCTTTCCGCGCTGCTCGGCGCCCCTGGCGGCGCCGCTGGACGCCAAGCCGCGCTCGCCGGTGGTGGCCGCGCGCAGCCCGCAGACCCTGCACCGGCTAGAGCGGATACACGAGCGCCGATGATCGACTGGATCATCGCCGAGAAGATCGCCGCCTACGTGGCGGGCACCGGGGAGGCACGTACTCCCCGGGTCGATCTGTTTGAGCTGAAGTCCGAATCCGAACAGCGCGTGGTGCAGTACACCGGCCTCGTGCCGGCGCGCCCGCTGCCCGCTCCCGAGGGGGTCAGCCGGCGCGAGTGGGTGGCCAGCAACGTCCGCTCCACCCGGGCGCTACTCGATCCGGTGATGAGCCGGGCGGGTAAGGGCCTTGGCCCGGCGGGGCCCGTGGTTAAGCTGGCGATGAGCGCGATGCTCAGCCTCGAGCTGGGGCTGGTGATCGGCTATCTGGCCCAGCGGGTGCTCGGCCAGTACGAGCTCGTGCTGCTCGACGAGGCCGCCGAGGATCACCCGCCGCGGTTGCTGTTCGTGCTGCCCAACCTGGGCCAGGCGATGGCCAGCTTCCAGGCCGACGAGCGCGAGTTCATGACCTGGGTGACGCTCCACGAGGTCACGCATGCCGTGCAGTTCGGGGGCGTGCCATGGCTGCACGGTCATCTGGCCGGGCTCGTCGAGGAACTGCTGAAGAGCGCCGAGGTGCGTCTGGACACGAAACGCAAGCGCAGCTTGCCCAGCCGCCGTGAGCTGCGCCGGATGGGAGGCGCACTGCGCAATGGGGACATCATCGGGGTGGTCATGAACCAGTCCGAGCGCGACACGATCGACAGGGTGCAGGCGGTGATGGCGGTCATCGAGGGCCACGCCGAGCACGTGATGGACGCCGTGGCTCCGGATCTGATCCCCTCGCTTCCGCGCCTGCGCCGGGCGCTGAACGCGCGCCGGCGCACCCAGTCACGGCTGTCCCGGCTGGTGGGGCGGCTGCTGGGGCTGGAGCTGAAGCTCCGCCAGTACGAGCTGGGCAAGCAGTTCTGTGACGCCGTGGCCGGCGAGGGCGGGGAGGCGGCGCTGCAGTACGTGTTCTCCAGCCCGGAGGCCCTGCCGTCGCTGGCGGAGATAGAGGATCCGGCGGCGTGGCTCAGGCGGACCGCACCGGCCCGGGCCGCCGCCTAGCGGTCCTGAAACCTCAGGCTCTCATAAAAAAGCGACACCTGTGTAACTTGGCCGCCCCGTCGGTTTACAAACATGTGTTCGAGTCCTGGGGACCTTGGCAGGTACACCCCCCGGACTGCTAACCTGGATTCCTACGGGAGTGGAGTAATTAACATGGCTACTACAAACCACACCACTGCGGCCCAGTTCGATCAGACCGCCAACACCGGCGGCTCGGCAACGGCCCAGACCCAGAAGAGCGCGGGCACCACCGCCCGCAAGACTGCGTCGACGGCGCGTAAGACCGCGTCCACGGCGCGCAAGAGCACCACCGGCCGGACCACCACGCGCCGGAGCACCAGCGCCCGCAGCACCGGGACGCGCCGGAGCACGAGCAACCGGACGGCTTCGCGCCGGACGGCCTCTACCACCAGCTCCACCCAGCCGCGGACGCCCGTCGCCCAGGCCGGCGAGCTGGCCGAGCGCGCCGTCCTCCTGCCGGTCGGCGCCAGCCTGGTCGTGGGCGACGAGGTCGTCTCCACCGTCAAGGGCCTGGCCACCAAGTACCGCACGCGGGCCGGTATCGAGCGCGAGCTGAAGCGCTTTGAGCGCCGCGGCGCCACCGCGCGCAACCGCTTCGAGCGGCAGGTCCGCCGTCAGCGCACCAAGGTCGAGCGCGAGCTGCGTCAGCGGCGTAACCGCGTCGAGCGGAGCGTCAAGCAGAACCGGAGCCGGCTCGAGCGCGAGGTGCGTCAGGTCCGCGGCGATTTTGAGCGGCAGTCAGGCGTCGTATCCTCTCGCGTGGAGAAGCTGGTCACCGACGCACAGGGACTGATCGGCTAGCCTTGAGCTGAACCGACTTACCCCGCCCGCGCCTCGAGGAGAGCGCCCGGCGGGAGAGGTTCGCCGGCCTCATAACCTCGCCGGCGGACGTAGCACCCTCTCCTCCCTCAACCGCCGGGGCGTCACGCAAGTGGCGCCCCGTCGGTCCTTAAGGACCTGCGGGAGGGCTAGGCGGCCGGTGCGGCCTCGCCGCGCAGCTGGGGCGGGCAGGCCGGCTCGGCGTCGGCCTCGAAGCGCCGCTCGTACATGCGGCAGCGCTTGGTGATCCGCCCGCCCATGGCCTCCAGCCCCCGGTTCATCGAGGAGTTGGACTCCAGGATCCAACCCGCCTCGCCCTGATCGACCCGGGTGAGCTCCGCCATTTCGAAGTGCTCGATGTACAGGGCGGCGGCCACGCCCGTGTGCTGGTACTCGGGCAGCACGCCGAGGAAGCCGATCCGGGCGCGGTCGATGTACTTCTTGCGGTTCAGGTAGTACCACCAGCCCAGCGGCAGCAACCGGCCCTTCATCTTCTTGTAGACCTGGTTGATGTCGGGGATCGTGATCGCCATGGCCACGGTCTCCGTGTCGTTCTCAGCGACCATGAACCAGTGCTTGTCGTAGATCAGGCGGTAGTTGATCGCGAGATCGTCCAGGTCCTCCTTGGAGAATGGGACAAAGCCCCAGTTCTTTGACCAGGCGGCGTTGTAGACCTTGGCGAACTCGTCCAGCTCACGGCGCAGGTGCAGCCAGGACATCTTGCGGATCGTGATTCCGTACTTGTCCCGGGAGCGCTCGGCCAGCTTGGGCAGGATCGGGTTCATCCGGGTCTCGCGATCGCTGATGTTCAGGTACCAATGGAAGACGTCCATGGCCTTTTCCAGGCCGGCCGCCTCGACCGCCTGCTGGTAGCGCGGGGGATGCCAGGGCTGGCGGATCATCGGCTCGAACTCGTGGCCCTCGATCAGGACGCCGCACTCCTCATTGGTCACGAAGTCCATCGGCCCCACCATCCGATCGCGGCCGCGCTCGCGCAGCCATGCCTCGGCGGCGGCCAGCAGGGCATCGAGGATCTGCTGGTCGTCCTCGAACTCCAGGAAGCCGAACAGGCCCCAGCGATTGGAGTGGTAGTCGTTGAAGGCGTGGTCGATCTGGGCGCTGATCCGCCCCACCACCCGGCCGTCCCGGCGGGCCAGGAACAGCTCGGCGTCCCCGTGCTTGAAGAACGGGTTGAGCCTGCGACTCAGATACACGTAGCGCTCGAGCTTGAGCGGGGGGATCCAGGGGGTCCCGGCGTGGAGGCGGAACGGCAGATCAACGAAGGCTCGGAGGTCGCTGCGCCCCCGCACCGGAGTGATCTGAACCGAGCTGCCCACTGGCGTCTCGACCGACATCAGGCCGGAAAGCTACCTGAAACGAGTCTGTCAGAATGGAATGCATGCCGACCAGAGACCAAATCCTTGATTCCCTCCGTGCCGTAATCGATCCGGAGCTCCGCCGCGACATCGTCGAGCTCGGAATGGTGCGGTCGATCGACATCCACCCCAACGGCGTGGTCGACGTGATGGTCTCGCTGACCACGCCCGGCTGCCCGATCCGCAGTCATTTCCAGACCGGTGTCAACGATGCCGTGCGCGGCCTGGAGGGCGTCAGCGCAGTCAACATCAGCTTCGACGTCCTGTCTGACCAGGAGAAGCAGAAGCTGGGCCTGAAGCTCGGCCGGAACACGCTTCCCGAGGGCTCGCTGGCCCAGGTAGGGAACGTCATCTGCGTCGGCTCGGGCAAGGGCGGCGTGGGCAAGTCGAGCCTGACGGCCAACCTGGCGGCGGCGCTGGTCGCCGAGGGCAAGACCGTGGGCGTCCTGGACGCCGATGTGTGGGGCTACTCGCAGCCCCGGATGCTCGGCCTGGGCTCCGAGCGGCCCAAGGTGAGCGCCGAGCGCAAGCTGATCCCGCTGAGCGCCCAGGACGGCATCAAGGTGATGTCGATCGGGTTCTTCGTGGAGCAGGATGCCGCCGTCGTGTGGCGCGGCCCGATGCTGCACAAGGCGCTCCAGCAGTTCCTGGAGGACGTCGACTGGGGCGAGCTTGACTACCTGCTGATCGACCTGCCCCCGGGCACCGGGGACGTGTCGATGACCCTGGCCCAGCTGCTTCCCCATGCGAAGTTCGTGATCGTCACCACGCCCCAGGCCGTGGCCCAGAAGGTGGCCCGGCGCTCGGCCGAGATGGCCACCAAGCTGAAGCTCGAGGTGGCCGGGGTGATCGAGAACATGGCCGGGTTCGTGACCCCGGACGGCGAGCGCTACCCGATCTTCGGCGAGGGCGGCGGCCAGCTGCTGGCCGAGGAGCTGGAGGTGCCGCTGCTCGGCAAGGTGCCGCTGACGATGGCGCTGCGCGAGCAGTCCGACTCCGGGCTGCCGGTCGTGTTCGCCAATCCGGATGATCCGGCCGCCCAGGCGATTCGCCAGGCGGCCCGTGGCCTGATCGCGCTGGGCGGGATCGACCTGCCGATGGTCAGCGAGCCGGAAGCTCAGAAGCCGGTCGGGATGTCGCTCCCGATGGCCTAGAGCCCTGGGGATCCGCTAGGGCCTCGGCCCAACCCGTTCTCTAGCTCTTGCGGTAGTAGTCCACGTTGATCTCCGCGAACTTCTGCCACTCGTCGGGGAGCTGGTCCTCGGCGAAGCACGCATCGACCGGGCAGGCCTCCACGCAGGCGTCGCAGTCGATGCACTCCTCAGGATCGATGTAGAGCATCTCGACCTTGTCGTAGTCGGGCTCGTCCGGAGTCGGGTGGATGCAGTCGACCGGGCAGACCTCCACGCACGAGTTGTCCTTCGTGCCAATGCAGGGCTCGGCGATGACGTAGGCCATGTGTCTTTGAGTCTTCCTGTGTAGAGAGGGGGACCAGCGCGTCATTCTACGTAAGAAGTACCCTCCGAGACCTGTGCTGCTGCTCACCGGCGCCACCGGGACGATCGGGGCGCCCCTGCTCAGGCGCCTCACCGATGCCGGTATCCCGGTGCGGGTTCTGGTCCGCGATCCCCGGCGCCTGGGGCCCCAGCGAGTGCGGGTCCAGATCGCCCTGGGCCGGCTCGAGGACCACCTGTCCTTCCGCCATGCATTGCGGGGTGGGGACACGGTGATCCACCTGGCCTCGGTGATTCGCGACCAGCCCGGAGGCTCGATCGAGGAGCTGGCCGGCGTGGCCACCTGGCGGCTGGTCCGGGCCGCCGACCGAGCCGGCGTCAAGCGGTTCCTGTTCTTCTCCACGCTCGGCGCCTCCACCCACAGCAGCGCCCGGCTCCTCCGGGCCAAGGCGGTGGCCGAGCGGGCCGTGATCGAGTCCTCGCTGGCCGCCACGGTGTTCGCCCCCTCCATGGTCTACGCGCCGGGAGACCCGTATCTGAAGCTGCTCAGCCGGATGTCGCTGCTCCCGGTGATGGCCATCCCCGGCCCCGGCCGCGCTCCCTTTCAGCCGATCTGGGCCGAGGACGTGGCCGAATGCGTGATGGCCGCGCTGCCCGGCGGCAGCCGGGCGGAGGAGTCGGTGGGCACCCGCCTGGAGCTGGCCGGTCCTCAGACCCTCACCCACCGGGAGCTGGTCCAGAGCGCACTGCGTGCCCAGCACCGGCGCCGGCCGATCGTTCCGGTCCCCCTCCCGGTGGTCCGGCGCACCCTCAAGACCCTGGAGCTGCTGACCGGCCCCACCGCGTTTGCCACCTGGGACGAGGTGGAGCTGCTGGAGATCCCGATGGTGGCCTGTCGAGGCACCGCCGATGCCGAGTGGCTGGGCGTCGAGCCCCAGCCGATGGCGGCGGTCCTGGGCGTGAGCTGAGCCCCTAGAGCTCTGGACGGCGATCGGCCCAGGGCAGCGTGTCCTCGAGCTGCGTGGCCACGGCCAGCAGGACGTCCTCGCGAGCCGGACGCCCGATCAGCTGCACGGCGGTGGGAAGCCCGTCTTCGCCCTGGTACAGCGGCAGCGAGATGGCCGGCTGCCCGGTCACGTTGACGATCGCCGTGTAGGGCGTGAACGCGCCGGAGCGCCGGTAGTGATCCCAGGGATCCGGACCCAGCCCGTGAACCTCGCCGACCGGCAGCGGGCGCCGGGCCAGGGCCGGGGTGACGACGATGTCGTAGGGCTCAAGCGCGGTGACGATCTCTCGAGCCGCCCGCTCGAGCCGGGACTGGGCCTCCACGTAGGTGAGCGTGTCCTGGGCGCGGATGTGCTCGTAGATCTTCCAGGTCAGCGGCTCGACGTCGGCCTCGGTGGGTTCCCGGCCGGCCAGGCGACCACCGATCGCCACGGTCATCGCGATCCCCGGCCCGAACGCCCGGGTGAAATCGGGCAACAGGTCGCGTCCGGCCCACGGCGGCGGGTCCAGCGACTCAACGTGGTGCCCGAGTGACTCAAGCAGAGCGGCGGCGCTCTCGGCGGCGGCCAGGCACACGGGATCGAGCTCCGCTGCCTCCAGTGCCGGGCCCAGAGCGACGCCGATCCGCAGCCGCCCAGCCGGTAAGCGGGCGGCTGCGGCGAATCCGCCCGCCAGAGGGGGAGCCCACGTGGCGTCGCCTGGCTCGTAACCGGCCAGCAGGTCCAGCACCGCCGCGGTGTCGGCCACGGTGCGGCTCAGCACTCCATCGCCGACCAGGAAGCTCTGCCCCCTGTCGGGCCCGACCGACACGCGTCCCCGGGCCGGCTTGAGTCCGACCAGCCCGCAGCAGGCGGCGGGGATCCTGGTCGAGCCGCCGCCGTCGTTGCCGTGGGCGATCGGGACCATCCCGGCGGCCACCGCCGCGCCGGATCCGCCGCTGGAGCCGCCCGGGGTCAGGCCGAGATCCCAGGGATTGCGGGTCGGGCCGTTGCGGCGTGACTCGGTGGTGGGCAGGATCCCGTTCTCGGGCAGGGCGGTCTTGCCGACGATCACGAACCCGGCCTCGCGCAGGCGCCGCACGGAGAAGGCATCGTGACCGGGACAGAAGTCGCCCCACAGCTCGCTGCACATGGTCAGCGGCATGTCCTTGACCGGGCGGTTGTCCTTGATGGCGATCGGAACTCCGGCGAAGGGGCGGGGATCGCCGGGGGCGATGCGGGCCGCCTGCGCCAGCGCTTCCTCGGCCGCCACATGGGTGAAGGCATTGACGCTCGGCTCGAGCGCGGCGATCCGATCGAGGCTCTCCCCGACCAGCTCGGTGGCGCTCAGCTCGCCGGCTCGCACCAACGCCGCCAACTCCAGGGCGGGGCGGTGACATAGATCTGACACGCTTGTGAAACCTACAGCGGAACTCTTCGGTTACCTGCGGGTTATGCTCGTCATTATGTCTCGCTTCTGGGGCGCGCGGGGGTGGGTCCTCGGTCTGATCACCTGCGCAGCATGTCTGCTGGGCGGCGCTGCGACAGCCAACGCCGCCAACGTGTCCTTTCGCCTGACCGGAGGCGGCCGCACCGTTCCGTCCGAGTTCTTCGGGCTGTCGATGGAATACAACTCGCTGGCCACCTACCAGGGAATGGGCCCGCTGTTCAAGCGGGCCGTGTCGCTGTTCCGGGCCGAGAACGGGGCGCCGATGATCCTCCGCGTCGGAGGCAAGTCGGCCGACCACGTCTACTGGGATCCCAAGAACGTGACCAGCCCTCCGAAGAACTCGTGGAGGATCGGCACGCCCTGGATAGACAACCTGGTCGACCTGGTCAAGGGCGACAACATGAAGGTGATGCTCGACCTCAACCTGGCCGTGCACTCGCCCACGATGGAGACGGCGTTTGCCGTGGCGGCCCGCAAGGCGCTGCCCGGACGCCTGATGGGCGTCGAGATCGGCAACGAGCCCGACCTGTACAAGAACCAGCCGTGGCTGTCCAAGGAGCGGATCTCCACCACGACCGACGTGCACGGCAAGTGGCCGCTCAGCTACTCCTACCCGCAGTACCACCGGGACTGGCTGGTCTACGCGCGCGCCCTGCGCAGGGCGATCCACGGGATCTCGCTGGGCGGACCCGAGACGATCTCCTCCAAGCTTCAGTACATCCAGGCCGTCCAGGATGACGGGTCGCTGAACGCCAACTTCGTCACCATCCACCGCTACCCGTCGTCCAGCTGCTGGCCGAGGACCTCGCCCTACTACCCCACCATCAACATGATGCTGGGCGGGGGCGCGGCCGCGGGACTGGCCAACACGGTGGCCAAGGCTGTGTCGCTGGCCCACTCCCATCACCAGGCGCTGCGCCTGACCGAGGTCAACTCGATCAGCTGCGGCGGCAACGAGGGCGTGGCCGACACGTTCGCCACCGCGCTGTGGGCCCCCGACGCCCTCCTGAACATGGTCAAGGTGGGCGTCGATAGCGTCAACTGGCACATCCAGCCCGACCTGCCGAACTCCCCCTTCCACCCCACCTCGCGCGGCCTGGTGGCGCTGCCCGAGATGTACGGGCTGTCCCTGTTCGGGCAGATGATGAAGCCCGGCGCGACGCTGCTCAACAGCAGTACCTCCAACAGCTCGGATCCGTCGGTGAGCATCTGGGCGGTTCGCTTCAAGGGCGGCATGCGGGTGCTGGTGATCAACAAGAGCGACCAGCCGGCGTGGAGCACGCTGAACGTCGGGCACCACGAGAGCGCCTACGTGCGAACGCTGCGTGCTCGGAGCGTCAGCTCCAGCAGCGGCGAGACCTTCGGCGGCCAGCACATCTCGGACACCGGTCACTGGACCGGGCATGTGCGCTCGCCATCGGTGCCCTACTCGGGCGGCGCGTACCACGTGTACGTGTCGAAGTACAGCGCCGCGCTGCTGACCTTCTGGCGCTGAGCGTGGGCGCTCGCGCGCCTGGCCGCCCGGGCCAGGGCCCACCGATAGCCTTGCCGGCGTGAGCTACAGCGACGAGGTGCAGTCCGGGCTGGAGGGCGTCGTTGCCTTCGCCACCGAGATCGCCGAACCGGACCGCGATGGCGGCTCGCTGCGCTACCGGGGGGTGGACGTCGAGGAGCTGGTCGGACGCGTGCCGTTCGAGCAGGTGTGGGGGCTGCTGGTCGACGGCCAGCTGCTGCCGGGTCTGCCGCCGGCGGAGCCGCATCCGCTGAGCGTGCACTCGGGCGATCCCCGGGTGGACGTCCAGTCGGCGCTGGCCATGCTGGGGCCGCAATGGGGCTTTGGCCAGCTGATCGACATCAGCGACGAGGAGGCCCGCAACGACCTGGCCCTGGCTTCGGTGATGGCACTGTCCTTCGTGGCCCAGTCGGCCCGGGGGATCGGGCGGGCTCCGGTCCCGCAACGCGAGATCGACCAGGCCACCTCGATCCCGGAGCGCTTCCTGCTGCGCTGGCGGGGCGAGGCGGACCCGCGGCATGTCAAGGCGATCGACGCCTACTGGATCTCGGCCGCCGAGCACGGGATGAACAGCTCCACCTTCACCGCCCGGGTGGTCGCCTCGACCGGGGCCGACGTGGCCGCCGCGCTGAGCGCCGCCGTGGGAGCCCTATCAGGCCCGCTGCATGGTGGCGCACCCGCTCGCGTGCTGCGGATGCTCGATGAGGTGGAGTCGCGCGGCGACGCCGAGCGCTACGTCAAGGAGATGCTCGATCGCGGGCAGCGCCTGATGGGCTTCGGGCACCGGATCTACCGGGCCGAGGACCCGCGGGCTCGAGTGCTGCGGGACACGGCCAAGGAGCTGGGGGCACGGCGCGTCGAGGTGGCCGAGGCGCTCGAGGGCGCAGCGCTGGCCGAGCTCCGGGCCCGCCAGCCCGACCGGGTCCTGGCCACCAACGTCGAGTTCTGGTCGGCCGTGGTGCTCGACTTCGCCGAGGTGCCGCCGGAGCTGTTCACGCCGATGTTCACCTGCGCGCGGACGGCCGGCTGGTCGGCCCACATCATGGAGCAGAAGCGGGAGGGCCGGCTGATCCGCCCCACCTCCCGGTACGTGGGCGCGGGTCCGCGACCGCTATCCGAGCTCGAGTAGAGGGTTTTCGGCGGCGGCGCCGCTGTACGGCCCGCGCACGTAGTCCTGGAGCATCCGGGCGGCGCTGAACCGGGGAACCAGCGTGATCAGCGATGCGCGGACCATTTCGAGCCAGCGGGCGGGAATGTCGCGCTCGTCGCGCTCGTAGAAGGTGGGCACGACCTGGCTGACCAGGAGCTCGTGCAGCACATCCGCATCCCGCTGGTCCTGGGCCTCGGAGTCGCTGTCGATCTCCCCGGGGATCGCCCAGCCGTTGCTGCCGTCATAGGCCTCGGCCCACCAGCCGTCCAGGACGCTCAGCTGCAAGCCACCGTTGACCGCGGCCTTCATGCCGCTCGTGCCGCTGGCCTCCAGCGGCGGTCGCGGGACGTTCAGCCACACATCGCAGCCCTGGGTGAGCACGGCGCCAGTGGCCAGGTCGTAGTCGTCCAGATAGATCACACGATGGCCGACCTGGGCGAAGGACTTCATCCCGAACAGCCGCTGGAGCGAGTGCTTGGCCTCCTCGTCGCGCGGATGCGCCTTGCCGGCCAGCACGACCTGCACGGGCCGGTTGCCACTGAGCAGCGACAGGATGAAGTCATGGTCGCGGGTGAGGAGCTCGAGTCGCTTGTAGGTGGCCACTCGGCGGGCAAAGCCGATCGTCAGGACGTCGGCCTGGAAAGCCTGGGCGGCCGCCTCGACGTACTCGGGCCCATCGCCGCGGAGAAGCCGGTCAGTAGTGCTGCGCCGGCGCAGGAAATCGACCATCTCCGCCCGCTGGGCGTTGCGGGCGCCCCACAGCTCCTCGTCGGGGATCCGTCGCACTCCCTCCCACATGTCCGTGTCGAGGACGCGATCGGTCCAGTCCTCGCCCAGGTGCTGGTCGAGCAGCTCGCGCATCGTGCGCCCGATCCAGGTGGGGACGTGCACGCCGTTGGTCACGTACCCGATCGGCGCCTCCTCGGGCTGACCCTGCCAGAGCGACGCCCACATCCCGCGTGAGACCTCGCCGTGGCGGCGGCTCACTCCGTTGGCCGCGCGGCTCAGGCGGAGCGCCGCCTGGGTGACCCCGAACGACTCGCCCGGATCCTCGGGGCGGGTGCGCCCGAGCTCCAAGGTCCTGTCCAGCGGCAGCGGCGAGCGGGAGATGGCCTCGCGCACCTGGTCGGCCGGGTAGCTGTCGTTGCCCGCCGCCACCGGCGTGTGGGTGGTGAACACGGTCCGGGAGCGAGCCTCCGCCAGCGCCTCCTCCGAGACGTGGCCGTTGCCGGACAGGGTCTGAGCCAGAGCCAGCGGCGCCAGCGCCGCATGGCCCTCGTTCAGGTGGATCACCCCCGGATCGATGTTCAGCGCCTCGAGCGCCGCGATGCCGCCCACCCCCAGGAGCACGTACTGGGCCAGCCGGATGTGCGGATCCGCCTCGTAGAGCCGGGCGGTGATCCAGCGATCGGTGGGCCGGTTGCGCGACACGTCGGTGTCGAGCAGGAACAGCGGCACGCGGCCGACATCGACGCGCCAGATGTAGGCCACCACGTCGGAGCCGTAGATGGGGACGGTGATGCTGAGCGGAGCTCCGTCGGGTCCGGTGACCCGGGCCGCGGGCAGGCGCTGGGGATCGGTGTCGACCCAGTACTCGTGCTGCCAGCCGCTGGCGTCGATCCGCTGGCGGAAGTAGCCCTTGCGGTACATCAGTCCGACGGCCACCATCGGCAGGGCCCGACCGGAGGCCTCCTTGAGGATGTCGCCGGCCAGCGCGCCCAGGCCGCCCGAGTACACGGGCAGCGAGACGTGCACCCCATACTCGGCGCATAGGAAGGCGACGGGATGCTCGGGGTCAAGGGTCGAGTCTGGCGCCCGGGCCAGATCGGCGTCGAGCGAGGCTTCCAGTTTCCGCGCCTGCGCCACCAGGGCGGGTTCCGTGGCCGCGCGATGCAGCGCCCGGGTGGAGGCTTCGCTGAGCAGCCTCACCGGGTTCTGCTGGCACAGCTCGAACCGCTCGCGGTCGATCGCGGAGAAGATCTCGGGGCCGCCCGGCTGCCAGGACCAGCGGTAGTTGTAGGCGACCCGGGCCAGCGGGGCCAGCGCCTGGGGGAGCCGCTCGGCCAGCTCGCCGCTCGCCATCTGCAGATCCAGGGCGCCGTCGTGTGTGCCTACACCGTCCACGGGCCCCATTATGAACAGGAGCGATTGACAGCCGGGGCGCCGGTAGTGTGCCCCGGCGTGAGCGCTCAGCCAGAATGCCGGCTCGGGGTGCTGGCGTTCGGCGACTCGATCACCAACGCGGGCGGCGATCTCCAATGGGGCGTGCCGCTGCACTCCTGGGCGCTGTGGACGGCGCGGGCGCTGGGGCTGCCCTACAGCCCGTATGCGACCGACGGGGCGACGGTGAGCACCGTGGTGCAGTTCCAGATTCCGGCCTTCCGGAGACTGGCCGCCGATGCGGAGGCCGGCTTTGAGCTCGGCCTCCTCTGCGTGGGCACCAACGATGTCCGCCAACCCGACTGGGATGCGGCGGCGTTTGCCGAGGAGTTCGGTCGTGCGATCGGGTTCTTGTCGGCGCGCTGTGATCGGGTGCTGACGCTGACGATCCCTGTGGACATGGGTCGGCCACGGTGCGTGGAGCGCGTGGAGGAGGCCAACGGGGCCATCGAACGGGTGGCTTCCTCCTACGGGGCGCTGGTCGTCGATCTACGCCGGTTCGGCGGGCGCAGCGTGATGATGGCTGACCACACACATCCGACGGCGTTTGGGCAGATCGCGATCGCCGAGGCGGCTGTGGATGTGCTGGCCGCGGATGGGCTGGTGGCGTCGGTGCGGCCCTCGGGCTTGATCGTCTACGAGACGAGTTGGTGGGGGCGGCTGCATGCGGACCTGGTGTACGCGTACCGGCATCTGAAGGTGAGCTTGCGGGCGGGGTTGCTCCGGGGATGAAACTGCCGCGATGAAGGGGGGACGGTGCGTTCGGTGGTGTCTGAGCGAACAAAGCGGGCGTCGGATCGGCGAATCGCGCGCTCGAGCACCAGGAGCGTGCTTGAGCGCGCAAAGCGGCCTACTGCTGCGCACTTTGCGCGTCTGAGCACCTCCCGAGGCGTGCCCCCTTCATGGCCGGTGCTTATCGACCCGCCGCCTCCGTCAGCTCGCGCAGACGCTTGGCCAGGCTGGGCGTCAAAGCACCGCTGGCCATCTCCCAGCGCCAGTTCCCCCCGGTCTTGGCAGGATCGTTCATCCGCCCGCGTCCGTCCAGGCCGAGGATGTCCTGGGCCTGCATGATCGCGGTCCGGGCCGGTGACCTCAACGCCAGCTCGATCAGGCCCCACCAGGGCTCGCGCGACTGCACCCCAGCGCGGCGCAGCTCCTCATCCACGAAGCGGCGCTGAGCATCGCCGAGCGACTGATAC
>Ga0182024_10005944_pt1 | contig 27046 bp, 21 predicted proteins | sample P32metaG_FD_120480 | JGI IMG/M metagenome (GOLD analysis project Ga0182024, IMG submission 120480) | Permafrost microbial communities from Stordalen Mire, Sweden - P3-2 metaG (Illumina Assembly) | ecosystem: Environmental > Terrestrial > Soil > Wetlands > Permafrost | place: Sweden: Stordalen...
ACTCTCTCGCAATTGCTGCGGCGCAAGGCGCAGGTGGAACGCGAAATCGGCGCCGAACCGTTGGCGGGCAAAACGAACGACGAATTGCGCCGGACGCAACGGCAATTGCGCGAGAACGTGGCCAGTCGGACGATCACGCCGGTGCTGGTTTATTTGCATCGGCAGGTGGCGTTTTCGTTCGCGTGCATTGGGTTCACGCTGGTGGGAATACCGTTGGGCGTGCGCGGGCATCGCCGCGAAACGAGCGTGGGGATCGCGATCGCCCTGGCGTTGATGCTGGTTTATTACAGCTTCATCGTGCTGGGGCAGGCGTGGTCGGGGCATCCGGAACGCGGCCCGCAATACATCGTCTGGCTGCCGAATTTTATTTTCCAGGCGACCGGCGCGGTCCTGCTCTGGCGCGCCAACCGCGGGATCTGAAAACAACGAGTGCAACAAAATTGACCCGGCGGGGTTCATGATTACACTGAGGTATGCGCAAGGTGTCATTGGCATTTCGAGTGATCGCTTTTTTGGCGATCGCTGGCGGCCTTGGCTTGTTCATTGGCTGGCTGGTAAGTCGTGAAAACGACGTCAAGCCGATGACTTTGCCGCCGCCTGCGCCAGTTGTCGCTGTCACCGCTCCGGAAACGCCGCCGGTGGGCTATTCTGCGCCCCCACAGCCGGTCTCGCCGCCCGTCGAAAATATCGCCACGAACGCGGTGGGGGACGATTCGACATCGACGAATTGGGAACAAAACCTCGAAACGATTTTGCTCTCGGACGACGATGACAACACCAAGGCGGACCATATCCTGGCGTTGATTCCGACGGCGCCGGCCGACGCGCAGGTCGAACTGGCCCAGCATCTGGTCAACATGGTGCAGGACGATCATTACGCGGACACGGCCAATTTGTTGACAAACTCGACGACGCCGTCGGCCGTTTCCACGGTGCTGATGAATGACTTGCTCAATCGCAATAACGATCTCAAGCTGCCGATGCTGTTGGACATTGCGCGCGAGGACGATCATCCGCTAAAGGACCAGGCGCGCGAGATGCTGGAGTTGCTGTTGCAGGAGGACCACGGCAGCAATTGGGACGACTGGTCCACGTCTGTCAGTACTTATCTGGCCCAAAACCAAAATCAATGACCCGCCGCCGAAATCACGAAACCGCCACTGCCATTGGCGTCGCGGAAGAAGCCGCTGGCGTTGGTTTGCGCCTGAAAGACAACGCCTTTGATTTGCTCGGGGGTGTGCGTATTCGGGTTCAGGAAGCGGCCGGTCACAAGCCCGGTTGACGGGGCGACGGACAGCGACAGCCCGAGGATCGTGGCGTCCACCGGCTTGAGAACACCGCTTTTCAGCAAGGTGAGGGCATTCGTCAACGGCGCAGGGAGGTCGCCTCCAGTCAAGACGATTTGCAGATTGGTCAAACCGAGGAATGGCGCTCCCGCCGCGAGTCGCGCCCCGGCCGCCGTGAGCAGGTTGGTGAAGCTATTCGTTCGCACCCAAACCAACTCGCCCGAAAAATTCGTGGCGCTGCCATTGGAGAAATCGAGCCATCCGAACAGCGCGCCAGCCTTGCCGTAGAGCGGGGCGTAGAGCGGCCATTGGCCATCTTCTGAGACGCTCGCCGCCGCCGGCGCCACCAGGGTGTTGTCAGGAAGAAATCCGTTCAAGGCCGCATACCCATTTGCTCCGACGGTGACGCGGCCGTAGCCGTTCCCGAAAATGGCGGTGTCCTTGCCCTGCCAGGGCGAAGGATGCGCGGCGGAAAAGACGGCCCGGTTGGCCCGCAAATCTGCTGTCCAATTGCCATCCGACGCCGTTCCGCCAAATTGAGGGGGATCGTTAGTCAAGTGGAAATTCAAGGAGAGCGTCAGCGGCGGCAATTTGGCGCCACGACCCACGCTGGCCGTTCCCAAACCTTCCGGCGAGAGAGCGCCCGAAAAACTGTAAGCGCCGGCGCTGTTGATTTTACCGGTGAATCTGCCCATCGGCGTCAATGATAAATTTACGAGGCCCGAACTTTGAAATTCGGCGGGGGTTTGCATGAACAATCCGCTGTAGGGGCCGGCCAGCGGAGGGTAGGGATTCGTAACCAACGTGAGCGCGGCTTGATCGCTGATGTCGAGGCCGTAGGCATTGCGCACGACCAACTGATAATCGGCGACGCTATTCGCATTGATTGAATTCAGGGTCAGCGTTGAATGGGTGGCTCCTGCGATGGGGTCACCGTTGCGCTGCCAATAATATTGCAGAAGCGGCGCGCCGTATGCGGTCGCGGAAAAGGTGGCGCTGCCGCCGATGAAGGCATTTTGATTTTGCGGTTGGATGACAAAGGCCGGGGCGAGTTGAATCGTCACTGTCACAGGAGGGCCGGGGCCGCCGAGGACGCCGCCGACGCTTTGTGCGACGGTCAAGACATGCGCGCCGTTGGCAAATATGGCGGCAAAATTGAACGCGCCATTTGCGCCGGCTGTGGTTGTTCCGATTTGCGCGCCATTGTCGTAAATTGTGAAGCTTGCTCCATTGGTTCCTTCGCCTTGAATGGTCAACGACGCATTGTTGGTAACAAAACCATTCGTTGGGAAAATGATGACGGGGGCGGGGACCTTGACGACATCGATCAGGATTGGAGTCGAAATCGCGCTGGTGATGCCGTTCACGATTTCCGCGGCGGTGAGTGAATGGGTTCCGAGAGAGAGAGCCACATCGCCGGAAAACTGGCCGTTTGCGTCCGCGGTAAAAATGGCCGCAGGCGAAGCGGAGCCGTTGTCAAATATTTCGACGCTGGCGCCAGCCACGCCCGCGCCGCTGATAAAAGCCGGGACGCCGGAAATGGGGGATACGCGCAAGAGCGGCGCCGAAGGTGTCAATACGACGTTGACCGGGGCGCTATCCGACGGATCCACCGGCTGTTGCTGCGCTGTCAAAACATTCGTGCCGTAAGTGAGCGCCAAAGACGCTTGAAAGAATCCGTTGGAATCTACGACCAGCGTGGAGTTGGAAATGGAATTGTCGGATAACACGACCTCATCGCCTGGCGTTCCGGAGCCGGAAATGATATTTGTGACCAAGGTGGTTTGGGCTCCGTCGGCGGGAGAAAGAATTGTAGTTGAAACGAACGGCGCGCTGGCGCAGCAGCTTGGGGTCTGTTCCCTGAGCGAAATGCCGTTGATCCACCAACCGGCGTCGCCACGCAAAATGGTTGGATCGTTGAACTTATCCGTGGCGCAAATCCACTCCACCTGCACGGTTTGGCCGCTGGCTGCCGCAGGCAAAGTTGCCACGGTCGTGACATACCCTCCGCTGTTTCCACTCCAGGCCAGATGCGACAACAATGGATTGCCGCCCTCCGCAATGATGGACGTGTTATAGCCGTTGCTCAGAAAATTTCCGCCAGCGGCCAGGATGTCTTGAAAGGCGCCGTCTCCGATTTTGATTTCGAGAACGCCGCCGTCGTAGGCGATGGCGCCGCCGGGCGATTCGAGATTGTATCGATGATGAAACGTCAATTGCGGCGAATTACCGCTGATGGCGACGGGTGGTGAAATTAAAATTGCCTCGTTCGTGCTGCCGGCATCGCCGACAAACGCGACCGTTCCAGTCGCGCCGTCATTTGTGGCGGCCCATGAGTCTTGCGCGACGCTGCTGGAGCCGGTCCAGGAGTTCGGAATACCGTCGCCGAAGGATTGGATCAAGAGGTTTGACTGAGTCAGTTGTCCGAGTTGAAAAGTAAAGTTTACAGTTCCCAGATTGGTGGCGCCATCCGCAAGCTGCAACACTGCGTTGACCGTCCCACCGCAGACGCCATCCGCGCTGAAGGTGAAGGGCGCCGTCACCGCCGCTCCGCCAGCGGCCAACGCCCCATAGGTCTGCGGCCCCGAAGGTCCGACCACGCCGTTGATGGTGAGCAAGGTGGCAATGAGATTCGCGGTGGCTGAGCCGCCGACATTCTGCAGTGCCAAATTTACGGTGGCGCGCTGGCCAGGACTAAGGGCGCCATTATTCAGGCAACTTTGCGATGTGACCGTTGCGCTGGCGGCGGCAATAACCGGATCCTGCGCGGCGCTGGAATTATCAATCACCAACGCGAAGTCCTGATTAATTTGATTCGCGCTGTTAGGCGTACCGATGGAATTGATGTTTTCCGCCGAAATGGTTACGGTGTATTCGCCTTTGATTCCCGCAGGAAGAAAGACGCTTTCGACATTATTGACCAGGTCGGGAGAACCTCCGGCGGTGGAGAACGCGCCGTTAAAAACGTTTCCCAAATATCTCACTCCACCAATTTGGACCGTCAAATCCAGGTCATTGTTGTAGGCGGCGCCGAAGGTGTTTCCCGGGGCGTCTGTCCAGGCCACGGTCACGCGAAATGGCTGCGAAGGATCGGCGATCTCTCCGGTGAACGTTCGGGACTGGCCGTTGGTGGTGAACATGTCTTTCGGCGATTCATCGCGGAGGAAGCGCGGCGCGCCATCGAAGGCCGTGCCGAGATTCACTTCACCCATGCCTTGCGCGTCCGACCAAAGCGATCCGCCTGCGTTCGGGCCGTCCAAATAACGGGCGGAATTCATCAGAAACGCTTTCGTCATGGCCGGGCTGGGCGGCGCCAAGCCTTGATTAATAAAGTATTGACGCAAAAGCGCGCAGGCGCCGCAGACGCAGGGCGCGGCATGGCTCGTGCCCGAGGACACGGTGTAAAACTCCTGTCGATTCGGAAAAAACGGAAAGCTCCGACTGTTAATCGGTCCGCCCGACACGCCCGCTTTTTTAGATTTAAGCTGGTTGTCAGCTATAAAGCACGCTTCGGCTGTTCCGTCCGGGCCGGGGTTCGCCGCCTGTGGAACACCGCCACTGACATGCGTGCCTGGCGCGACCAAATCCGGTTTGTGCCGCCCGTCCTGACACGGGCCCTTCGAGGAAAAGTCAACTAGACCGTCGGCATTGTCCGCCTCAAAGTCATAGACCCCACTGTTATCGGGGGCGCCCCCCGGCGCGTTGAAGGGTTGCACATTTTCCGATGCTCCCACCGTAATCACATTTTTGGCCGAGCCTGGGCTTTCAATGGTTCCCGGAATGGGGGTAAACGAATTAGTATCGACACCGGCATTGCCTGCGGCGAAGACGATCACCATTTCCTGATTGCCCGTGGTCGCGTAGGGAGAACTGGATGGCTCCGCGTCTCGCACCAAGGCGTCGTACTCCTGGGCATCGACATCATAAATGCCGAAGCCTCCGTCCGGCCCCTCGCCGCCCCAGCTATTATTGCTGATGCGGACGCCATTGTGATAGGCGGTCGATTGCAAGGTCGTGTAATTGGGCGAAGTGAAATAGACGGGGTCAAAAACCACGGACGATCCGACCGTGACAAAAGGACAGACGCCGAGGCCATAATGATAATTGTCACTATCCTCAAACGGGAATCCCGCATAGTCATCATACCCCGCGACGATGTGCGCGTTGATGTTACCGTGTCCGTCGCAGGCGGCTAATGTGCTGCCGGGATTTGGCGTCCCAAAGAGCTTGTTGTATCTGACGCGGCTGGCTGCATCCAGGTTGCCTTCTTCGTGCAATCCGAAATGGTTCGGCGAGGTTGTGCCATCGTCGATCCCGCTGTCAGAAACATCGACAGCAAAGTCCGAGAGACCAAATTGCCGTTGGGTAAAGCCCTTGCTTTCCAGCCATGCCAGATACCCCGGTCCGATGAGCGATCCATTGGTGACCGCGCCGGTGATAATTTGATCCTGGCGCTCGCACAATTTGCGGCGCGTTGCGTAAGGCTGAATCGAAATGACGTCGGGCCGCGCGGCGATTTTCGGCAAGTCGCCTGGGGCAAACGTCCCAACGACGTTGACGTAGTCCAGGACGGGCGCTCTGCGATCCAAGGGCGCGAGCTTCAAAACGTCCAGGAGTTTTATGGTTTCGGTGTTGGCAACGGCGTCCGCGACCAACTGAATGGCAAATCGTCCGGTTTTCGACGCGCGGGCCAATGGATGAATTTTATAGTTGTCGAGATAATCTCCATGCCATTGCACTTGCGGCTCTGTGGCCGCAAGTTGCCTCACGCGGCCAAGAGCGGAAGGGTCGCCGTAAATCAGATATGCATTTTCTGGAATGTAGGAAACGATGCGCGCTCCCGTCGCAAGGATGGAGTCGCGCCATTCCGCTTGCGGCGGGCCGGCAAAATGCACGAGGTGCAGACGGTTCCCGCTAAAAGTCCCCATGCTCGTTTGCAGCGAGCGCACTTCGGGTGTCGAAGTGTCCAGCGTTTTCGCGTTCAGCAAAATCTTGTTGTAATTGTCGCGCAGTTCACCGTTTGGTGGCGCCCCCTCGGTCTCGTATAGTCGAAAACTGCCATAGTCAGCAATCAGCCGACCGCCCTGCGCAATCAATTGCCGCTCTGCGACCGGGTCTCGCATTTCGACTTTGTGCAAGATATGGGATGGAACTGTTTGACCAAACGAACCCACTGTCACCGCAAAGACCGCCAGAATTGGGATGAATTTCAAATACAGATCCTTGATTAATTGAATCCAACCATTATCGCCAAACCGGCGCGAAAATCCAGTGTTTTTGATGCGGCTCGTCATCGGCGCCTTTAGATTTTGATGGGAAAGCCGATATAAGACGTGTCGGGGTTTCCCGCACACTTTGCGCCACCATGAAAGATTCGTTGGATCGATATATAGACGCCATTGACCATTTGCCTCCGGCTCCAACGGTGGTGATCAAACTGATTGCCTTATTTCGCCGGCCGGATCGCGACTTGGACGAAGTCGTTTCCGTGATGCGCCTCGACCCGTCGCTGACGGCGGAACTGTTGAGGCGGTCCAACAGCGCGGCGCAGGGCAGCGGGGAAACTGTCGTCGATGTGTTCGACGCCATCATGCGCGTGGGTTTTTACGAAGTCTATCAAACGGCGGTGGCCTGGTTCGGACAGCAAGCGATCTCGCTCCGGGGAAGCACACCCGGACTCAAGACCGACGACCTATGGCATCATTCTGCGCTCACCGCCGTGGCCGCGGGGAAAATCTCTGAAAAAATTGGAGAGAGTTCCTGGGCGGGATTCACGGGCGGACTGTTGCATGATATCGGAAAAATTGCCTTGGCATCGGCTGAAGGGGCTAAATACGCTTCGTTAACGGCGCAGGCTGGCGCCTTTGGAAACGCATTGGAACAAGGCGAAAAAGACGCGTTTGGATACGGACACAGCGAAGTTGGGGCGCGATTGCTGCATCGATGGGGAGTGCCGCTTGAAATCTCGATGCCCATTTTCTTCCATCATCAATCAGAATGGCCCGAACAGTTCGCGCGTTCGTGCGCGACAGTGAATCTGGCCAATCGCATTGCCCACGACCTGGAACTGAGCGAAGCGGAGCGGTCCCAAGATTGGGAATCAGCCGCGGCGGTGATCGCCAAGTTGGGACTTTCGCACGACGATATCGCAGAGATCGCCGAAAAGACGCAAACGGAAATGGCCAGCCTGGGCGATATGTTTGCCTGCGCATGACTGGAGATGATCTGGTTGAAGTTTTCTAGCGAGCGGGCAGGGTAGCCAGAAGGGCGTGAAGCGTGTACTGACCAAACCGGCTGGGGGAACTGAGGATCGCGTCGGGATCAGCGAGCGGACCTTCGTACCGCACGTTTTCAGCGGCGTAATCCCGAGCGGAATCAGCCACGGGGCCATTGCCGGCGTCAAAAAGTTCGTCGGCCGCCCAACAAGCAGTTCGGTTGCTATCGGCGATGAGCGTCAGTTTCCAGCCCACGGCGAGCGGTTGATACGGCTGGTACCGGGTTAATTGCGCAAAGAAAACCCCGTCGCAAGCCGTTTCTTCGTGGAGTTTATCAAAGAAGTCCGGCGGCAGTTTGTCTTGGGCGCTCCATACCGATTGCCCGGTCATTCGAGCGAGTTCTTGCGGTGAGACAACGATTAGTTCGAACCGCTTGGTCTTTTCCAGTTCCGCCTCAAGAATCGCCTGGTAAGACTCGACGCCGGCTTGCAGCGCTTCCGTGTGTGTGACCGGCGAAATCGGAAGCACGGCGACGCGGCGGAGCGTGGGGTCGAGCGTCGCGTTTCGGACGTAGATATTCGTCGGATGATAGCGCGGGCCGATTCTGGGCATCGTCGGCGGGGTGCGGCAACTGGTCAGCGCCAGCAACAGAAACAACCACGGAGCCAGGGGGAGAAAGGCAAACGAATTCGCTTTTCGGCGCGCTTGGCTAAGCGATGCTTTCTTCATCAAGTTTATCCAGTATTTTAGCAAAGTGGCACAGCCAGCAACCTAAATCGCGTTCGAGCGCGTTGGACAACTCCATCAGGCTGTGCTGGCGCGCGAGCAGAATGCCAATATCCGCTTGAATCAGGACGAACTGCCGGCGATGCCGCGCCAGCGACCACCCGTTGACAATGAGATTGGCGGGATCGAAACCCCACAGGTCTTCCAAGAAATTAACCTCGTAAAGCGGCGTTTTGCTGTCGGCCTGAAGCGGCGCCCAAATGCGTTCAGCTACTTTCCAGCCATTGATGAGAATCAGAGCCTGCGCTTCGCACGCGCGGGCTTGCAGGCCGGAGACCTGGGCGCGGGCCGTCGCCAATACTTGTCGGCCGAGTTCTCGAAAACAATAGCCGCCGAAAGCCCCTGGCTCAATGGGCTGATTGGCGCTCAGCAGTTCCTGGACTTTGGCCAGCGAATCTTCGTCCCAATGTGGACTGGAGTTCTGGCGCTGCCGAATAGCCTGGTTTTCCAGATGCAAGAAAATTTCTCCGACCGATTTGAGCGTGCGGATGGGCAGCGTCGTAATCTCGGCGTTCAAGTCCGCTTTGAACATCGTCTTGGTTCTTTTTTTTGCGGTGGTTCGCACGACTTATAATCGGTTGATTGGCTGCAATAGTTAACCAGCGCTGTTAGGCACCAGATCATCCCAAGGAAGAAGACGACGATGAGGACGAAGAAGCGCTGGATCCAATGCTGCTGGCGGCTGGGGCGGCGCTGGCCGAACTGCTGCTGAAGTAGGCCGTCAGGTATTCCTTGTCCGTATTGGCCTGGTTGATGGCGTCTTCCATGGCCACGAACTGGTTCTGCATCGAGCTTTCATCCTGCGAGATTTTCGCCTGCAAATTCGTGATGCTGCTGTTCAATGACGTGATCTGCGAGGCGAATGACGACTCCCCCGAGATGAGCGGGCCATTGCCCCCGATGGTGTTGAGAAGGTAGGGATTGAGCTGGCTGGCCAGCCCGGTCGAAGTTTGAGTGAACAATTGTTGCACCGCCGAGAGATTGCCCGTCAGGGCCTGGTTTAATGTCGTGGAATCGACGGACAGTGTGTTGTCCTGGCCGTTGGAGGTGATCCCGATGTCATTGATGGTTTGGACCGAGCCCGGCATGCCCGTGGGGGAGGCGTTCGTCATCATGCGAAGCTGGCTGGAGATTTCCTCGACCTTGAAGTCTCCCGTCAACAAACCGGGCACCGTCGCGCCGCTCGAGTTGGTGGTCGTCGCTGTTTGGGACGCGATGTATTTTTGCGCGGTATTGTAATCGTTGACAAAGTTAGTGATGGCCGTCGCAATGGTTGAGGTGTCGGTTGCAACGGCGATCGTCGAGGTTCCCGCGTCCTCGGCCGTGACGGAAAGTCCCGTGATGCCGATGGAGGATCCGTCAATCGTGTTGGATTCGCTGGTCAACGGCCCGCTGCCATCGATTGTATAGTTCAAATTTTTCCCTTGAGTCTCTGTCGCAGTCGAGAGACCGGTGGCGGCTAAAAAATTTCCCGTGTTGTCCGCCAGCGTGATTCCGACGTCGCCGGTGGTGTTATTCGTCAGTGAAAACTGGTGCGTGACCGAATTGTAGGAAGCGGTCACGCCGGCGGCCGAGGAATTGATGTTGTCAAGAATGTCGTTGATGCTGTCCGTCGAGGCGTCGTACGAGAGGCTCACTCCGTTGATGGTGAAGCTGCCGTTGCCGCTGCCGCCGTCCGTAATCGGTGTGCCCAGTCCGGAAGCATTCGCGTCGGCGAAAATGTCGATGGTCCCCAAGGGGTTGGCGCTGCTGATGGTTCCAGTTCCGTTGTTAAAAAGTCCGGTCGCTTGGAGAAAATTGCTGGTATCCGCCGCGCTGCCCAATTCAATCGGGCTTGAACTTTGCAAAGTAATGCCGTCGGACGTGGAATCGTAGGTGGCCGTGACCGCGCCGCCGGTCGCCGTGCTGATTTGAGCAAAGACCGACTGCAAAGTGTCGGTGCCCGCCACAGTGATCGTCTGGCCGTCAACTGTGAATGTGCCGGCGGTGATGGGAGAGGCAAAAGCAGAGGAGCCCAATTCGACTGAACTTACGACATCGGTCGAACTGATCGGTTGCGCGGAAATGGACGAGCCAGTCAGAGATGCGGCGGTGGCTAATTGGGTGACAGAGAGATTATAAGAGCCCAGCGGTGTTCCTTCACCGGCGGTGGCGGTGGCAACGCCCGGGTTGGAACTGGAGGTCGTGGCACTCTGAAAAAAACTTGGGTCCGACAGTTTGGCAATGTCGTTTTGCACCGCGCTCAAATCTGTGCCCAGTGTCGTATAAGCGGCGCCCTTGCTGTTAAGAGTGGTGATTTCGCTGTTCCAAGCCGACTCGGGCGCGGCTTCGGCCGAGGCCATGGCGGTGATCAATGTGCTCCAGTTGATGCCGGAGGCTAGACCGGTCAGGACTGTTCCGGTGGTCGAAGTTGTGCTGGCCATGTTGTGCCTTTCTTAATTGCTTATTTGTCTTGTTCTAAATATGACACTCGGGCGGCGTTCTAAACGCCGCCCGAGGTTGTAAAGAACCCTGAAGGTTTTTTAAGCCTGCTTATTGCAGCAGCTTAAGGACCGACTGCGGGTTTTGATTGGCCTGGGCAAGCATCGAAACGCCGGACTGCACCAGAATCTGGTCAGCCGCGTACTTGGTGCTCTCGGTCGCAACATCCACATCGGCGATCGCGCTATTCGCGGCGCTGAGGTTGTCGCTGAGAACGTTGAGTTCCGAGCTCGTGTAGGTCAACCGTTCGGTATCCGCGCCAACTGTGGCGGTGTCTGTGCCCAATTGGGTGATGGCCGCCGTGACTGCGGTCAAAGCCGCAACCGAGGCCGTGGTGGTCGAGACGTTGGCAGCCGTCGCCGTCGTATAGGCCGACGCGCTCAGGCTAATGCCGGTCATGGCAAAAGTCGTGCCTTGGCCGTCGGTCGTCACGTTGAGTGTGTTTCCGGCGAACAAGCTGACGCCGTTGAAGCTCTTGGTGGCTGTATCGGTGATGTAACCGGCCAGAGTGGAGTACTCGGATTGATAGTCCGAACGCTCTGAGGTGGATTTGGTCACGTCCTGGGCTTCGATGGCCAGCGTGGACATCTGGTCGAGGGCCGAACCGACTTGTTGCAAATAACCGTTCTGCGTTTGCAGGAAGGAAATCGCGTTGCCGACGTTGCCGTTGGCGGCGTTCGTCTGGCCGATCTGCGCGTTCAAGCTGATCGATTCGGCGTCACCGGCCGGATCGTCCGCAGGATTAACGAAGTTCGAACCAGATGACAGGCGCGCCAGCGCCGAATTCAGCATGTTGGTCGAGTTATTGAGGTTGGTTGCAGCCGTTTGGGCGGCCACGTTTGTATTGATTACCATAATATGAACTCTTTCCGTGAGTTACCCCTTGCGGGGTCTTTTATTGCCACGACATCCCTGTCGTGTGGCGGATCTTTTTTCGGGCGTCCGCCGGTTTCCCGATTGGCCTTTAATGGCCGCCAATCGCCAACAGGCAGAGTATCGGTCAACTGCAAGAAAACTTTAAGCGGGGCACGGGGCGGAAACCTTTTTCTGTGCGGTGGGCGCAAAAAGCCCGAGTCGGCGTGAAGCCTGTCTCGGGCTGCGGAGGAACGCACTAAAACCACTCACCTGCTACTCTATCGGCATTCCACGCGAAATACTTTACAGCGTCAGCGCGCTCTTTATCGCGCCTAATAAATCAGAATATTCCTCGAATCCGTCAAACTGTGGAAATTGTTGGCGGATATGCGTTGGCGCGTGAAAGAAAAACCCCTTGTCCGCCTCCAACAACATCGCCGTGTCATTGAACGAATCGCCCGCCGCCACGACATGGTATTGGAGCGACTTGAGCGCTGCGACCGCGCTGCGTTTGGGATTTTGCTGCCGTAGTTGATGGCCCGCAATGCGCCCATTCTCTACGATGAGCCGGTTGCAAAAAATAGTTGGCCATTCCAATTGCCGCATGATCGGCTTGGCGAATTCTTCAAACGTGTCCGATAATATGATCACCTGTGTGAGGGATCGCAGTTCGCGCAGAAAGTCCAGCGCGCCGGGCAGGGGACTCATCGCGCCGATGACTTCCTGGATGTTCGAGAGTTTCAACCCACGGGCGTCAAGTATAGCGATGCGGCCTCGCATCAATTTGTCGTAGTCCGGTTCGTCGCGCGTGGTCCGTCGCAATTCTGGTATGCCGGTTTTCTCCGCCACGGAAATCCAGATCTCAGGCGTCAACACGCCTTCCAGGTCAAGGGTCACAGCAGTTTGTTTCATTATTTGACAGATTAATGCGTCGAACCAACACAGCACGTTAGAAAATCCTGTTCATCTTGTAAATCCCATCCAAAGTATTCCTCAGGCTATGACGCATGATTCTCCGCTTCCTCCGCTGGCTGCCGGCTCTCTCTATTTGGTCGCCACGCCCATCGGCAATCTGGAAGACATGACGCTTCGCGCCTTGCGCACGCTCAAGGAGTGCGATGTCGTTGCCGCCGAAGACACTCGCCACACCGGGCAGTTGTTAAAGCATTTTGGCATATCCAAGCCGTTGTTGAGCTACTTCCAATTTAACGAAGCCGCGCGGACCGAAGAAATCCTGGAACGGCTCAAGCGAGGCGAAAAGGTGGCGTTGGTTTCGGATGCCGGAACACCCGGTATCAGCGATCCCGGCGAGCGCGTCGTTCGAGCCGCCCTGGCCGCGGGATTGCGGGTGGAGTCCGTTCCTGGGCCATGCGCCCTGATTGCCGCCTTGACCTCCAGCGGCCTGCCCAGCGGGGAATTCCATTTTATCGGGTTTCTGCCCCATAAAACCGGCGCCCGGCGGCGTCAGTTGGAGCAGTTGAAGCCCGTTTCCGGCACCATCGTTTTCTACGAATCGCCCTACCGTATCATCAAGCTTTTGCAGGAATTGGCCGGCTTCTTCCCTTCCCGGCAAGTCGTGTTGGCGCGGGAACTTACGAAGAAATTCGAAGAGCAAATCCGCGGTTTGCCCGGCGATTTAGTCAAACAGATGCAACTGCGCTCGATTAAAGGAGAATTTGTTGTTTTGCTTGGCCCGGAGTGACCGTTACAATATGATTGATATTTTTGTGTTGCGCTGCGCAGTGGTTTTCCCTAATGTCCGAACTGTTCGGCTTATCCCAGAGCAGATCGTGCGGAAAAAAACGCCCTCGTCATATGGGCCCCGTTCATACCGAAAATGGGCAAACAGTAAAGTATATGTCAGCAAAACTATTCGTTGGTAACCTCACCTTCACGGCGACAGAAAATGATTTGCAAGATCATTTCGCGCAAGCCGGGGTGGTCGTCTCGGTCAATATCATGCAGGATCGCATGACGGGTCGTTCTCGTGGCTTCGCCTTCGTTGAGATGAGCTCAAAGGAAGATGCAGAAAAAGCAATTCAGATGTTCCATTCCAAGGACTTCCAGGGTCGTCCCCTGACGGTCAATGAAGCTCGTCCTCGCGAAGAGCGTCCATCGGGTGGCGGCGGCGGCGGTTATCGCGGCGGCGGGGGTGGTGGTGGCGGCGGTTATCGCGGTGGTGGCGGTGGTGATCGCGAACGCCGATCCGGCGGATATCGCGGTTAACTCGGCCTTCCGTTTCTCTTTCGAGCCGCGCTGGTTTCGGCTGGCGCGGCTTTTCTCATACAAACTTGCCCGGGTTTAAGATCCCTTTCGGATCCAGCGCGTCCTTTATTCTTCGGTGCAACTCCCGCACCTCCGGCGATGTCGCCTGTGGCCACCACCGCTTCTTCGCCAGCCCTATCCCATGTTCCCCAGTGATGACGCCGCCCCATGCCAATACCTGCGTAAATAGCTCATCTAGCGCCGCCTGCGTCCGCCGTGCAACATCCCGCCAACTCTTGTCATACATAACATTAACGTGAATATTCCCGTCCCCCGCGTGTCCAAAGCAGGCCACGGGCAGGCCAAACTTCTTCTGCAATCCAGCCGTAAATCGGAATAAATCCTCCAGGCGCCCGCGTGGGACCACGATGTCCTCGTTCAGCTTTACCAATCCCGTGTCCCGCAACGAAAACGAAAATTCCCGGCGCAATCCCCATAATTCTTCGCATTTTTCGTTTCCCAGCGCCTTTTGGACAAATGTCGCTTTCTGGCTCTTCAGCAACTTTTCCAGCGTGCCCGCCTCACCGCGCACTGACCGTTCCTGGCCGTCCAACTCCACCAGCAGCAAAGCGCGCGATCTTGCCAGATTTTGGTTGCCCGTGCGTCGGGCCGCCGCCTCCAGCGTGAACTGGTCGGCCACCTCCAGAGCGGAAGGCAAAAAACCATTCGCAAAAATCGCCGTAATCGTCCCGGCGGCCTCGTGCATGGAGTCGAATCCTACCGCCAACAGCGCCCGATACGGCGGTAGCGGCAGCAGTTTCAACGTCACCTCGGTCACGACGCCAAGCAATCCCTCCGATCCCACAAACAGACGTGTCAAATCAAAGCCGGTCTTGTTCTTGTGCGTGCGCCCGCCCACGAAGGCCACGTCGCCGCTGGCCAGCGCCACCTTCAGTCCCAACACGTAATCGCGCGTCACGCCGTATTTGAGGCAATGCGGCCCCCCGGCGTTCGTCGCCACCGTGCCGCCGATGCTGCAATCGGCGCGGCTCGCGGGATCGGGCGGATAAAAAAGCCCCCGCTTTTCCACCGCCTCTTGCAGCTTTTGCAAGATCACGCCGGCTTCGGCCACCACGACAAAATCCGCCGCGTTGATCTCCAAAATCCCCTTCATCCGCTCCAACGAGAGCGCCACACCCCCCGCCGCTGGCACGCAGCCGCCAACGTATCCGTACCCTGAACCGCGCGGCGTGACGGGAATGCCTCTCTCCGAGCAAAACTTAAGCAAGCGCGACACCGTTTCCCCGCTGCGCGGCAGCGCCACCGCTTCCGGCACATGGGTGGCAAACCATTTGTCCCCGGCGCGTTTTTCCCGTTCGATGATGTCGAAGGAAAACTCGTCCGCAGGAAGAAGTTTCTTCAGCTCCGCCAGCGCGGCAGTTCCCAGACTCCTCGTTTTGCCTTCCTTATTTTTGACTCTGGTCGCCCGTCCGATCATGCCGCCAGGGGGGCTTTCAGGTCCGCGAAAATAATCACGCCCGCTCCGGTTTGCAGCAAGCTCAACACTTTCACGGTCACCTGTTGCCCGATCATGCTATGCGCGTTATTGATCACCACCATCGTGCCGTCGTTGAGGTAGCCCACCCCTTGGCCCTTGTCTTTCCCCTCGCGCACGACCCGCAGCGTGAACACTTCTCCCGGCAGAATCACCGGCTTAAGCGAGTTGGCCAATTCGTTCAAGTTGACGTACGGCACCGATTGCAATTCCGCCACTTTGCCCAGATTGTAATCGTTGGTGTATAGTTTGGCTTCCAGGACGCGTGTCAAGCGCACCAGCTTGGCATCCACTTCCGTCTCCCCCGCAAAATCGGCGTCGTGAATTTTGACTTCGTTGCGCTTGTTTTGCTGCAGTCGCGTCAGCATCTCCAGGCCGCGCCGCCCGCGCGCCCGCACCACCGGATCATTCGAATCGGCGATTTGCTGCAATTCCACCAGCACAAAGCGCGGCACGATCAGGATCCCCTCAATGAAATTCGATTCGATCAAATCAGCGATTCGACCGTCAATAATCACGCTGGTGTCAAGCACCAGCCGGTTTTCCGGCTTGGACTGCGGCGCAAAGCGCACATACGGAATGATCAACGAAAAATCCTCTTTATTGCTGCGCATCGCCAGAATCATGCCGAGGTAGCCAAAGCCCAGAAAAAGCCCCAACCGGATCACCTGGCGTTGCGCGCTGTCCACATCGGGAAATAATCCAGACCGGTCGATCAATGACGCCGCCACCGTCCCCAGGAAAAGCCCAAACGTCGCCGCGGAAAAGGCGCGCAGCGAAAAACCTTTCAGCATCTCATCGATGGCGATGCATAAGCCGCCCAGCCCAAATCCAATCACCACTCCCGCCCCGGGATTGGCCACCCATTCCGGGCGCACCTGCGTGATCTCGTACCCTCCCACCATGCACAGGCTGAGAAACAGAATTCGAATGACCCAAATTGGCGACATATCCTCAGCGGCTCGGCGCGTTCGTGGGGACAACTTTGGGCTTCCACAGCATGCGCCAAATACCTTGCTTATTCAGGTTGCTGGTAAAATAGGCCAGCGATTCTGCCGTCAAATTGGCGTTGCTGATCAGGTCTGCAACTTGAGTTTTCATGTGTTCATCCCTTAACAAGCCGCCCGCGACCCCCTGGCCGGCCTGCAAGTCCTGCGCAACCTGCTTAAAGGACGCCGTTGTGTCACGGAAATTCTTCAACGCCTCGGTCAGCGTCTCCCCGTTTGTCGTCACGACCATATCCAGGTTATCGGCAATGGCGTTGGCTTTTTCAGCGAAAAGTTCCAGATTCGTCGCCGCCGCGTGAACCGGAATCGAGTTGGAACTAAGCAATTGCTTCGCCCCGTTGACCACCGTCATTGCGTCTTCGGACAGGTTTTCGATGTTGCTCAGCGACAGCATAAAATCGGACAGCGTTGCCGGCGACAGCACGGTGCGATTGATGTTCGTCACCGCCGCGTCCAGGTCTTTCATCGTTTGCTTGGCCGTGTCCAGCAATCCAGCCGTCGAACGCACTGCCTCCTGCATATTAAAGGGAGCCTCTCCAATCACGGTGTCGCCATCCTTGAAATATTCCCGCGCCGCGCCGGGAACCGCCGCGGGTGGAGTTACTTCGATGTATTGGTCGCCCAAAAAGCCCAATGCGTCAATATGAAATTTTGCGTCCTTGGGTATCTTGTACTTCGACAACACTTCCGCCGTGATCATGACCGATCTCCCCTCGTCTTCCAATTCGCTCTTGGTCACTTTGCCCACCGGCACCCCTGCCATCATCACGTCCGCCGTCGCCTTCAATCCCGCCACCGTCGGCATCACGATCTTCAAACTGTAGGTCGATTCAAAGAGCGTGATGCCCTTGCTGAAATTCAAGATCAACGCCGCCAGCAGAAGCAAACCGGCGCTCACAAACAGGCCCACTTTCCATTCCAATCGTGAATCGTTCATAGCTTTAGAGCGAGATTTCCTTGACGTCGGATATTCCGTTGACAAACCGATGCACCACCGGATCGGTGGATTTAAAAAGCTGCTCCGGCGTCTGGTCCGCGTAAATGCGGCCTTCGTGCAGCATCAGGATGCGCTTGCCAATCCGGGCCGCGCTCCGCATGTCGTGGGTCACCGCCACCGAAGTCACCTTCAGTTTTTGCACCACGCGAATGATCAATTTGTCGATCGCGTCCGCCGCGATCGGATCCAGCCCGGTCGTCGGTTCATCGTAAAGTAGAATTTCTGGCCGATAGGCAATCGCCCGCGCCAGTCCCACCCGCTTGCGCATGCCCCCGGACAATTCCGCTGGTTTCTTTTTCTGAATGCCTTCCAAGCCCACCAATCCCAGAGAGTCCGCCACGCGTTCGTCGATCTCCGCCCGCGTCATTTGCCCGGCCCGATTCAGCACAAATCCCACGTTTTCCTCTACCGTCAGCGAATCAAACAGCGCCGCCCCCTGGAACAACATCCCAAATTTGCGCCGGACATCGAGCAATTGCCGCTCGTTCATGCAATCGATGTTTTTGCCGTCAACCAGCACTTCGCCCGCGTCCGGGTTCAGCAATCCAATCAAATGCTTGAGCAGCACGCTCTTGCCTCCTCCGCTCACGCCGATGATCGCCACCGCCTCGCCACGCGCCACCGAAAATGTCACCCCCTTGAGCACCTCCAGGGCTCCAAAGCTCTTCCTCACCTCGCGCGCCTCGATCATCATCAGCCCAGCACTCGCGTCAAGAGCAACGTCAAAAAGAAATTCGTCATCAGAATGCTGATCGACGAATACACCACCGCCTCCGTCGTCGCCCGGCCCACCCCTTCCGCCCCTTCCGAGCAATTCAAGCCCTTGTAACACGCCACCACCGCAATGATCGCGCCAAACACGCACGATTTGATCATCCCGATAACCACGTCGGACGCGTTGGTATGTTGCAACATCTGGTACCAGCTCCCCGTCGGGCTGATTCCAAAAAGAAAGGTTCCAAGAACATAGGCTGCAAATATTCCCAGCGAAATCGATTCCGCCGTCAACAGCGGCGTCACGATCAACGTTGCCAGAACACGAGGGGTCACAAGGTAATCCACCGGGTGCGCGGCGAGCGTCCGCAAGGCGTCAATCTGCTCCGTCACGCGCATCGTGCCAATCTCCGCCGCAATTGCCGCGCCCACCCGTCCCGACACCATCAACGCCGTCAACACCGGCCCAAGTTCCGAGCACATCGCCACGCTCACCATCGCCAGTGTCGCCGTGTCCAGTTTGAGTTTGTGAAATTGAATATACGACTGCGCGCACAGCACCATCCCCGTGAACGCCCCCGTCACCGCCACCACCGATTGCGATTTCACCCCGATGAAATACATCTGCGCCACAAGGTCGCGGCTCGACGGCCGCACTTTGCGCAGTGACAAGTAAATCTCGCGGCACAGCAACGCGCCCCGCCCCAAACCTGCGAGCCAATCTTCGATACATTGCTTGGCGTACGTTGTCATCCTGTGGCCTTCAGACTATGCCCAGTTCCGCCAACTTGCCAAACACATCCTCCACCGGCAACCGGGAAAGTCCCTTATCGTGACGAATTAGCTTCATCCGGTTGCTGCGCGGACTCCAAACATTCGCGTTGGTTTCACCCCAAAGCGCCAGTCCCGGCAAACCCACCGCTGCCGCCAAATGTGTGACACCCGAATCATGGCCGACAAATCCGGCGCATCCTTGCAGAATCCTCGCCAGCTCCACCAACGGCAAATTTTGCGCCAGCTCAATCCTACAAAACTTTGATCTACCTGTGTCAAAGTTTGGTAATCGCTCCAATCGCCCCACTTCCGCTTCTCCTCCCACCAGCAGGCAATTCCACCGCGTTTTCTCTATGATCTCTCGTATTAACCCGCCCCAATTTGCTTCCGGCCAATTCTTATGTTCGCTCCCGCTCCCCGGATGCAACGCCAGCCAGCCGCGCCGTTCCGCTTCACTTGACAACTTTAACCGAGGCTCTGAATCAGCCTCCTCAATTCCCAATTCCCGCAACGGTTGCAGCAACACATCCGTCGCATGGATGCTGCCCGATTCGTCAGGCCGATGCGGCCCTTTCAGAAAAACCGCTCCCGGCGCCTCTCGCCTCACATTTTCTTCAAAAACCGTTTCCGGATCAAAAATATACGACACAATCAAATCGTATCCGGCGAACCGATTTGTCCCGGGCGCATTCGCCGCAAAATAACGCGCCAGCGCGGGCGCCTCGATCGAATGCGCGGCCTCCGCCAAACCGCCCGCCACTGCCAAGGCCGCAATGCGCGGGTATCCAAGGATTTCCAATCGCGCCGCCGGAAAGCTTTTTCGCAACGCCGCCAGCGCGGGCAGCGTCAAGACGAAATCGCCCAACGCCCCGCCCCGCATCACCAGGATGTTCTTAAAGTTGCGCGCCTCTCTCATTCCGTGTTTATAATAGCTTCATGGATGCTATCATATACCCTCGCAGCCCGCGCGAAAGCATGTCCGGCTGGGCTCATTTGCCGCGCTTTGTTGACAAAATCCGCCTGCACGCCGCTGGCAAGCTGCCTTCCGACTACCAGGAAAACTTCACCAAGGGCTTTGATGGCTTTTGGCTCAAATCCGCCGGCGTCGACGCCGACCAGTTCGTCAATTTCGTCAAGAATTCCATCACCGACGGCCAGGTTGCCGATTGGGTCGCCAAGAACGTCAAGAAGAGCGACGCCGAAAAAGCCGCCTTCAATAATTACGTCCTCAACCGCGGTCGCGACGACGAATCCGCCGCCGCGCGCCTCAAACTGCGCAAGGAAGAATCCGGCCTGACTCATCGCGACGACATCACCTGCTTCGTCGATTACATCGACGCCGACGAAAAGCGCCTCTAAAAACAGACCTTACAATTCCATGACAATTGGGTTGTTCGCGCGCGGCTATGGTGTTCTTTTTAATTTCCAGCCATGCGCGCCGCCGAAGTGAACAAACCCGGCTTTTTGTGGCGCGGCCTATTCATTCTTCTGCCGCTCCTACTCCTCGCCTGTATCGGACTTTATTCCCTGCGCCAGGACCGGCAGATTGCTGACGTCGAGGCGCGTGAACGATGCCATGATGCGGCTGAAATCTGCGCTCGACAAATCTCGGACGGCGTCACCAATGCCTTCGCCTCGGCAGGGCTTTCGACCTTTACCGTCGATGCCACTGGTGATTTGATCGCGATCGGCGGTTCTACCAATAAAGTGCGTCTCACGGACGCGCCTCGCCCTCACTCGATGCCTGCCGCGCAACGCCTCTATGACCACGCAATGACTGATACCAACGCACAATCCGCTGCTGCATCGTTTTCTGAACTGGCCAAGGACCACACCGTCGAAACGGAGGGCGGTTTGCCCATTTGGCTGTTGGCAGAATTTCAACTCTTCAAACTCAATCCATCCCCCGGTGCTGCTGGCGCTCTCTGCTCCAACGCCGTGACCTTTCCGTCGTTTGTCACGCCGGAAATCCTGGAGCGCGTTGGAGAAACTTCGCAAGTGCAACCTTGGTTCGACCAGTGGCGTCGCGACGAATGGGCTTGTGATCTCTATCAAGCTGTACGCTCGCAACTTCGCAACCAACCGTCTTCCATCTGGATATATTTTCATGGTCAGCCTTGGCTGGTTCACCAGGAAAAGGTCGCTCAAGATCGTGTGGTATCGTCCGCCTCGTTCGGCGCCATAACGAAAGCCGTGTTTGCCGCCATGGGTCGCGGCGGAATCGTGGCGTCACGGCCAGACGGCGACGGCTCGCTGAATGACTTGTCGCACGTCGTGAATTCAATTCAGGCCTCCGCAGAGGCGCCGCTGGCTAAGCCACCAACGCCAACTTATGCCGTGCTTGTCCCCAGTGTTGCCGGGAGGGAGATACAGGGCCTCCCTCCAGATGCTCGTGTGGTGCATCCATATCCCGAACTTGCGCGCGCGACAGTTGGTGACGCGACCGCAATCGCCTACCTGGCAAATCCCGGCTTGCTCTACGCCCAACAACGCCGCCGTTCACGCTGGTTCGCTTGCATCATTCTCACCTCGGCCCTCGCCGCCACTGCCGGTTTGGTCAGCGCTTATCGCGGCTTTCAGGAGCAAGTGCGCCTCGGCGAAATGAAAACCAACTTCGTTTCCAGCGTCTCCCACGAATTGCGCGCGCCCATCGCTTCCATGCGTCTTTTGGCCGAGGGTCTCGACCGCGGCATCATCTCCGATCCAGCCAAACAAAAGGAATATTACAAACTGCTTTCCCAGGAATCGCGCCGCCTCTCGACTCTCATCGAAAACATTCTTGACTATTCGCGCATTGACCAGGGCCGAAAGACCTTCCAAAAAGATCCAGCCGATCTCTCCGCGCTTGTCCAGCAAACCATCGCCATGATGACGCCTGCCGCTACGGATCGCCGCGTGTCACTCGTTGCGCCCGCGCCCAAGTCGCTTCCAGACGCGACCGTCGTCTGCGACGGCGTGGCCATCCAGCAGGCCCTCATCAATCTCCTCGACAACGCCATCAAGCATTCGCCCCCCGAAGCGCTTGTCACCGTCGGGTTGGAGCGCGCGGGGCAATCGGTCTCGCTTTGGGTCGAGGATCATGGTCCCGGCATCCCGATCGAGGAACGCGAAAAAATCTTCCAGCGCTTTTACCGGCGCGGCACCGAACTGCGCCGCGAAACCCAGGGCATCGGCATCGGTCTCACGATTGTCAAACATATCGTCGAGGCGCACGGCGGCCGCGTCCTCGTCACCGGCGAAATAGGGCACGGGAGCCGGTTCACCGTGGAAATTTCCGCTGATGGGGGCGACGCAACAACATGAAAACCGCCGAACGCCATCGTATTCTGATCATCGAGGACGAACTCCCCATGCGCACCGCCTTGCAGGATTGCCTCGAAGCCGAAGGCTGCCGCGTCATCACCGCCGCCGATGGCGAATCCGGCCTCCGTCGCGCCCTCGCGGAAAAACCGGACTTGATCCTTCTCGACATCATGATGCCGCGCCTCGATGGCTTTGCCCTCTGCGCCGAATTGCGCCGTCGCGCTGATGCCGTCCCCGTCCTCATGCTCACCGCCAAGGGGTTGGTCGAAGACCGCGTGCGTGGCTTGAACGCCGGCGCCGATGACTACCTCGTCAAACCCTTCAGCACGGACGAACTGCTCGCCCGCGTCCGCGCCCTCTTGCGCCGTGCCGGGAAAAAATCATCCGCTCCAACCCGCCTCGAACTCGGCGCCGTCACCATTGATTTCATCCGCCACGAAGCGATCCGCAAACGCAAGCCGCTTCACTTGACAGCCAAGGAATTTGCCATGCTGCGCCTCATGGCCGAAACGCCCGGCGAACCCGTCACCCGCGAACGCTTCCTCGACCTCGTCTGGGAGTACGCCGCCTTTCCCACCACCCGCACCGTCGATAATCACATCGCCAGCCTCCGCGCCAAGATCGAGCCGGATCCCGAAGCGCTGCGCTGGATCAAGACCGTTCACGGCGTCGGCTATCGCCTCGAAATGACAAAAGCGTGACAACCCAAGATTCCACCTCTGCCAATTTTGCCACATGAAAACGAAAACAATCTTCGCAACGATGTGTCTGCTGCTCGTTCCCGGGCTCGCCTTCGCCGCGACGAACGACATCACCGAACTCGTGCGCAAAGGTCTCTTCGAAGAGGAAGCCAATCACAACCTCGACGCCGCCATGCAAGCCTATCAATCCGCCGTCATCAGCTTCGATCAAGACCGCCAGCTTGCCGCCACCGCCGTTTTTCGCCTTGGCGAATGCTACCGTAAACTCGGCCGCACCAACGAAGCCGCCGCCCAATACCAGCGCATCCTCCGCGATTTCCCCGACCAATCCCAACTCGCCGACCTCAGCCGCTCCTACCTTCCGCAAAATCAAATCCCCGTCTCCACGCCCGTTCCCGACTCCGACATGACCTCCGAGGAGCGTAACGAATTGCTCAGAATGCAGCAGATGGTCAATGCTAGCCCGGATCTTATTAACGGAAGCTATGCCACCGGTGATACCCCTTTGGTCTCGGCTGCGGGCAATGGGTGGGTTCGAGTCGTCCGGTTGCTCTTGGACTCCGGCGCCAACCCTAACCGTCTGAGCGGCGACGGCTGGATGCCGATTTGTAAGGCGGCCGATGCAGGCAACGAACAGATTGTCGAAATGCTCCTCCAGCACGGCGCCGATATCAATGGACGCAATACTTCCGGTAAGACCGCCCTTTTCTATGCGGCCCGCGATGGCTTCCTCACGATCGAGCGCACGCTCCTGGCGCATCACGCCGATACGGCTTTGGTAAACCAACTAGCCGACGGTGGCCTCGGCTGGGGCGCCACGCCCCTGCACGCCGCCGCCGCTGGCAGCGACCCCCGCGTTGCAGAGTTGCTCATTACCAATGGCGCCAACGTGAACGGCCTGGATTCTAACGGAGGGACGCCGCTCGTCGATGCCATCGCGAACCAGCGCCTTGAAACGGCCCGGATGCTCATCGCCCATGGCGCCAACGTCAACGTCATGGTCAAATCCTCGGGAGAAACGCCCCTCTTTTACGCCGTGTTGGCGAACAGTCTGCCCATGGTGGAATTACTGTTGACTAATGGCGCCAACGTCAACGTGCGCGACCCTGTCGGCGGCGCTCCTCTGCAACGGGCTCTGACCGACGACATGCGCCAATTGCTCCGTCGTTTCGGCGCCGGCGACGACTTCGAACGCCTCGGCGGCATTTACATTCGCGAAAAAGGCATGGCAGGTCTTGGCCTCATCGTTTTCTCAAAGGCCTCTGATCCGGAAGAAACTCATTCGCTCTTCGAGGTCTTGGCCGTCTATTATGGCATTCGCTGGGAACAAGAACCCGCCGTTTTGGGCGCATGGTCCTTTGCCGACCCGCTTTCCCGCATCCCGAATACTTATCAGCCGACTCGCTTTCCTGACTTTAAGCACGTCATCATTGACCGTCTGGGCGGTACGAACCGGGAGCAAGTAACAGTGGACTTTGACAGCATCATTACAGCTGGAGACTGTTCGAAGAACCCATCTCTCCTCTGGGGCGATGTCATAGAGATAGCCCCATTGGATCATCCGCTGAATCAACAAGTAGGCGGGATGACGGGGCTGCCCCACACAACGGAAACAACTCTTGCCTATTGCTTGCAGCGGACAGTTGACATTGTCATTAAGGGCCAGACCAACGAGGTCAAATTACAGCCTCGCGCGCCGACTCTCGGCTTGCAGCATGACGTGATCACGGCCTGCGACCTCCAGACTGCTGTTGATAAATGCAACCTCCTCCTCCTTTCTTCCGACCTTACCCGCGTCAAGCTCTATCGCGCAGGCGACGCCGTTCGCGAATTCAATCTTGCGTCCACTCCCGGGACTTCACCACTATACCGATGGGCAGGCGGCACGTCGGACTCGCGCCGGGCGGGTTTCATCCTTCACGATGGCGACGTGATTGACATTCCGGAAAAATGATCGCGCCTTGACAAGAAAACCGCCGAAATTGCCGCAAAATGTGAAATATTTCGCTATAAGTGGAATACAGTCCACAGCGGGGTAACACCTCTCCTTAATTTTATGCCACAATCGCTGGATGACAGTTGAAACTGTGGCAGTCAACGAAACGGTCGAAAACTTCGCCCCGGCGAATGGGCCGTCTCACAGCCTTGACGGGGCTTGCCGCCTCGTATCATTTAGCCCCATTTTCAGTCCGTTTTTGTGTGATTTCATCAAGCCGTTTCAAGCCAATTCAAGGCGTTTCAAGGTGTTTCAAGCTATTTTTCCCACGCGCGATGAGGGAGCATATTCCATGACCGCGAGGTCATCGATGTTCCCGCAAAATAATCGATGTTCGCAATTGACGGTCGTGTGGCATAGTGCGGTCGTGATTGACACCGCCGCCAAATCAAGTGCGCCTCCGGTCGCCGCTCGCAATTACCCTTTGTTGCTGGCCAGCCAATTTCTCAGCGCCTTCGCGGACAATTTCATCTTGATGGTCATCCTCGGCCCATTCATGACGCGGCTGCAAAAAGGCCTCATCACGCCGGAAGCTCAAAGCCTTGCCAATATTTTCTACACCAGCCTCCTTTTCGTGCCGTATATCCTGCTCGCGCCTTTGGCCGGATATTTAAATGACCGCTTCTCGAAGACGCATTGGCTGGCCGGCGGCAACCTCATCAAACTCGCCGGCTCCGCTCTCGCCGCCTTGAGCATCGCCCACGGTTCCGCCTGGATGACGCTCGGATACCTCCTCGTCGGTGTCGGCGCCTGCGTTTATTCCCCCGCCAAATACGGCATTTTGCCCGAAATCCTGCCCACTGAAAAGTTGGTGAAAGCCAACGGCTTGGTCGAGGCCCTGACGCTCGTTGCCATCCTCGGCGGCACGGTGGGCGGCTCCCAGGCCTTCGACCATTTGTCGCTCGGCGTCTGCTATTGGATCGTCATCGCCCTCTATACCTTCTCTCTCCTGCTCAATTTAGTGATGACACGGACGCCTTCGTATCCGGACGCCCATTGGAATCGCACTGCCCGCGAATTCTTTCAGAATCTGCGCGATCTCTTTTCCCAGAGGCGTCTGGCCCGCATTCTTTTTGGCACCGCCCTATTTTGGATTTGCGGCGCCATGATCAAAATGAACTCGCAACCGTGGGGCCAGCAAGTCCTCGGGCTGAAATCCATGGGCGCCATCGGACTCCTTAGCGTCTGGCTCGCCATCGGCGTGATGACGGGCAGCATTCTGGCCGGCCGCCTCTATCAAGTCGGCGATGTCCGCGCCACCCGCCGCTACGGCTGGCTGCTTTCCATCGGCTTGGCCATCCTGGGCAGCGTTGGCTTCATTCTGAGACACGGATTCAATCATCCCGCGTTGGTTTCCATCAATGTCCTGATTTTCACCGGCCTTTGCGCCGGGCTATTCCTCATCCCGCTCAATGCCGCCCTCCAGGCCGAATCGCACAAGGACAAACTCGGCAAAACCATCGCCACCCAAAACGGCTTCGAGAACCTCGCTATGCTTTGCGGCAGCGGCATCGCCTGGCTCGACGTCAAAATCGGCTTTAATCCCTCCCAGCTTTTCCTCGGCCTCGCCGCCTTCGTCGCCATCATCGTCATCTTCCTGAAAGTTCCCGAGAAATCATGAGAGCCATCCTCCGCATTCTCGCCAAACTGTTCGTCCGCTTTCGGGCCTTCAACCTCCCCGACCTGAACGCCGAGGGTCCGATCATTTTGCTCCCCAATCACGCCTCGTGGTTCGATTGGCTTCTCATCGCGGTCTGTCTCGACGACCGTTGGAAATTCGTCACGTCGAAGGAAGCGGCGCAAATGTCGCCCTTCCATCGCTTCGTCATGATCAACCGCAACACCTTCCCGGTCGAAACGGAATCGCCCTACGCCATCAAACGCATCGCTGAATTTCTGCAAGGCGGCGGCAAACTCGTTCTATTCCCGGAAGGCCGGCTGTCCATGACCGGATCGCTCATGAAGCTTTTCGACGGCACTGGATTTCTTCTTTACAAAACGAATGCCCGGGTCATTACCTGTTACCTCCGCGGCGCGCAACGCCTGGCATTGTCGCCCAGTCCCAGCCGGAGGAAATATTTCGGTCCCGTCACCGCTCATTTCAGCAATCTCCTCACGCCGCCCAAACTCACCGATATCAGCACTGCCAAGGCGCGCCAAAAATTGACCCG
>Ga0182024_10005945_pt1 | contig 27043 bp, 30 predicted proteins | sample P32metaG_FD_120480 | JGI IMG/M metagenome (GOLD analysis project Ga0182024, IMG submission 120480) | Permafrost microbial communities from Stordalen Mire, Sweden - P3-2 metaG (Illumina Assembly) | ecosystem: Environmental > Terrestrial > Soil > Wetlands > Permafrost | place: Sweden: Stordalen...
GCGGCCGGGTTAGCTCAGTTGGTAGAGCACCTGATTTGTAATCAGGGGGTCGCAGGTTCGAGTCCTGCACCCGGCACCAACGCTTCTCAATGTCGGATTCGCCTACAACGTCCGTTGCTCGGCACCGCATTCCTTACACTTGTAGGCGACCCGGCTCTGTCCCGGCGGGGCCGACACGCGGTTCGGCGCGCCGCATTTGCCGCAGACCGCCTCGATGCGGGTGTCGCCCCGCTTGATCGTGAGGGATTTGCGCTCCATGGCCTCCTTGATGAGGCGTTCCGTCTCGGCGCGCATGTCCTGTTTTGACATCGAGAGCTCTGCTTTCTTTCGTTCCCGGCTAAGCTCCTACATGCGATTGCGGAGTTCGGCAACGACCTCGCCGCATGGTTGCTCGGCGGTTCCCTTCACGCCGGCTGCCAGACCGGGGAATATTGCCGCGCAATTTCGGTTAATATGCCGGCGCCGATAACAGGAGAGAGCGGAGATGGCGGAGAAGAAGGTGTCGTATCGGGTCGACGGCCGACAATTCGAAGGCATGATCGTCTATGACGAGACGATTATGGCCAAGCGGCCCGTCGTCTTCCTGCAGCCCGATTGGAAAGGCGTGTGCGCCGATACGATCGGCCAGGCGCGCACCGTGGCCGGCAAGGATTATATCGTGCTGATGGCCGACATGTTCGGCCTGGGCTATGGCGCCAAGCCGAAAACGGTCGATGAGCTGCGCGCCGGCATGCTCGCCGTGCACAACAATCTGCCCTTCACGCTCGCCTGCGGCGGCAAGGCCTACGACGCACTGTCGGCCGAAGCGCAAAAGCTCGGCGTCGCCAATGCCGCGAAGGTTTTGGCGATTGGCTATTGCGCCGGCGGCGGCTATGCACTCGAGCAGGCGCGCGCCGGGGCGGATTTCAAGGCGCTGGTCGTGTTCCATGTCACCAATCCGAACCCGGTCGTGGCCGGCACGCCTTGCAACATCAAAGGCCGCGTGCTCGCGATCCATGGCTCGGCGGATCCGGTGACACCGAAACCGATGATGGACGCGTTCGAGGACGAATTGACCGAGGCCAAAGTGGATTGGCAGGTGATGATGTTCGGGCCGCCGGCCGTGCATTCGTTCTGCGATCCGACCGCCAAGGGGCCTGCGACGCAGTACGACGAAAAACTGTGCCGCAAATCCTACATGCTGATGCGCGACTTTTTCGCCGAGACGCTGTGATGCTGCGCGCTGGCGCCCTCCTTGCGATCTTTGTCGCGGCGACCACAATGAATGTCGCAGGCGCTGGCGCCCAGACGCTGGCGAACCCCGATCCGAGGCCGGCTCCGCACCCCTCCGATGCGGCGAAATCGCAGCCGCGGGATCGCGCCAAGGCTTGCCCCGCTTACGGCGCCGGCTTCGTTCAGCTTGCCGGTACGGATGCCTGCGTCAAGATCGGTGGCAGCATAACGACGGACGTAACCGGGACTGGCAACTGATAGCGACCGATCGAAAGGAGGAACGCCATGCCGGCATTGACGCGACGCACGCTCCTCGCCGGCACGGCCGTTGCGGCAATCGCCGCCGGCGCCGATCCCGCCACGGCTGCTGCCCCGCCTGCCGACAAACAGGCGGCCGCCATCTATCGCTACAAGATCGGGTCGTATCAGCTCACCGCGCTTTATGACGGCATCTGGTACCGCCCGATCACCGACAAGTTCATTCGCAATGCGCCGTTCGCCGACGTGGAGCACGCACTCGATGCGGCCTTCATGCCACACGACAAATTGGCGACGCCGTTCACGGCGCTGGTCGTCAATACCGGCAGCAAGCTCGTTCTGATCGACACCGGCACCGGCGGCCAGATATCGCCCTCGGCCGGCGAACTGCGCAACAATCTCGTCGCCGCCGGGATCGACCCGAACGCCGTCGATGCGATCGTCATCTCGCATTTTCATCCCGACCACATCAACGGCATCAAGGACAAGGACAACAAACTGATCTTTCCCAATGCCGAGATCATGGTGCCGGCGCCGGAATGGGCGTTCTGGATGGACGACGCCAATTTGAACGCTGCGCCGGGGGATCTGAAGCCGACCTTCCTCAATCAGCGGCGCATCTTTGCCGATATCGCCAAGCAGGTGACGCATTACGAGCCCGGCAAGGAAGTCGCGTCGGGCATCGTCACCCTGCCCGCTCCAGGCCACACGCCCGGCCATACGGTGTTTGCCATCCATTCTGGCAATCAATCGCTGTTGGTACTGAGCGACACCGCGCAGCATCCAGCCGTGTTCGCGCGCCATCCTAATTGGGAGGCCGCCTTCGACGTTGACGGTCCGGAGGCCGTGGCCACCCGCAAGAAAATCTTCGACCGCGCCGCCGCCGACCGCATGCTGATCACCGGCTACCACTTCCCGTTCCCGGCCTGCGGCCATCTGATCAAGACCGCGACCGGCTACGAGCATGTGCCGGTGGAGTGGCAGACTAATTTGTGATCTGAAAAAGATCGGAGGCCGGCGCGTCGGCCAACCTCCCTGATCCTGAGCTTTTTCATTTTTATGCGCTGCAGGACGACTAAAATCCGGCTTGCGGATGGGACGGTGTTTGACCGCCGTACACCCGCAAGCCGGTGCATACTACTAAGGCCCCGCACTACTTAACCTAATAAAATAGGTGCTTTCTTGCTTTCGTTGGCCGTCCGGCCAATGATACGGCCAATTCAAGCGAGTGTTTCTCTTATGACTGGCTTGTGGGAATGGTTCACGCGGGGCGAATTTGGTGAATTGGACGCGACGGCGCTATTTACGCTGGCGCTAGTATGCGTGGGAACCATTCAGGTCGGCTTGTTTGTCTGGCAACTACGGCTGATCCGCAAAAGCTTGCGAGACGCTAAAATTGCTGCCGAAGCGGCAAGGGACTCTGCCGAAGCTGCTGTAATTTCTGCCAAACACATGCCCCGCATTGAGCGGGCTTATTTGTTTTTGGGGCTCGAAGTTACATCGAGAATAGTTGCCTTCGAGGCCGGACTCGCCGACACAAGATCGAAAATCGAGTTCGGCTTTAAAAATCACGGAAAAACGCCAGCCTCGATTGAAGAACTGCATGTTATGGCTAAGTTCTGGAGGGAAGGTTGGCCTGCAATGGCGGTCGCTGATGTAATGGCAATTCAAAAGGGATGGATGATCAGCGCGGGAGAAACGCAAGCCGGATATTCTACAGAGTTCACTCTGCGCTCTGACGAAATTGCTAGAGCTAGAGAAGGCAAAGGATACATTCTATTTTGGGGAAAAGTCGTTTATCGAGATGTCTTTGGTGACATCCACGAATCCGGTTGGTGCCGCGCGCATGATTTTAAAAGCGCGGGCTGGCGTTTCGCTGGCGACGAAACTCTGAATTACTATACCTAGGGCCAAACACCGGAGCGCACGCGCCAGCCCCCTTCCGGGGGCTTTTGCGTCGGCCTGTCCCACACGCGCAACACCGTCAATGCGCCCGACGCGAGCTTGCCGGCCTCGACGGTAGGACTGTGCAGCTAATGGTTCATCGGTGCGGTATTACGCACGCACCTGTCTGTAGGATTGTGTTTACCTGCTTTGCACGCCGCCAACGTGTCGTAACCGCATTCCTGTGCCGATCCTAGCATCAGGCACCACGCGTGATGGGTGTAGGTACTCTGTGCAAATGCGCTCGAACCAGCAAGCGCACTCGCAAGCACAGCAGCAACCATGATTGTTCGCATTGTTCCTCCAATAGCTCTTATCCGGGCTTTTATCCGGCAAGGACCAATTCGCGCACCATGCGAAAGTTCCGGCACCGCGACCGTGTAACGACTGCGCGGCCGAACCGGCCGCACCGTCGGCGCCGGCCACTACTCGCCTATTCAATTTCCCCGTCGCAAACGGGAAGCACGGCCATCGAAGCAATTTCGCCTTTCCTGGCGGTTCGCGGTGGTTTTTTCAACCAGCCTTGGTTCGTGGGGTCTTTGCGGCCGCGGACCGTCAGGAGCTTTTCAAATGCCGAATAACGTCTTGCCTAACGGTCGATCCAAGAAAGACGGCCGTCATGTGCGCCTCTATCATTGGATCATGCGAACCGACGCCTGGAAAAGCCTCAGCCCGTTGGCGAGTGCGATCTACCCTGAAATAGCCTCTCGCTACATGGGTTCAAACAACGGTCGAATTCCCTACGCCGTTCGGGATGCAGTGCAGAGATTCCGTGTTGGCCGGACGGCCGCCGTCAATGCACTCGATATGTTGCAAGAACGTGGCTTCATTGTTCTGGTGACTGACAGCAATTTCACTTGCAAGGTTCGACGCGCTAGAGAGTGGCGACTTACGGAATTTGGCTGTGATGTCACGAACGCGCTGGCGAGCCGGGACTTTACAAAATGGTCGCCCAAAATTCAGAACACGGGTTCTGTAGCGAGACCTACGGGTTCTGTAGCAAGACCGAACGGGTCCTGTGGCGTGACCGTGCCATTTCGAGAGGCTGCTTAGTGTTGCCTAAAAGCCTCGTTACAGGTCCTCTAGCGTGACCGTGAAAAGACCCACGGGTCCTGTAGCGTGACACTTCTAGTTTACCAGGGGAGTAGCGCGCCCCTGCGCACGAACTGACCGACGGGAGGATACAGGAATGGGCGAGGCTAGGGTGAGAGAGTGGACGCGGTTGCCGCGGCCGGAGCGGTTTGGCCTGCCGGAGCGCTCGGCATGACGCCGGAAGTTCCATTTGTTTGCGCGAAAGCCGGTCCGGCGATCAGAGCGGTGGCGACCAACGCAGCGGCGAATATCTTCAACATCTTGTTCTCCTTATTGTTTCGCGGCGGCGATGGCGACATCGCGCCGTTTTCAAACACATGTTTAAACTCCACGGGCTGAACGCGCGCTGAAGTGCACCAGCAGAAATCGTTCACCTACGTGACATTCCCGTAATCTCGCGCGAATAGTCTGGGCTCATCCCATAACGAATCGGCGAGCGCTGTCGGCGGATGAACTGATAGACTTGCGATGTTTACCGCTCACAGAGGGTCCCGAGCGTCCAGAACCGGAGGAAGGTCATGCGCACAGTGTCGTTACTTGCCGCCGCCATACTCGTCAGTGCCGCCGCCGGCGCGCCGAATCTCGCCTCTGCCATCGAGAGCGGCAGTCCCGCCGCGCCGCAAACGACCCCCCAGCAGCCGCCCAGCGATACCGGCACCAAGAAGGCGCATAGCAAGAAATCGAAGAAATCGAGCGCGACCGATGATTTCTACAAGGGCTGGCGCCAAGCCTATGCGCTCATTTACGACAAGGCCGACTATGTCGACGGCATCGCCGTGCTGCGCTCCATGGGTTACGACGACAATGCCGACGTGGCGACGCTGATCGGCTATGCCAGCCGCAAGCTCGGACGCTATGACGACGCCAAGGTCTGGTACGACCGCGCACTGGCCGCCGATCCCAACCACGCGCTGACTTGGTCCTATTACGGCATGTGGCAGGCCGAACAGGGCAATATCCTCAAAGCGCAGGACGACCTGGAAAAGGTCAAGAGCATCTGCGGCACCGAATGCCGCTCTTACACAGCGCTCAAGGCGGCGATCGACGGCACGGTGACGTATTAGACTGCTGCCGGTGAATTAATCCGCTCGTCCCCGCGCAAGCGGGGAGCCAGTCTGGATTTCCGCTTTACGCGGGAATGAGCGGCAAATTCATGTCGCCTTTTGCGTCTCCGTCTCCGCCACGATCCAGGCGTGATAGTCCGGATCGACGGTCTCGATCGGCAACACCAGGATGGCGGGGGTCGTATAGGAGTGCATCTCCTTGACCGCCGCGCGCACCGCCTCGGCCAGCGTGGCTCGGGTCTTGATGATCATCACCGCCTCCTCGCCGCGCTGGATTGCGCCCTGCCACCAATAGAGCGAGACCATGCCGGGCAGGATATTGACGCAGGCGCAGAGCCGGCGCTCGACCAACGTTCGCCCGGCGCGCTCCGCCTCGACAACCGATGGATAGGTCGTATAGACGAACACCGCGCGCTGATTTGTAGTCATCTCGCTTGTCCTATCGATCCGCCCTGGCGCCGCGCCGCCCTACCCTAAAGCTCGATTGTTATGCCGAAACGCCGTCCCGCAGCAAAGTTCAAGCACATCGCCTTCGTCGCCAGCGACATGCCCGAGGCGCAGCGGGCGCGCCGGGTGCTGGTCAAGCGCTATGGCGATGCCAGGCCGGAGATCGCCGACGTCATCGTCGCGCTGGGCGGGGACGGCCTCATGCTGGCGACCCTGCAACGCTTCATGAATTCCGGCAAGCCGATCTACGGCATGCACCGCGGCACCGTCGGCTTCCTGATGAACGAGTACTCCGAACACGGCCTCGTCGAGCGTCTCACCGCTGCCCATGTCAGCGTCATCCATCCGTTGCTGATGCGCGCGCGCGACGCCGCCGGCCGCGTGCACCGGCATCGCGCGATCAATGAAGTCTCGTTGTTCCGCCAGACTTATCAGGCCGCAAAGCTGCGTGTGCTGGTCGACGGCAAAGAGCGGCTTGCCGAGCTCGTCGCCGACGGCATCCTGCTGGCGACGCCAGCGGGGTCGACCGCGTACAATCTGTCGGCGCAAGGGCCGATCATCCCGATCGGAGCGCCGCTTTTGGCGCTCACCCCCATCAGCCCGTTCCGGCCGCGGCGCTGGCGCGGCGCGCTATTGCCGGACCGTGCCAAGGTCACCATCGAGGTGCTCGAAGCCGGCAAGCGCCCCGTTGCCGCGGTCGCCGATCACGACGAGGTGCGTTCGGTCCGTTCCGTCGAGATCAGCTTGGATCACGCCACCGTCATGCATATGCTGTTCGATCCCGGCCACAGCCTCGACGAACGCATCTTGAGCGAGCAATTCGGCTACTGACCTTCGCCGAATGCTTAACCGAGCGTTAACGACGATTCTTTACGCTTGATCCTGCACCGTTGACGCGAGTGCGTTCGCCGCGCCGAGGATCGTATGGTTCGCATCGATTTCAACCGCCTGCGTTTTCTGGTCATCGACGACAATGCGCATATGCGGCGGATCCTGCGAACGCTGCTGCACGGCTATGGCGCGCGCGAAGTCTACGAGGCCGAAGACGGCGCCGCCGGCCTCGAAGCATTCACTCACTACATGCCGGACATCATCATCGCCGACTGGGTGATGCCGATCTTCGACGGCCTGGAACTGGCGCAAATGATCCGCCAGCCCGGCGCCAACGCCAATCCATATGTGCCGATCATCATGCTCACCGGACATTCCGAAAAAAAGCGGATCGTGAACGCGCGTGACGCCGGCATCACCGAATTCCTGGCCAAGCCGATTTCGGCCAAGTCGCTCTACGAGCGCATTCTCAATGTGGTCGCCAATCCGCGGCCGTTCATCAAGAGCAAGAACTATTTCGGCCCGGACCGGCGGCGCAACATCAATCCGAACTATGTCGGGCCGGAACGGCGCAAAGGCGCCAAGGCGGAGGTCACTCGCCAACAGCCGTTGCTCGATAAAGCCAAAGTCCTGGTCTGACCTGGAGTATCACCGCAATGGCCTCTCGCAAGGACGATGCTGCCTCGGTCGCGACCTACGCCGATCACGAAGTCATCACGCCGCCCCATGAACTGCGCAGGGCAGTGTCGGCTGCCGTGGCCGGCGACGACGATCCGGTCGCCCGCGCGGAAGCGGCGCTGGTCCAGCTTTCTTCCGAGTTCGGCGCTTGGATGCAATCCGAATCCGAACGCCTCGAAGCGGCGCGGCTTGACGTCGGGCGGCAGGGCTTTACCGAGCGAACGCACGACGCGCTGTTTCGCGCCGCGCATGACATCAAGGGCGAGGCCGCGACCTTCGGCTATCCGGCGGCCGTAGGCGTCGCCGAGAGCCTGTGCCGGCTTCTCGAACACACTCCCGAGATCGACCGTATCCCGATCGCGCTCGTTAATCAGCATGTCGATGCGTTGCGCGCGATTACCCGTGAATATTCCCGGCCCGACGTCGCCGATGTTGCCGGCACGCTGACGTCGCGTTTGCGCGACGTCACCGACGACTTCCTCAAGCAGGAAAACGACTTCCGGCCGGATTATCTCGAGAGCATTTTTTCGCCGCCGCTCGCGCCCGGCTCCGCAGGAACATAACGCCGCTTACGCCGCCGCCGAGTGGTCTACGGCCGCGAAATCCTCGGCAACAAGCTCATCGCAGAACAGCCGGGCCTCTTCGCGCGCGGCTTCGGTCGCGAAGCGGCGCAACAAGGTAAGGAGCGGCGCAAGCTCGCCGACGTCGGCATCCTCGCAACTGGTCAGGACGCGTTCGATCATGCGCCGCTTGAGACGGGTGGCGCCGCCCGGCTCATGCAGGATGCCCTCGCGTAACGCCTCGATCGCTTCCTTGAACGCCGGATAGGTCGAGAGCGGCAGTTGCGCTTTCTCGAACAACGCCCGAAAGCCGACACTGCCGCGGTCGTGAATGAGGCCGGAAACGCGGGCGACCGGCATGTCGGTCAATTCCGCCATCGCCTCCTCGAACAAGGCGATATTGCCGGACAACAATGCGCGCAGAATGAGGCCGGCGGTGAGCTGACCGCTGGCGCATAAATGACGAATGAGCGCGCGCAATTCGCTCTCCGGCGTGTCCGCAGCGATCGTCACCGTCGCCTTCTCGCAGGCGTCGCGGGCGATACGCTCGGCTTGATCGACGTCGAGCCAGGCGCGGCCGGCGACAAATCCGGCAAGCGTTTCCGACAATTTGATGACCAGCGTCTGCCGCGTCGCGGCCGGCAGGTCGTCGCGCAGCAAGAGCGCCTCGCGGATGGCGGCAAGATGACCGAAACGATCGACGATGCGGTCGATCGAAAGCGACGCAATGTCGGCGGTGGGATTTTCCACGAGCAACAGACAGGATTCGGCCGTGCCCACTTCGGCAATTGCCGCGGCAACGGAGCATGGCAGCGCGGCGCGGCTGGCGATCGCTGTCTGCACGGCGGCGCCGCCGGTAGCGACCGCATCGACCAGATCGGCGTCGACGAATAGCGGCGACAGCGCGTAGACCGGCGCGGCAATCTGCGGCTGATCGGCGGCGAGCGCGATGACGATAGCCGGCGGCGCGCTCTGGCTCGCCGCCAACGCGTCGGCGAGCGCGCGGCGCACCAGCGGCGACGGATCGTCGAGCAGCATCAGCATTGCGCCTTCCGCGGCGGCAAGGTCGTCGGCTGACAGATCGGAATAAAGATAAGCTCGGGCCAACGCACTGGTGGCCTCGGCCCGTTCGCTGGCCGGCGCGGTGCGCACCCATTGCAGAAAATCGCGGACGATCATGGCTCGCTCACGCCACACGGATTGGCAACTGGATCGATCCTAGGATGCCGCACTTAATAAATCGTTCACCATAATTCGCTGCGATTTTCGCGATATAGCCGCGTTAGCCGCGCGGATTATCCTTGAACAGATCGAGCAGCGTCGCAGCGGACGGCGCCGGCGTCCCATCGGGGCCAGCGGGCGTGTTCGACACGCCCCAGAGCTGGCTCACCACGGCGGCGACCGGACCGGTGCGGCCGGAATCCTGAAACAGGCCGTGGAAGATCTCGTGGTCCTGCTGCACGGGCGCGCGGTTGGCGTCGGCAAACGCGGTGGTCATGCCGGCGGTGTCCGGAACCGCGGCAGCGACCGGCGCCGGCACGGAACTTGTGGACGATGGCGAAGCTGGAGCGGCCGCAACCGGATAGATGGGAATGGTGCGCACGAAATGAGTTGTGAGACCTTCAGAAGACGCCGCATTGGCAGATGCGGCGGCGGGCGCGGCGGGCGTGGCCGGCGCGATATCAGCTTGGGCGATCGCGCTCGCGGGCATGCTCGGCCGCGACCGCGCCGCCACGTCGTAGCGCGCGGTAAGAACGTTGCGCACTTCGGCGAGTGTCCGCGGTGCGCCGGTCGAACGGTCGTAGAAGATCGAGGTATTGGCGTGCGCGGCGACCGAAAAATAGCTCGCGGCGCTGGCATTGGGATTCGCGGCCGCCGAAGAGATTAGCCGCGCCGCGCCGCCGGCGCCGAGAAAATGGGCGATGTAGAGCTCGCCTTCGCTGGGCGAGCGGCCGAGGCGCGCCGACAGCATTGCGGCGTTTGATTGAGTGAACGCGCCCGCCATGGTCGCGTTCGCGGTCGGGTCGTTACGCAGCTTGAGAATGGCGCTACGCGTGGCCGGATCGGCCACTTCGTAATGGCCGGACGCAGTCTTGGTGATAGCTGCGGCGTACTGGCCGTAGCCCAGCGCCGCTCCGGATTGCTTGATGGTGGCAAGCCAGGTCTGGTCGATGAACTGGAACAGCCCGCGCGCCGACGACGTCACGGCGCCGGCCTGCGGATTGAGACCCGACTCGACCTGGGCCGTCGCCAACAGGTATTGAAAACTCGTCCCGGTGGCTTGCGCTGCCTGGCGAATAGCGCCGGTCACCGTCGTGCCGGCGGTTTGATTGCTGGGATCGACCAGCATGGCTTTTGCTCCCCTGCCGGCTCCCACCGGCTTTATGAGCGTTAGCGACCATTAACGATTATGGTAAACACCGGCTTAACGGCAGGAGAGGAGGCGCAAATGGGGATGGAAACGGCCACAAGGCATAAGCGCGGGGGGCTTTATTTCGAGGATCTCGTCCCCAACGAACTGGTCGAGCACCGCTATACCCGCACCGTCACCCAGATGGACAACATGCTGTTCTCCAACATGACGCTGAACCCGCAGCCGCTCCATATCGACCGGCATTTCTGCGAGCAGGAGACCGAATGGGGCCAGCCCCTGATGAACTCGCTATTCACGCTCGGGCTGATGATCGGCATCCAGGTCTCCGACATGACGGTCGGCACCACCATCGCCAATCTGGGCATGACCGACGTGAAATTTCCGCATCCGCTGTTCGAGGGGGACACCGTGCATTGCACCACCGAAGTGATCGGCAAGCGCGAATCGAAATCGCGGCCCGGCGCCGGCATCGTCGAATTTCATCATCGCGCCTATAACCAGGATAACAAGTTGGTCGCCGAATGCCGCCGGCAGGTTTTTATCCGCATGCGGCCGAAGTGAACCCGCGCCCTGCCCTTATGCGCTCGCTGCTGTTTGTTCCGGCCGACAGCGCCAAAAAGCTCGACAAAGCGATGACGAGCGGCGCCGATGTGATCATCGTCGACCTTGAGGATTCGATCGCGCCCGACGGCAAAGCACGCGCCCGCGATAGTGCGGCAGCCTTTCTAAAAACTGCAATGACGAGCGCGGGGCGGCCGTACATGATGGTGCGCGTCAATGGCCTGCAGACTGGGCTGACCGACGCCGATCTCGATGCGATCGCAGCGGCAAAACCGGACGCCATCATGCTGCCCAAGGCGGAAGGCGGCGCGTCTGTCATTCATGCCGATGCCAAGCTCGCGGTGCGCGAGGCGCAATGCGGATTACCGGACGGCGCCATCAAAATCCTGCCCATTGCCACCGAGACTGCCGTCGCCTTGTTCGTCGCCGGCACCTTTGCCGGCGCCAGCGCGCGTCTGATCGGGCTCACATGGGGCGCCGAGGATTTGTCCGCAGACATCGGCGCCCACGCCAACCGCGACACGCAGGGCAATTTTCTCGATCCCTATCGCCTAGCGCGTGTGCTGTGCCTTGCCGGCGCCGCTGCCGCGACGGTGCCGGCCATCGACACCGTCTACGTCGATTTCCGCGACGCCGACGGCTTTCGCCACGAATGCGAGGACGCCTGCCGCGACGGCTTTGTCGGCAAGATGGCGATTCATCTGGCCCAGGTGCCGATCATCAACGAGGTGTTCACCCCGTCCGCGAAGGCGATCGAGCGTGCGCAGGCGATCGTCGATGCGTTTGCTCAAAATCCCGGCGCCGGCGTCGTCGGCATCGGCGGCGTCATGTACGACCGCCCTCACCTCGCCCGCGCCAAACAAGTGCTAGCGCGCGCGGCGACGAAAAACTAATCATCGGCGTCTCCGGCATCGCCGAGAACTGCAAAGAACCGACGGCGTTTTATCGCTTGTGCATGGCCTTAGCGGCAATGGCTCATGCTTTTTCGGCACGCGCTCTTATGCACAAAAAAACGCCAATTTGTAGCGCTGGAATTGGGAAGGCTGCGAAGCGTGAGGCGGCCGTTCCTGGTTATCATGAGCGGCATTTTGGCGTGGTCATACAACCCAGGAAAGCATGCTGACGCGCCTCTCATTAAGTGGCACTCTTAAGCAGTACTGCAGAAGCGAAAATTCTAGCGCCTGCGACTTACCGCGTGGTCTCGGGCACGGCCCAGAGAAACCCCTGGCGCATTTATTGACGCGGTCAAGAAACTCATAAAACAGACGTCATACTTGCCTGCTTTTTTGGCGCGACGGCGATGTCGGGCGCAATGTTTCCGTAAGGAAGTCGGCATGCCTTTGCCGAGGCGACCGCCCGTGTCCCTAAAGTTCGATGGTATCGCTCGCTACGACGGAGAAAGGTCATGGCTCTTTCCATCAAGGTCAACGGCAATACGCACAACGTCGACGTCGATGACGACACACCGCTTCTTTGGGTGTTGCGCGATGTACTGGGGATGACCGGCACGAAATTCGGCTGCGGCATCGCGCAATGCGGCGCTTGCACCGTGCATCTCGACGGCAACCCTGTGCGCTCCTGTTTGCTGGCGGTCGGCACGATCGGTGATCGCGCCATCACGACGATCGAAGGCATTGCCGCCACACCAGCGGGTGCCAAAGTGCAGAAGGCCTGGCTCGATCTGGAAGTCATTCAGTGCGGCTACTGTCAGTCCGGCCAGATCATGTCGGCGGCGGCGCTTCTGGCCGGCAATTCGGCGCCCGACGATGCCGACATCGACGCGGCCATGGCGGGAAACATCTGCCGCTGCGGCACCTATGTGCGTATCCGTGCGGCGATCAAGCGTGCCGCGGCGGCGGCATAGGAGGCGGTCATGCGTGCTTTTGAAAATCACTCGTCCGCTCCGTCGCGCCGCGCGCTGATCAAAAGCGGCTTGGCCGGCGGATTTGTCCTTGCCTTTCACCTTCCGCTCCAGGCCGCGCCCGTCAACGAGCCGGAGCAGCCACCCGACAATACCGCCGGCCAATTCGCACCCAATGCCTTTATCCGCATCGATCATGCCGGCAAGACAACGCTGGTCATGCCACAGGTGGAGATGGGTCAAGGTGTTTATACCGCAGTCGCGATGATCCTTTGCGATGAGCTCGACGGCGATTACGCGCAGATCACGCTCGAGCATGCGCCGCCGGACGACAAGCTTTACGCTAATCCGATGCTCGGTTTGCAGGCAACCGGCAATTCCAACTCCATTCGCGCGTTCTGGAAGCCGCTGCGCACGGCCGGCGCAGCGACCCGCGCGATGCTGATTCAGGCCGCGGCAATGCGATGGCAGGTCGATCCGGCAACGTGCACCGCGTCGAACGGCAAGGTTATGCAGGCCGCAAGCGGACGCGCGCTCGGCTACGGCGATCTGGTCGATGCGGCGGGCGCGCTGCCGGTTCCGGCAGATCCGCCCCTGAAAGACCCAAAAAACTTCACCCTGATCGGCAAGCCCCTCAAGCGCTTCGACACGCCGAACAAGACCGATGGCAAGGTCATTTACGGCATCGATACGATGCTGCCCGGAATGAAATTCGCGACGCTCGCGCAATGTCCCGTCTTTGGCGGCAAAGTAGGTCACGTGGACGACAGCGCTGCCAAAGCCGTTACCGGCGTTCGGCAGATTGTCGTGCTGGACGATCTGGTCGCCGTCGTCGGCGATCATATGGGGGCCGCCAAGAAGGGGCTCGATGCCCTTGTCATCACATGGGACGAAGGGCCGAACGCCAAAATCAATTCGAGCGACATCTGGGAGGACTTGCGCGCCGCCAGCAAAAAGCCCGGCGTCGTCGCGAAATCGATAGGCAATGTCGACAAAGGCTTGACACAAGGCGACAGGTTCGACGCCGACTACGAACTGCCGTTCCTGGCGCATGCCCCCATGGGGCCGCTCAACTGCACCGTTTCGCTGACGCCAGGCGCCTGCGAAATATGGATCGGCACGCAAGTTATGGCGCGTGTGCAGTCAGCTGCGGCGCAAGCGGCCGACCTGCCGGTCGACAAGGTGACCGTGCATAACCACTACCTCGGCGGCGGCTTCGGCCGGCGGCTTGAAACGGACATGGTGGCGAGCGCGGTGCGCATTGCCCGGCATGTCGATGGGCCTTTAAAGGTCGTGTGGACGCGCGAAGAAGACATTCGCCACGACATCTATCGCCCGGTCTATCGCGACGTTATTTCGGCAAGCTTGTCGGGTGGCAAGATTGTCGCCTGGAAATATCGCGTGTCCGGCTCGTCGGTCATGGCGCGCTGGCTGCCGGGCGCATTCCAAAAGGGCATCGACATCGACGCGGTCGATAGCGCCGTCGACATGCCCTACGACATCCCGAACCGCACGGTCGAGTATGTGCGCGCCGAGCCGCCGGCGGTGACGACCGGATTCTGGCGCGGCGTCGGGCCGAACAATAACATCTTCGCCATCGAATGCTTCATGGACGAACTGGCGCGCAAGGCGGGTATGGACCCGATCGATTTCCGTCGCGGCATGCTCGGCAGTAATCCGCGCCTGAAAGCCGCGCTCGATCTGGTGGCGGAAAAGTCCGATTGGGGAAAACCGTTGCCGCCGCGCGCCGGCCGCGGTGTGTGCGTGCAGCCCTCGTTTGCCAGCTTTATCGCCACCGTGGTCGAGGCCGAGGTCGCCGACAATGGCGAGGTGCGTTTGCGGCGCGTGACCTCGGCGGTGGACACCGGCATCGCCGTTAATCCGGACACCATCGTGGCACAGCTGCAAGGGGGTCTCGTCTTCGGGCTGACCGCCGCACTTTACGGCGAGATCACCATCGACAGGGGTCGCGTGCGGCAATCCAATTTCAACGACTACCGGATGCTGCGCATCGACCAAGTGCCGAATATCGATGTGCACGTCATCAAAAGCGGCGCCGACCCGGGCGGCATCGGTGAAACCGGCTGCACGGCCGGCCCACCGGCGCTGCGCAACGCGATCTATGCCGCGACCGGCGTGGCATTGCGTCGCTTGCCGATCGACCGCGCCGCGATCGCGGCCAACAAGGCGTAAGTGTCATGCGCGCACGTATTATCGTTATTGCCGTTGTTGTTCTGTTCGTTCTGGCCTTCATCGGCTGGAGGATGTTTTTTCCCGGGCCGATGGCATTCGCCGGCGGATCAACGGTTGCGCTGGCGGACTATCACGGCGCCGATCCGACCGGCGTGCCCACAACGCTTGCCAGTGGAGACCAGGTCAAACGCGGCGAATATCTCGCACGCGCCGCCGACTGCATGGTTTGCCACACCGCGCCAGGCGGCGCCCAGTATGCCGGCGGTCTGGCGATTCCACTGTCGTTCGGAACGATCTATTCGTCCAACATCACACCCGACAAGGACACCGGCATCGGCAATTACAGCGATCCGGATTTTCTCAACGCCATGCAGCATGGCATCCGCCGCGACGGCGAGCGGCTTTATCCGGCGATGCCGTATACGTCCTATACCTACATGACGGACGCGGACGCGCTGGCGATAAAGGCTTATCTGTTCAGCCTGCCGGCAGTGCACGCCGATAATCGCCCGAACACTTTCACGTTTCCGTTCAATCAGCGCTGGACGATGATGTTTTGGTCGTTGCTGTTCAACGCCGACGCCCGCTTCGCGCCGAACACCGGCCAGAGCGCGGAATGGAACCGTGGCGCCTATATCGCCGAAGGTCTGGCGCATTGCGGCGAATGTCACACCCCGCGCAATTTTGCCTTTGCTCTCGACAATCGCAAAAAATTCGCCGGCGCGGTGACGGCGGGCTGGAAGGCCTTCAACATCACCTCCGACAAAGCGACCGGCATCGGCGGCTGGACCGACGATGAAATCGTCGCCTATCTCGCACAAGGTCACGCGAAGGGCCGCGGCACGGCGGCCGGGCCGATGGGCGAAGCCGTCGACCAGAGCTTCAGCCAGATGGCACCGGCCGATATCCACGCGGTGGTCAGCTACCTGCGCAGCGTTCCACCGGTGACGTCTTCCGAGCCGGCAACGATCGCACCACCGGCGCCGGCATCGCCCACCAAAGGCGGCGCCGTCGCGGACCTTGGCGGCAAGCAAGTGTTCGAAGAGGCCTGCGCCAGTTGCCATAACTGGACGGGCGTGAGCGCGATCTCGCCGTTCGCCACGATCGCTGGCGCCCGCGCGGTCAACGATCCGACCGCGACCAACGTCGCCCAGATCGTGATCACCGGCACGATGCGGCATACGCCGAGCGGCGTTATTTCGATGCCGGCTTTCGGCAGCGCCTATTCGAACGCCGAGATCGCAGCGGTCGCCAATTATGTCACCGGCCGTTTTGGCAGCGCGCCCTCCCATCTGACCGAGAAGGACGTGGTCTGGCTGCGCAACGAAACGTCTCGCTGAGTTTCGTGGCGATCGAGGGACCGATCTGGGCTCCGGTCGTGGGGACAAAAGTTCAAACGCTCATGGTGGCTTGGAAAAAAGCGATTCCCTGACTCTCACAATGGAGGCTTGAATGATCCGCAAGGCGAAAGCAGTTTGGCGCGGCACCGGGCGCACCGGCAACGGCGCTCTTTCCACCGAATCCGGCGTGCTCGCCGACACGCCCTATTCCTTCAAAACCCGTTTCGAGAATGAGAAGGGTACCAATCCCGAAGAGCTGATCGCGGCGGCCCATGCCGGCTGCTTCACCATGGCGCTCGCCTTCGGGCTGCAGGCCGCGGGCTTCACGGCGACCGAGCTCAGCACCGAGGCCGCAGTCACGCTCGAACCGGAAGGCCAAGGATTCCGCATCAGCAGCTCGGCGCTGACGCTGCGCGCGCAGGTGCCGAACCTGGACCAAGCAGCATTTAGTAGGATCGCCGGCGATGCCGAGAAGAACTGTCCGGTTTCCAAAGTACTCAACGCCGCGATCACTTTGGACGCCAAACTGGTTTGAAGTATCCGTTCTCTGCTCAGCCGCTTCGCCTATTTATTCACGATACGCCGCCTTCGGATCGAACACGCGCTCGCCGACAAATTCGAGTTTGACTGCCCCGGCCTTACCGACCGGCACTGCACGATAAAAACATGAGCGCCGGCCGGTGTGACATGCACCGGCGACCTGCTCTACTTTGATCCACAGCGCATCCTGGTCGCAGTCGACGCGCATTTCGACGACGCGCTGGGTGTGGCCGGAGATTTCGCCCTTCTTCCATAGCGCGCGGCGCGAGCGGCTGTAATACCAGGCTTCGCCGCTTGCGATGGTTTTGGCCAAAGCTTCCGCATTCATATGCGCGACCATCAGCACATCACCGGAGACGACGTCGGTGGCGACAGCCGTGACCAGACCGTCCGCGTCGAATTTCGGCGTCAGCGCCAAACCTTCCTCAAGCTCGGAAGCCGAACCGGCTGGCTGGAATGGTGAATTGTCGGGCACGGTAACCTCGAAAGCGCGGCTGCAATGGCCGTCGTCTGGCACATCGGGATGGCGCTGTCGAGGCGACGGCCGCCTTCAGGGCACGGCTTCGGGATTCTTGAACTTCACCGGAATCATCAGATAGTGCACGCCGTTGGCGGCCGCCGGCGGAAAATGCCCGGCGCGGATGTTGACCTGGATTGACGGCAACAAGAGCCGCGGCGCGGTGAGCGTGGCGTCGCGCGCCGTGCGCGCGGCGACGAAGGCATCTTCGCCGACGCCCTCTTTGACGTGGATGTTGTTCTCGCGCTCCTCGCGCACCGTCGCTTCCCAGGCGTAGTTGTCGCGACCGGGCGCCTTGTAGTCGTGACACATGAATAGCCGCGTCTCCGGCGGTAGCGCCAAGAGCCGCCGGATCGAGCGATACAGCCGGTGCGCATCACCGCCGGGGAAATCGGCACGCGCGGTGCCGAAGTCCGGCATGAACAACGTGTCGCCGACAAAGGCGGCATCATCGATCTTGTAGGTGACGTCGGCCGGAGTATGGCCCGGCGTGTAAAGGATCTCGCCCATCAGTTCGCCGATCTTGAAGCGTTCGCCGTCGGCGAACAGCTGATCGAAGTCGCTGCCGTCAGTCTTCAGGTCGTTGGCGGCGAACACCGGCCGGAAAATCTGCTGCACGTCCTTGATGTGCTCGCCGATACCGATCTTGGCGCCGGTCTTGGCCTTGATGTAGGGCGAGCCCGACAGGTGGTCGGCGTGGGCGTGCGTCTCGAGCGTCCACACGATGGTCCAGCCCTGCTCCTTGGCAGTGCGCAGAATCGTCTCGACCGACCGGGTGTCGACCGCGCCACTGTTGTGGTCGTAGTCGAGGACGGGATCAATCGCCGCAGCCTGCTTGGTTGCCGGATCGACGACTAGGTAGCTCACCGTATTGGTGGGCTCGTCAAAAAACGCTCGGATGATCGGTTTTCCAGCCATGACATCTAATCCCATTGTCATCGGGTCTTGACCAATATATAAGCATTGACTAAATAAGCAATAGCTAACATATTCGTTGTTGTACCTAGAGACCCGAGCTCACGGAGCGATTATGACGCCCGGACTGGCAGACGCGGCACAGCTCGAAGACAAGGCTGCCGAAGTCGCGGCCATCATGCGTGCGCTCGGCAACGCGCGCCGCCTGATGATCCTATGCAAGCTTGTCGAAGGGGGCGAAGCCAGCGTGACTTCGCTTGCCAAGGCGGTCGGGCTGTCGCAGTCGGCACTGTCGCAGCATCTGGCGAAAATGCGAGACGAAGGCCTCATAGCCTATCGGCGGCAAAGCCGGACCATCTGGTATCGCATCGCCGATCCCAGAATCGAACAACTGCTCGCCATGCTCCACCGCCTGTTTTGCCCGACTGGAAAAGTCCGCCACTAACCGATTCACGGAAAGGAAGCATGCCATGTCGCTCCCGAAAATTTCGCCGCTGCAGGCCAAGCAGATGCTCGACGACGGCGCCATCCTGGTCGACATCCGCGAGCCCGACGAACATGCCCGCGAGCATATCGCCGCCGCCAAGCACATGCCGCTATCGCGCCTCGACGACGCAGATTTGAGCGTGCATCAAGGCCGGCCCGTGGTTTTCCATTGCCGCAGCGGCGCGCGAACGCTTGGCAACGCCCCGCGGCTTGCCGCCAAGCTCGGCGGCGACTGCCAAGTCTATATCGTCGATGGCGGTCTCGACGCCTGGCGCAAAGCCGGACTGCCCGTCGTCACCGATCGCCGGCAACCGCTGGAGCTGCAGCGCCAGGTGCAGATCAGCGCGGGCGGCTTGGCGTTCTTCGGCACGCTGCTCGGCCTGTTGGTATCGCCGTGGCTCTCTGCCGTACCGCTTTTTGTCGGCGCTGGCCTGATGACCGCCGGCATCACCGGATTCTGCGGCATGGCCCGCTTGCTCATGCACATGCCGTGGAATCGCTCGTCCTATCTGGCCCAAGCAGGGCGCAGTTAGGCGCGGGTTCAACGATGATCTCGTCACTGACCCAGGCCGCGCTCGGCGTCGCCTCCGGCTCGCTGGTCGGATTCTCGCTGGGCCTGGTCGGCGGCGGCGGATCAATCCTCGCTGTACCGCTTCTCATCTACGTCGTCGGCGTAACGGATCCGCACGTCGCGATCGGCACCAGCGCCATTGCGGTCGCTGCCAGCGCGTTCGCCAATCTCTTGCACCACGGCCGCGCCGGTCACGTGAAATGGAAATGCGCCTCCGTTTTTGCCGCGGCAGGCGTCGCCGGCGCGTTCCTGGGCTCTACTGTCGGCAAATGGGTCGACGGCCAAAAGCTGTTGATTGCGTTTGCCATGCTGATGCTCGTCGTCGCCGCCATGATGCTGCGCAAGCGCTCGGTCAAGGGAAGCCACGACGTCGAACTCAGCAAGGAAAATCTGTCCTGGCTTTTGAGCATCGGTCTCGGCGCTGGCGCCTTGTCCGGTTTCTTCGGCATCGGCGGCGGCTTCTTGATCGTGCCGGGCCTGATGCTGGCAACCGGCATGACGATCCTCAACGCGGTCGGTTCTTCACTTGTCGGAGTGACGGCCTTCGGTCTGACCACGGCGGCGAACTACGCTGCTTCTGGGCTTGTCGACTGGATGCTGGCACTATGGTTCGTAACCGGCGGCGCCGTCGGTGGTTTAATCGGCGCCACGGCGGCGCGGACGCTGGCGTCGCGCACGGGATGGCTTCATATCGTGTTCGCCATCCTCATCCTCGCGGTGGCGAGCTACATGCTGGTGCGCACGCTTGGCGTCATCTCGCCAGCTTGATGGTCTGAAACGGACGGTATCCGCAAGCGTCAGCGCGGTTCGGCGACGCCGCGCACCAGCATCACGAATCGCATCTGATCTTCGCTGCTGTCGCGGAAACTTCCCAGAAACCGCGTCGTCACGGTCGAGACCCCCGGCTTGGTAACGCCGCGGATCGACATGCAGGTGTGTTCGGCCTCGAGCAGCACCGCGACGCCGTGAGGCTTTAATACCTCATCGATGGCCATCGCGATCTGCGAAGTCAGGTGCTCCTGCGTTTGCAGGCGGCGCGCATAGACGTCGACGAGCCGGGCCAATTTCGACAGACCGACCACGCGCTCGACAGGCCGGTACGCGACATGCGCCTTGCCGTGAAACGCCATCATGTGGTGCTCGCAGTGCGAGGTAAAACCGATATCGCGAATGAGCACGAAATCGTCGTAAGCCTCCGTCTCGCCAAAAGTACGGGCGAGCGCGTCGGCGGGAATTTCATGGTAGCCGCGATAAAGCTCGTCCATGGCGGCGACGACGCGTTTCGGGGTCGCGGCAAGACCTTCGCGCGACGGATCGTCGCCGAGATAGGCGATCAGGGCGCGCACCGCAGCTTCCGCTTCCTCGCGCGACGGCCGATTTTCGACGGGCGCCGGCATCGCACGGACATGGTCCGGATGCGGCCCGCGCGGCCATTTCTTGATAACGGCGTCCATTCTTACTCCCATCGCTGGCCTAAAAGTGCCGGAACTTCAATTCCATGGCGGCAGCGCCTATATAATGGATTGCCGGACAGACTCAACAAACCCACCCAAACGCCCGATTTTGCGATGCTAAACGATGTCTACAATCGCCGGATTATCGAGCTCGCGGGCACCATCCCGCGGATTGGACGGCTGCCCGATGCCGATGCGACGGCAAGTGCCTTGTCGCGGTTGTGCGGCTCGACCGTCACCATCGACCTGAAGATGGACGGGGATACGGTGACCGACTTCGCCCATGAGGTGAAAGCCTGCGCGCTCGGCCAAGCGTCGTCTTCGATCATGGCGCGCAACATCGTCGGCTCCAAGGCGGACGAACTGCGCGAACTGCGCGAAACGGTGCGCAAAATGCTCAAGGAGAACGGCGCGCCGCCGACGCACGGCAAATGGGCGGATATCGCCGTGCTAGAGCCAGTGCGCGATTACAAAGCGCGCCACGCCTCCACGCTTTTGACCTTCGATGCCGTGGTCGACGCCATTGGCCAGATTGAGGCAAAGCGAGGCGCTGAAGCGCCCCCAGGGAAACGGGCGACATCTCCCATCAGTTGAGTAATATTAAATATAATACTCTAGATTGCAATCGGGAAGACTTCCTGCAAAATTCCCCGTAGCGGGCACAGCGATCGGAACCCGATCGGTGGGTGGCCCGGATGGGGAGCATCATGCCGATCAAACACGCATCAGATTTCAACAGAGACGTCGTTCCAACCGTCGTCTGCGTCAACAAGTCGACGCTCGGTCTCGGGGTCGATTTCGACAAATTGGTCCCGGCACTGCAACGGTTTCTCGATGAGGTCTTCGTGCCGGTCTGGGGCACGCCGGCAAAGCTGGTCAAATCCAAAGACCCCAAGCCCGGTTGCTGGCATTTGGTCTTTCTGAATGACGCCGACCAGAAGGGCACCAGCAGCTTTCATGACATTACGTATGAGGGAATGCCGATCGCCAAAGTGTTCGTCAGGCCGGCTAAAAAGTCCGGCGAAGTGATCAGCGTCACCGCCTGTCACGAAGCTGGTCGATCCTTCCGCCGCGCTGTGGACCGACGGGCCGCGCGGCACGGTGTGGGCCTATGAGGTCTGCGACGTGGTGGAGGACGACAAGATCGATTTTAACGGCATCCAGATGAGCGATTTTGTCTATCCGGCCTATTTCGACATGTTTCGCCTGAAAAAGGGAGCAAAGCAGGCGCAATACGATCATCTCAAGAAGGTCAAGCGCCTGTTCCAGATCCTCGATGGCGGCTATTCAGACGTTCATGAGAAAGGCGAGGTCAAAACGAAATGGGGATCGGCGAAAAAGAAAAAGCACTTCTTGCAGGAGGATCGCCGCTATCATCGCAGCGAAGTTCGCAGGAACACCATAGATCGCGCAGCAAATGAAACCTGACGATTTGTTCGATGCTTCGCGACATGCTTCGCATGCGCCGCGGCTCGCCGGCCGCGGCCTCATTCGGGCGTATCGCTATACCCTGTCGCCGCTGGTCGGCTTTCGCTGCCGGCATCTGCCGACCTGCTCGGATTACGCAGATCAGGCGCTGGACCGCTTCGGGCTGTGGGCCGGCGGCTGGATGACGCTGGCGCGGCTCCTGCGCTGCCAACCCTGGGGCACCTCCGGACTCGATTTCGTACCGCAGGCGTTGCCGGAAAAATCGCGCTGGTATATGCCGTGGCGCTATTCTCGCTGGCAGGGGACGAATGATTTCCCGCCTGTCGCGCTTGCCGGGCCGGACGCGGCAAGCCGTCGATCGAAGAACTGAACTGCTCCGGCCACGTTTACCTGCGCTCGTTCGCAGGAGTGAGCAACAGGAGTGAAAGAATGGTCGCGCTGACCTTTCCCGACGGCGCGCGTCGGGAGTATCCCAACGGAACTAGCGGCCTCGACATCGCCAAGGGCATTTCGCCGTCGCTCGCCAAGCGCACGGTAGCGATGGCGCTCGACGGCAAGGTTGCCGATCTTGCCGATCCGATCGAGCATGATGGCAGAATTGAGTTCCTCACCCGCGACGACCCGCGCGCGCTGGAGCTGATCCGCCACGACGCCGCGCATGTGCTGGCCGAAGCGGTGCAGGCGCTGTGGCCCGGCACCCAAGTCACCATCGGGCCGGTAATCGAGAACGGCTTCTATTACGACTTCTTCCGCAACGAGCCGTTCACGCCGGAGGATTTCGCCCGAATCGAAAAAAAGATGCGCGAGATCATCGCCCGTGACAAACCGTTCACCAAGGAGGTGTGGTCGCGCGACGACACCAAACGGACGTTCGCCGACATGGGCGAACAGTTCAAGGTCGAGCTGGTCGACGCCATACCGCAGGATCAACAGATCAAGATCTACAAGCAGGGCGACTGGTTCGAGCTGTGCCGCGGGCCACATATGACCTCGACCGGCAAGATCGGCAACGCGTTCAAGCTGATGAAAGTGGCCGGCGCTTATTGGCGCGGCGATTCCAACCGCGAGATGCTCTCCCGCATCTACGGCACCGCCTTCGCCAAGCAGGAAGAGCTGGACGCGTATCTCAAGCAGATTAAGGAAGCGGAAAAACGCGACCATAGAAAACTCGGCCGCGAGATGGACCTGTTTCATTTCCAGGAAGAGGCCCCAGGCTCGGTGTTCTGGCATCCCAAGGGTTGGACGCTGTTCCAGACGCTCGAGAACTACATCCGCCGCCGCCAGGCCGATGCCGGCTATGCCGAGGTCAACGCGCCGCAACTCATCGATTCATCGCTGTGGGTCGCCTCGGGCCACATGGCGACTTTTCGCGACGCAATGTTTTTGGTGGAACCCCGCAAGGAAGACGAGCGCACCTTCGTGGTCAAGCCGATGAATTGCCCCGGCCACATCCAGATTTTCAAGAACGGGCTGAAATCCTATCGCGACCTGCCGTTCAAGATCGCCGAGTTCGGCAAGGTGCACCGTTTCGAGCCGTCCGGCGCGCTGCATGGACTGATGCGCGTGCGCGCGTTCACCCAGGACGACGCGCACATTTTCATCACCGAAGAGCAGATCGCCGCAGAGGTCATCAAGGTCAACGATCTCATCCTGTCGATCTATCAGGATTTCGGCTTCGACGACGTGCGCATCAAATTCTCCGACCGGCCGGAAAAGCGCATCGGCGAGGATGCGGTGTGGGGCAAGGCCGAGGCGGCGTTGATGCAGGCGCTGGAGGCCTCAACCCGGCCGTGGTCGCTCAACAAGGGCGAAGGCGCCTTCTACGGCCCCAAGCTCGAATACGTGCTACGTGACGCCATCGGCCGCGACTGGCAGTGCGGCACCGTGCAGGTCGATCTCAACATGCCCGGCCGGCTCGGCGCGTTCTATATCGACGAGCATTCGAACAAGGTCACGCCCGTGATGCTGCACCGCGCCATGTTCGGCTCGCTGGAGCGCTTTACCGGCATCATGATCGAGCATTACGCGGGACACTTACCGCTGTGGCTCTCGCCCTTACAGGCGGTGATCGCGACCATCACCTCGGACGCCGACGATTACGCGCGCGAGGCGATCGCCGCAGCGCGGCGGCTTGGGCTGCGCGTCGAAGGCGATCTGCGCAACGAGAAGATCAATTACAAAGTGCGCGAGCACTCTCTGGCGAAAATGCCGGTACTGCTCGTCGTCGGCAGGAAGGAGGCCTCCGAACGCACGGTCTCGATCCGCCGCCTCGGCAGCGAGAAGAGTGAGACCATGCCGCTCGACGTCGCGCTTGCCGCGCTCGCTGATGAGGCCGTGCCGCCGGATGTGGCGCGGATGAAGAAGGCGGCGTAGTTCATGCTCACCGCGCCAGCACTTCGACCTCGCCGTCAACGCCGGTGATGACTTTGAAGTCGCGCTGATAGGTCTTGCCCTCGTTGCGGGCGATGACGTGGTAGTCGCCTTCCGCCAGAACGATGCGCGGGAACGCGCCGATCGATTCCTTGATGACATCGCCGCCCGGGGTGAGCACCGTCCATTGCGTATTGGCAAGCGCCTCGCCGCCGGAATTGTTGACGAGCTTGAGCGTGATGACCGCGGCGCGGTGCGTCACCACGATATCGGTGAGCTTGCCGGCTTCGATGTTGACGTCGGACCGCACCACCGAGTTGCCGTCACCGTAATTCGACACGATGTTGTAGGTCCCCGCCGGCAACAGCACGACGTCGCCCGACATCACGTTCTGGGCGATGCGGCGGCGCTCAGGTGTGGCGAACTGGCTACCGGTATAGATCTCGAACGATATCTGCCCGGTGGGAATGCGCACGTCGCCGACGCGACCCTCGAGCCGCATGCCGCCGGCGGGAATTTCGAACACCTCGCGCACTGGCTCGGCGCGCAGTTGGATCGCTTTGGCGGCGCTCGCCAGCCCGAGGCTTGCATGCACGACATAATTGCCGGGCGGCAGCACAAAGGTCGGCGCCGACGTGTGTTCTTCCTTGAGCAAAGGAAACAGGCCCGTTGCATCGGGTTTTGCCGCATAGACCCGCCAAATCAGGCCGCCGCTGATAGGCGGCGCATCACGGCCATAGCGCGCGGCTACCGCCAACGCCACGCGGCCGGCCGGAACGAAGGGCTCGGTCTGCGCGAGCGGCGCCGGCGCCAAGGGATTTGGCGCGATCATTGTCGCGCCCGGCGATCCGATGCCGGGGGCTAGCGGCGCCGCCGCCGTGGATTGCGGCGGTGCCAGCGCGCGCATTTGCGCCGGGGCGGGGTCCGGGTTGAGCAAAACAAAGGCCGCAGCGGCGCATACCACCGTAACGCCACCGTTCCGAAAACCGCGCAAGCCCCACCCTGACATCGCGTTTTTTCTCGATCATAAACGCGGCATTTTCATGCCGCAGGGCACCGGACCGGCCGCCTCTCGCTGCGATTAATGCCGTATCTAGCTGACTCGCCGCGACTTTCACCATATCCTCGGCTACAGCTTGTTGTCCGCTCGGTTCGACCCGATGATCGATTATAAATGTCAGGCGTTTTGGCCGATAAGCGCCGGCGCATCGGCGCCGTGAGGGCCTGGTGAGAGGATTTGGTGAGTATTATCGACGTTCGGGACAAAACTGTCGACGCCGGCCACCTCGCCGTCAAACGTGGCGGGCCCGCGATTGGGCTCGTTCTCGGCAGCGGCGCCGCGCGCGGTTTCGCCCATATTGGCGTGATGCGGGCGCTGCAAGCGCACGGCATCGCGCCTGACATTATCGTCGGCACATCGATGGGCGCCCTGGTCGGCGGTTGCTACGCCACCAATCAGCTCGATTCGCTGGAAGACTGGGCCCGTTCGCTGACGCGCCGGCGGATCATCAGCTATCTCGACGTCCGCATCGGCGGCTCCGGCATCATCGGCGGCACACGCTTGGCGCACCGGCTGGAGGAAGCGATGGGCGATATCGCGATCGAGGATCTGCCGATCCGCTTCACGGCAATCGCCACCGAGATCGGAACCGGCCATGAAGTCTGGCTGACGCGCGGTTCGCTGGTGTTGGCGCTGCGCGCCTCCTATGCGCTGCCGGGAATTTTCGCGCCGGTTCATCTCGGCGGCCGCTGGCTGGTCGACGGCGCGCTGGTCAACCCGGTGCCGGTATCGGCGGCACGCGCGCTCGGCGCCCGCGTCGTTATTGCGGTCAACATGGACGCCGATAGATTCGGCCGCGGCGCCACCATTGCCAGCCACGGCGCCGATCCTGGCGACAGCCAGGCCATTGCTCCGACCAATCACGCGGCGAACGGCTTTTCCCGCTGGCGCGGCATGTTCGGCGCCGAACTGGCGCTCAAGCGTCACATGCTTGCCGGCGACGCGCGGCCAAGCTTCTCAACGGTCATGATCGAATCCTTCAACATCATGCAGGATCGACTCACCAGGATGCGGCTTGCCGGCGATCCGCCCGATGTCCATATCACGCCGCGCATCGCCAATATCGGCTTTCTCGATTTCCATCGCGCCGCCGAATCTATCGCGATCGGCCGGTCCGCCGCCGAGAAGGCCATCGAGTCGATTCAGGAATCGATCGCCGAGTTGAGCTAGAGCACGTTACGGCCCGATTGAATCGGAGGGATTCAAAGGGGCGAGTAGATGAGCGAGTCTATCGGCATTGGTTCGCTTTTGGGAGTGGGAAAGATGCCGAAGGCATATTCAGCGGAA
>Ga0182024_10005946_pt1 | contig 27039 bp, 24 predicted proteins | sample P32metaG_FD_120480 | JGI IMG/M metagenome (GOLD analysis project Ga0182024, IMG submission 120480) | Permafrost microbial communities from Stordalen Mire, Sweden - P3-2 metaG (Illumina Assembly) | ecosystem: Environmental > Terrestrial > Soil > Wetlands > Permafrost | place: Sweden: Stordalen...
GAGTCGGCTTTCCCTGGGTCGAGGTCGCCGAGGACGGGTCGTCCGTCGTTGGCAAACACGACGGCACCGGCGGCGAAGTCTCGGTGGGTACCGTCACGTCTCAGTTGCTCTACGAGATCGGTGGACCTTCGTACCTCGGCCCCGACGTGTCGGCCCGCTTCGACACGATTCGCCTCGAGCAGATCGCGAAGGACCGCGTACGCATCAGCGGAACAAAGGGTGAAACACCGCCGTCGACGCTGAAGGTGGCGATGAACGAGATCGGGGGTTACCGCAAGGATCTGAACGTAGCGCTGACGGGTCTCGACATCGAACAAAAAGCCCATCTGGTCGAAGAGGCGTTCTGGCTGGCCTGTCCGTTTGCGCCCAGTGACTTTCAGAGTGTCACGACGAGACTCGTGCGAAGCGACAAGCCCGACCCCGCGACGAACGAAGAGGCGGTCGCCTCCTGGCGTCTTACTTTGAAGGACCGTGACGAACGAAAAGTAGGCCGCGCCGTCGCCGACGCCGTCGTCGAGCTCGCGCTGGCGAGCATTCCCGGATTCTTCATCCCCGGTGCGAGCCCGTCCGCGGGTTCCACGTTCGGCGTGTACCGCCCGGCCGTCGTGCCGAGCAATCTCGTGCCCCAGTACGTGACGATCTTGGGCGGAAAGCGAACAACGGTCGACTCGGTCGCGCCGACCACCAGCCGCGAGGTCGTCGTCGACGCTGATGCCGACGGCGTCGTCGTTAGTGGTCCTACGACGATGGCACCGCTCGGCATCCTCTTTGGTACTCGGTCGGGTGACAAGGGGGGTCACGCCAATCTTGGGATCTTCGCTCGCAGTGACGAGTCGTGGGCGTGGCTCGACGCCTTTCTCTCGACCGAGGAGATTCGCCGACTCTTGCCCGAGACCGCACCGCTGGTCATCGATCGCTATCGACTACCGGCGCTTCGCTCACTCAACTTCGTCGTGCACGACCTTCTCGACGAGGGCGTCGCCGCCTCCACCCGCCAAGACGCCCAGGCCAAGGGTCTTGGCGAGTGGCTTCGCAGCCGCTTCGTGGCGATCCCGATCGCGCTCCTCGATTCCCCGTGACGAATCAAGAGTTCACCGTCGAGAGGTCGAGCGAGTTGGACACACTACGTCGTGATCTCATCGAAGAACAAGACGCGCTCGACGAGATCGTCGAAGCCATCTCCGATGACGAGTGGCGCCGAGCGACACCGAGTCCCGGATGGAGTGTCACCGACCAGATCGGCCACTTGACGTACTTCGACACCAGCGCCGCGGCGGCGATCACTGACCCCGAAGCCTTTCGCGTAGGGATCGAAGAACTCGTCGCGGGCGCGACGCGAGAAGGAATGGACGAGTTCACGCTCGGCGCGTTTCGAGAGCTCTCGACGAATGAGCAGCTCGCAACGTGGCGTCGCGCGAGGGGCGTCCTCGCTTCGGCGGCTCTCTCACTTCACGACGAGACGAGAGTTCCCTGGTACGGACCGTCCATGAGCGCGAGATCCTTCCTTGGCGCTCGTCTCATGGAGACGTGGGCGCACGGCACCGACGTCGCGGACGCCTTGAACGTCGAACGAAGCGCGACGGACCGACTGCGCCACGTCGCCCAACTCGGCTTCATCACGAGAAAGTGGTCGTACCACGTGCACGGCGATGAACTTCCCAGGGGTGACGTCCGACTCGAACTCACCAATCCTTCAGGCGATCTCTGGACGTGGGGTCGCGACGACGCCGAGGACACTGTCAAAGGACCGGCCGAGGAGTTCTGTCTCGTCGTGACCCAACGACGACACGTCGACGACACGTCACTCGTCACAGGGGAACTCGGCCATCACTGGTTGGTGAGGGCTCAGGCGTTCGCGGGCGCCGCGAGTGACGGACCACAGCCAAGGAGCGTCCAGTGAACCTAGTAGAGACGACCATCGTCGAGAACGTCATGACGATCACACTCGACGACCAAGAGCGTCGCAACGCTCTCAGTGTTCAACTCCTGCGTGAGCTCATGGCCGCGATCGACGAAGCGGAGAGCAACACGGACGTGCGCGTCGTCGTCGTTACGAATCGAGGTTCGACGTTCTGTGCCGGCGCGAACTTGGCCGAACGCTCGACGCCCGGCGACACGAAGAGCGAGGACCTCGTCGAGATGAGCGAGATCTTCTTGCGAATTCGACACTCGCCCAAACCCTTCGTCGGACGCCTCGCGGGTCACTGCGTCGCGGGGGGTGTTGGACTCGCGGCGGTCATGGACGTCTCGGTCGCCATCGACTCAGCGAAATTCGGCTTCACCGAGGTCCGTATCGGCGTCGTGCCAGCCATCATCTCCGTCGTGTGCCTACCCAAGATGCGTCTCGCCGACGCGCAGAGTGCCTTCCTTCGCGGGAATCGCTTCGCCGCCGGCGATGCGGCGCGAATGGGACTCATCAACAAGGCCGTTCCCTCCGAGGAGATTGACGACGAGATCAGTGCCATCGTGAACGACCTCCTCGCGGGCGAGCCGCACGCTCTGGCCGTCGCGAAACAACTCACCACCTCGGTCGCGTCGATGTCCGAGGATGAGGCATTTGCCTGGACAGCCCAACTTTCGGCCGAACTCTTTCACAGTGACGAAGCACGTGAAGGGATGAACGCGTACTTGGAGAAGCGACCCGCGTCGTGGGTGAGAAGACTATCGACTGACGAACCTGGTCGGTAGTACGCGCCGTGCCTACGCGAGAAGTCGCGCCACGTCGTCGGCGTTGACGGCGCCGTGGCGAAGAATCTTCCACTCGCTCTCGTGAACTTGGATGACCGTCGAGACGTCCCCGACGCGCTCTCCTCCGTCGAGGATGGCCTTCAGTGTTTCGGATTCGCCAAAGATCGCGAGTACTTCATCGACACTGTGACACGGTGGCTCACCGTGTTCGTTGGCGCTCGATACGACGAGCGGTCCCGTCAGAGTCAACACTTCACGTAAGAGTTCGTCATCGGGCAGACGAAAACCAACCGTGTCCTCGCCGCTGCCGACGCGGCGCGCCAGTTCTCGCGGAACGTCCACCACGATGGTCAACGCGCCGGGCCAGAACGCGTCACTGAGCGTTCGCGCGATGGGTAGCCACGTGACGCCTAAGCCCTCAATCGACGAGGTCGCGCCCACGAGCACCGGGAGCGCCACGGCGCTTGGACGGTGCTTCATAGAAAAAATGTGGGCGATGGCGTCGTCATGCTCCAGTGACGCCGCGAGCCCGTAGACCGTGTCGGTCGGCACGGCCACTACCCCACCCGCGTTCAAAAGGCGTACGGCCTCGTCGCGATCGACGACGCTCATCGGCGCGCGACCAGGATCCGAGGATGACCGGCCAGGTCATCGAGGTCTTTCACGTCGGTAAAGCCCGCCGACCGGGCCGCAGCGACGACCGCGTCACGGTGCGTGTTGGCGTGTTCACAGACCAGTACGCCGCCGGGCCGTAACCACGTGGTGGCTTGCGCGATGATGATCTCGAGATCGGCGAAGCCCGTCACGCCCCGTGAGTCGGGCGACACGATGGCGCTCCTTGGCTCGTAGCGAAGGACCGGGTCGAGTTCGGCGAACTCCTCGTCACCCACGTAGGGAGGGTTCGCGACGATGAGATCGACGCGAGCGCGCAGCCACGGGTCCACGTCGTCGAACCACGACGAGTGTACGAACGTCACCGCGCGCAGATCGTGCTTGAGCGCGTTTCGCTTCGCTAGCGCGAGCGCGTCGAGCGACTCGTCGACGGCGACCAACGTCGCCGCGACGCCGCGCGTGCGGAGTTCGTCGAGGAGGGCTAATCCGATGGCGCCCGATCCACTGCCGAGATCCATGATGACCGGCTCGCTCATTTCAGCGCGCAAGAGCTCAGTAAGCGCCACGGAGACGAGTTCTTCGCTCTCGGGACGCGGGATGAGGACTCGTTCGTCGACGTCGAGGTCGAGTGAACGAAAGGGCCAGTGACCAATGACGTACTGCAGAGGCTCACCACGACGACGTCGGCGAGCGGCCTCTTGAAGGGCCCCGTCGTTCGAGCCGAACTCTTCGACGAGCCAGCGAGCTTCTCGCCGGTCGAGACCGCTTTTGACGAGCTCGGTCACGGACTTGGCGTTAGCGTCCGTCACTCTCGGCCAACTGGCGCGCTCGCTTGTCCGCCAAGAGCGCGTCGACGTAGGGATCGAGGTCGCCCGCGAGTACCGCGTCGAGCGAATAGTTCGTCAAGTTGATCCGGTGATCGGTCACCCGGTTCTCCTTGAAGTTATAAGTGCGAATCTTCTCGCTTCGTCCACCACTACCCAACTGCGAGCGTTTGAGATCACCAAGTTCACTGGCTTGGGCGTCCTGGGCGGCCTTCAAGAGCCGAGCGCGCAACACGATGAGGGCCTTCGCTCGATTCTGGATCTGACTCTTCTCGTCCTGCATCGAGACCACGATGCCCGTGGGCAAGTGGGTGATGCGCACGGCCGAGTCGGTCGTGTTCACACTCTGGCCACCGGGGCCCGACGAGCGATAGACGTCAATCTTGAGGTCGTTGGTGTTGATGTCCACGTCGACCTCTTCCGCCTCGGGCAGTACTGACACCGTCGCGGACGACGTGTGCACGCGACCCTTGGCTTCGGTGACCGGAACACGCTGCACGCGGTGCACGCCCGCTTCGAACTCGAGGCGCGCCCACGCGTCGTCGCCCTTGATGAGGTAGATCGCCTCGTCGAGACCGCCCTGCTCGGATTCGCGCTCTTCGATGACCCCGAGCTTCCAACCGCGCAACGCCGCGTACCGGCGGTACATCTCGGCCAAGTCCGCGGCAAAGAGATTGGCCTCCTCGCCACCTTCAGCGCCGCGGATCTCCAAGATGACGCTTCGCCCTTCGTTGGGGTCGTGAGGAAGCAGGAGTGTTTCGAGTTCGAGGCCGAGCGCGGCGATGCGCTCATCGGCGGCGTTGACCTCTTCACGCCAGGACTCGCGATCGGCGCCCTCGCTCTCGTTGAACATCTCACGAGCCGTGGCGAGGTCGTCGCGGGCACCTTGGAGGTCGACCCAGGCGGCGTTGATCTCACTGAGCTCTTTGTGGCGGCGCGATAGATCACGCAGACGCGTGAGGTCGCTGGCGACGTCAGGTTCGGAGAGTTGCACCTCTACGGAGTGAAACTCACCCTGAAGGACGTTCAGCGTCTCGTCGAGGGAGCGCACAAAACTCGCTGAGCGCTCGAGGACCTAAGCCTTCGGCGCGCGCGCCTTCGTCTTCTGTGCGTAACGGCGCTGGAAGCGCTCGACGCGGCCACCGGTGTCGACGAGCTTCTGCTTGCCGGTAAAGAAGGGGTGGCACTCGTTGCAGAGCTCAATGCGGATCGACGACTTGGTCGACTCGGTCGTAAAGGTGTTGCCGCACGAGCAGGTAACGCTTGCTTCTCCGTAAGTGGGGTGGATATCTGGCTTCATGATGCTCCTTCGTGCGAAGAGTGAGTTTAGCGGGAAATTAGTTGGTCGGCGCCGGGCCCCGGCCGATCTCCGCCAGGAACTCGTCATTGGATTTGGTGGATTTGAGCTTGTCGATCAGGAGTTCGAGTCCCGCGGCGTCGCGACCCTCGGCGGCCAGACCGTTCAAGACGCGGCGCAGCTTCCACACCTGGGGCAGGGCCTCACGGCTGAAGAGCAGTTCTTCTTTTCTGGTGGACGAGCCGTTCACGTCAATGGCCGGGTAGAGGCGACGCTCGGCCAAACGACGGTCGAGGCGAAGTTCCATGTTGCCGGTTCCCTTGAACTCTTCGAAGATAACTTCGTCCATCTTCGAACCCGTTTCGACGAGGGCACTCGCGAGAATGGTGAGCGATCCCCCTTCTTCGATGTTGCGCGCCGCACCGAAGAACTTCTTCGGCGGGTACAGGGCGCCCGAGTCCACGCCACCGGACATGATGCGCCCGGTCGCGGGCGCGGCCAAGTTGTAGGCGCGCGCGAGACGCGTGATGCCGTCGAGGATGATCACGACGTCGCGGCCCTGCTCGACGAGACGCTTCGCGCGCTCGATGCAGAGCTCGGCCACGTGGGTGTGCTCCTCGGCCGGACGGTCGAATGTCGATGAGATGACTTCACCCTGGACGCTTCGACGGATGTCGGTGACCTCTTCGGGGCGTTCGTCCACGAGGAGCACCATCAAGTGGACCTCGGGATTGTTCACTTCGATCGACTGGGCGATCTGCTTCATGATCGTCGTCTTACCGGCCTTGGGGGGTGAGACGATGAGCCCGCGCTGGCCCTTGCCAATAGGCGCTAAGAGGTCGACGATCCGCGGGGTGAGGTCGAGCTTGCCCTCGTTGGTTTCGAGGTTCAACTTCTCGTCAGGGAAGAGCGGTGTCAAGTCCTCGAAGCGAGGACGAAGCCGCGCGACTTCAGGGTCGACACCGGCGACGGTGTCGACGCGCAGCAGCGCCGGGTACTTCTCGTTCGAAGCGGCCGGCCGAAACCCGCCGACGATGGTGTCGCCCTTGCGAAGGTGGTAGCGACGAACCTGGTTGATGGAGACGTAGACGTCGTTGGGTGACGCGTGGTAACCCTTGGTGCGCAAGAAGCCGTAGCCGTCGTCGCGCAGATCGAGCAGACCTTCGACTTCGACGAGGTCGCCCGCGTAGGGCTGATCGGCGTTGGGCATCGAGTCACCCGCGAAACGCTCGCGACCGTTTCGATTACGACGGTTGCGACGACTGCGATTGTTGGTGTCGTTTGAGAACTCCCGGGGCTGACGCTCGGGCCGCGTCTGGGTGAATTGACGAGCCGTGGGCCGCTCCGACGGCGCGACGGCCTCGGAAACAGGGGGCTCGCTTTGGACCGTCTTTTCGACCGTGGTGTCGGCGTCGAACTCAACGAGGATGTTTTCGAAGTCATCGTCGGGGGTGGCCACGGTGCGACGAGAGCGCACCGCGCGGGTCGTCGGTGCACTGGAGACCTCGGGCGCTTCGCCCATGATGGCCTCGATGAGTGCGGCTTTGGTGGCGCGGGTCGAAGCCTCAACGCCCTTTACTTTGGCGATCGTCTGGAGATCTTCGCGAGTTTTGGACTCGAGATCCGAACGGTCTGGAGAAGGCTTAATAGCCATGCATGATCCTTTCACGCCGCCCGCAACGATACGTCGGGTGGAGAAGAAAATCGGGAAATGTCGTCTCGGAGAAGATTCCTTACGCCGGTACAACCGAACGGACGACAACTAACAGTGTAGCCGACGACACGAACAATGTAAACAGTTACGACAACTTGGCCAAGAGTGCACTCAGTGAAGCGTCCACCACGTCGGGCGACGCGCTCGATCCCACGGCCGTGTCCGGATCCTTTAGACCGTTGCCCGTCAAGACGCACACCACCGTCGAACCCTTGGGGACGCCAAACTTCAACAGTCCCGCCACTGACGCAGCCGACGCTGGTTCACAGAATACGGACTCGTGTCGTGCGACGTAGTGATAGGCGTCAAGAATCTCTTCGTCGGTAACGGCGCGGATGTCACCGAGGGACTCGTGGATCACTTCGAGGGCCGGCACCCAACTCGCGGGGTTGCCAATACGTATGGCCGTGGCGATAGTCTCGGGGTTTTCAACGGGATGACCGAGCACGATTGGCGCGGCACCGGCCGCTTGGAATCCCCACATCTTGGGAAGCGTCGAACATCGTTGAGCGAAGTGGTACTGCGTGAAGCCCCGCCAGTAGGCGGTGATGTTCCCGGCGTTCCCCACGGGAATCGACAGGATGTCCGGGGCCTTTCCCAAGACGTCGACAATCTCGAAGGCACCGGTCTTTTGTCCTTCGATGCGGTCAGGGTTGATGGAGTTCACGATGGTGATGGGTAGGTGTTGAGTCAGTTCACGCGCCAAGTTGAGGGCCTGGTCGAAGTTGCCACGAATCTGCAAGACCTGCGCGCCGTAGATGATGGCCTGCGCGAGTTTGCCGAGCGAGATCTTTCCCTCAGGTACGAGGACCACGCAGTCCATGTCAGCCTTCGCGGCGTAGGCCGCGGCCGCGGCGGACGTGTTGCCGGTCGAGCCACAGATCACGGTCTTCGCACCCTGCGCCTTCGCCTTGGTGATCGCCATGGTCATGCCACGGTCTTTGAACGATCCCGAGGGGTTCATTCCCTCACACTTCAACCAGACGTCGGCTTCGAGCCGCTCCGAGAGTCGATCGGCGTGCAGCAGCGGCGTGTTCCCCTCGTGCAGTGTGACGACGTCGTCAATGCCGTCGAGATCGAGCCATTCGGCGTACTCCTTCAGTAGTCCCTGCCAACCCGTCACTCGAAACTCCCGTCGATAACTCGAATGCACGCGCCCACGGACTCCACCGAATCGGACCCTGCCAACTCCTCAACCGTGGCGAAGACGTCGGCGCTGATCGCGTGGTGCGTCAGGAACGAGAGTCGGGCCTCGTCGCCAAAGCCCTCTTGTTCCATGGAGCGAATCGAGACGTCGTGTCGGCCAAAGACGCCGGCGACTTCCGCCAACACCCCCGGACGGTCAAGCACGTCGACGCTGAGGTAGAACACGCTCGACAATGCACCGCCCGGAACGTAGTGCAGCGACGTGTCACCACCGAAGGGAATATCGTGGCGACCGCTGACCCGATTTCTCGCCGCGTCGAGGACGTCACCGAGGACGGCCGTGGCGGTGGGTTCGCCGCCCGCGCCTTGACCGAGCCACATCAGCGGGCCGCTCTTCACGCCCTCTATGAAGACTGCGTTCATCGCGCCGTTCACCGAGGCGAGGGGGTGACGAATCGGAACCATCGCCGGGTGCGCTCGACGCGAGACGCCAGAGTCGCCGACGCGCTCGGCGACGCCGAGAAGTTTGATGACGTAGCCCGAGCGACGCGCAAACTCGACGTCGAGCGCGCGAATGCCAGTGATGCCCTCGCGGTCGATCTCTTCGCCACTGAGACGCGTGCCGAAGGCGAGCGTGGAGAGTATCTGAACCTTTGCCGCAGCGTCGAAGCCCTCGACGTCAGCGCTCGGGTCAGCTTCGGCGTAACCGAGAGACTGAGCCTCGGCGAGAGCGCTCTCGTAGTCACTCCCCTCGCTCGTCATCTTCGTGAGGATGTAGTTGGTGGTGCCGTTCACGATGCCCATGACCCGATTAATACGTTCGCCCGCGAGTGAACTGCGCAACGCTCGAAGGATGGGGATCGCTCCGCCCACGGCCGCCTCGTAGAAGAGATCGGCGCCGTTTTCGTTGGCGAGTTGGGCCAACTGCGTACCACTCTCGGCCATGAGCGCCTTGTTGGCGGTAACCACCGAGACGCCCAATTTCAGCGCCGATTCGAGGTACGTGCGACACGGTTCCACGCCGCCGGCCACTTCGACCAGCACGTCGAGGTCGTTCGCGATGAGTGCGTCGACGTCGGTGGTGAGGAGGGCGTCGTCAATGCCGGGATGAGGCCTTTTCTTGTCGCGCACCGCAACGCCCACGAGTTCCAAGGGAGCCGTCGCGCCGTCGACGAGAGCCGCGTGACGAGCGGGGTCCGTGAGGAGTTGCACGAGGGCCGTGCCGACGAAACCACCGCCGATCACGCCGACTCTCACGACCGGTCTCTCCATCAAACAAGGCTAACCCACGCTTGGCGCGGGTTCGTTTTCACACTTCGAGTCGTGCGAGGTCGTCGAAGGTCTCACGTCGAAGGACCTCGTGCGCTTGCCCATCACGAACGAAGACGACCGCGGGACGTGGCACCCGGTTGTAGTTCGACGCCATGGAGTAGCCGTACGCACCCGTCACCGGCGTCGCGACGAGACTGCCGGCCTTCGTTTGCGCCGGAAGGTACGCCTCGTCAATCAAGACGTCCCCACTTTCGCAGTGTTTACCCACGAGACGAACCACTTGGGGACGAGGCGCCAGGGGCAGATCGACGTCGAAAGCTTCGTAGCCCGAGCCGTAGAGCACGGGACGGGGATTGTCGCTCATCCCCCCGTCGACCGCCATGTAGATGCGCTGCGTAACGGGCTTGACGACGCCTACGGAGTAGATCGTCACGCCCGCTTGGGCCACGATGGCGCGCCCGGGCTCGGCGAGAATCCGCAGGTCTGCGCGAAGTCCGCCTTCGCGCGCCGCGTCGCGTATCGATTCGGCCCACTCGTTGATTGACGGCGCGGACTCGCCCGCCACGTACGCCACGCCGAGCCCTCCGCCAATACAGAGTTCGTCGAAGTCGTCGTCGCGCGTGAAGGCAGCCAGCACGGACATCGACTCGCGAAAACCATCCACCTCAAAGATCTGCGAGCCAATGTGGGCGTGCACGCCATGGAGGCGAAGTCCGGGAATCGCGCGCAACTCGGTGATGGCCCTTCGAGCGTCACCGTTCGAGACGGAGAAGCCGAACTTGGTGTCCTCTTGGCCGGTGCGCACGTACTCGTGCGTATGTGCTTCGACGCCGGGCGTGACGCGGACGAGTGCGTTGAGCGGTTGTTCGGGGTTGACCATTTGGCGCAGTTGTTCGATCTCGTCGAAGTTGTCGACCACCAAGCGGTGCACTCCCGCGGCAAGAGCGTGGGCGATCTCCTCGCGAGATTTGTTATTGCCGTGCATAATGACGCGACTCGCCGGCACGCCCGAGCGCAACACGATGTCGAGCTCGCCGCCGGTCGCCACGTCCACGCAGAGCCCCTCCTCGAAGGCGAGGCGCGCCATGGCTCCGCAGAGAAAACTCTTCGACGCGAAGGCAACGCCGTCGTCAAAGGCACCAGCGGCCTCGCGACAACGTGCGCGAAGCGTCTCCTCGTCGTAGACGAAAAGCGGCGTCCCGTACCTCGTGGCGAGTTCGCGCAGATCGACTCCGCCCACGGATACGCCGCTTTCGTGCAACGTCGCGGTGTCGGCAAAGAGCGTCGCGAGAATTGGTTCAATACTCATAGGTAAACATTAGAAGTTGCGAACCGAACCCGGGGTCCTTGCCGCGTACGTCTGGCACAATCTCGACGATGCAGGCAATCACGCCACTGAGTCCAAAAACGACAGAAACGTCTTTCGATTCACGATGTTCGGTGCTACGAAACGCACCTCGCGCCACGAACCGAACGTAGCGAGCTTGAAGTTGACCGGTTCGTACGCCAATTGAGGCCACTCGATCGCGACGGAACTGTCGAGGCGTGCTTAAAGAGTGTCATCAGGAGTATTTAATGCTTAACTTCAAAGAGTCAACATAAGGAAGTGGACAAAATTGACCGAGCAGTAGTTCCAGAAATAGGAGTAACCGGTACTCGCGCCTGAGACGTGAGATCGGAGTGGCGAACGTGCGAACTAACTGGTCCCAGGGGGGAACATGACAATCGATAAGAACAGTATTTATGAAGGCTCGATGCCATCGCAAGAAGGAGAAACATCTCTCGAAATGCACGGCATGGCGCCGATTCCACAGCACAACCGATACGGACGTTTGCACCGCGTCTTCACGGTGTGGTTTACTCCGAACTTGGTTCCGGCCGGATTCTTCATTGGAACCTTGGGTACGGCCAGTTTCATAGGCGTCGGATTCTGGCTGGGCGTGGTGAGCATCGTGATCGGCACGGTCCTTGGAGGTCTCCTCGTTGCAACGATGAGTACGTGGGGGCCCGTTACTGGCGTGGGTCAGATTCCACTCGCGCGATTGACGTTTGGAAAGACCGTCGTGGTCCCCGGAGTCTTGCAATGGATGTCGACGATCGCCTGGGACGCGATTAACGCAATCTTCGGAGCCCAGGCAATTCACATCTTGATCCACGTCCCCTTCTGGCTAGGACTCTTAATCGTGTTGGTCATGCAGGGCGTCCTCGGACTCTTCGGGTACGAGGTGATGCACCTGTTTCAAAAGTGGATGTCGTTCGTCTTGGGTGCGATGTTCGTCGCTATCACCGTGAAGCTAGCCAGCATCGGAAACTGGCACGCGCCGGCAACCGCCCACGGCGCCACTCTGGTCGGCGGCTTCATTCTTATGACGACGATTTCTGCGAGTTTCGTCATTTCGTGGGGCGCGTACGCCTCGGACTACAGCCGGTACATGAAACAAGACACGTCACGTCAGAAGATCTTCTGGCTCTCGCTCGCGGGTGTATCGCTTTCGTCCATATGGATCGAGATCCTTGGTCTCGCGGCGGCGTCACTCGTGGTAAACGCTACGTCCGGAGGAATCCAACACTTGTTGGGCGGCGGGGTGTTGGGTGGGCTCGCTCTCATCGCCATCTGGATCGGGACGGTTTCGGTGAACGCGATGAACGACTACTCCGGATCGCTCGCTCTCCAAGCCGCGGGTGCGCGGATCAAGCGACCCTACATCGCAGTCATCGTGACGGCCGCCGCGTTCTTCCTCACCTTGTGGCTGAACACGGGCACGCTCGCGACCAAGTTCCAAAACGTCCTACTCTTCGCGACCTACTGGGTGACGCCGTTCGCGGCAATCCAGATCGTCGACTGGTGGCGCCACCGGGCCATCATGGACGTTAGTGACATCGTCGAATTCAACTCGCTGCACACGCGTTGGGATGCGTTGATCTCGCTGATCGTGGGCTTTCTTGCCGCTATCCCCTTTATGAACACGTCGCTCCTCGTTGGTTTCGCGACATCTAGGTGGCTCCACGGAGGCGACCTCGCCTTCCCCGTGGGCTTCGTCGTTGGCGGTGCGGTCTACGCACTCTTGCGGTACGTGGCTACGAAGAGCAGCCGCGACACCAACGCGATGGCGACCTAGGCTGAGCCAGTTCCGTGCACACCGCGGACTGAGGGGGAAGTTTGATTGATCTGTTGATTCGCGAAGCGCGCCTTATTGACGCCGCGACTTCAGAATTCGTCGATATTCACTGTGATGGTGGCGTGATCGTCAAGATTCAACCGACCACGTCTGAAGCAATAACGGCGAGAACCGTCATTGAAGCTCGCGGCACGCTCGCGTCGCCACCCTACGTAGAGCCGCACGTCCATCTCGACACCGCGTTGACGGCGGGCGAACCTCGATGGAATCTGAGCGGGACCTTGTGGGAAGGCATTGCCTGCTGGGCGGAACGCAAGAAGTCATTAACCCGTGAGGACGTCACGGACCGGGTGTCCGAGGTACTTCGATGGTACGTAGCTAACGGCGTCCTGCATGTCCGTAGCCACGTCGACGTGACCGATCCTTCGTTCGTCGCACTCGACGCTTTGATCGAACTTCGAGATCAGATGCGTGACGTCATCGACCTGCAACTGGTGGCCTTCCCTCAGGAGGGCATCGAGTCCTTTCCCAACGGCAGGGAACTCCTCGAGGAGGCGGCTCGACGTGGGGTCGACGCGATTGGCGCGATTCCGCACTTCGAGGACACGCGCGAGGACGGCGTTCGTTCAATTGAGTACGCCGTCGACGTAGCGCTACGCCATGGACTCCTCGTGGACGCGCACTGCGATGAGATCGATGACGAACAGTCACGCTTCATTGAAGTCCTGGCAACGCAAGCTCTTCGCAGTGGACTTCGTGACAAAGTTACGGCGAGCCATACGACGGCCATGGGGTCCTACGGTCCGGCCTACAGTTACAAACTCCAGAGAATCTTGCTACGTTCGGGGATCAACCTGGTGAGTAATCCACTGATCAACTTGCACTTACAGGGACGCTTCGACGGCTATCCAAAACGACGAGGACTCACGCAAGTGAAGGAGATGCTCGCCGCTGGTGTCAACGTCGCCTTTGGACACGACGACATCATGGATCCTTGGTATCCACTCGGTACCGCCAATCCAATTCAGATTGCGCTGGTGGGGGCTCACGCCACCCAAATGACCTCACCCGATGAAATCGTGGAGTGCTATCGCATGGTGACCGATCGAGCGGCCGCGACGTTGAACGTTATGGATCGCTACGGCATTGATGAAGGTAAGCCCGCGAATCTACTGCTGCTCCCCGCCCTCGACACGTTCGATCTCGTGCGTCGCCAGGTCCGACCTTCGCACGTCATCTCTCGTGGACGGATTGTGGCCACGACGCCAGCGAGCACGACCACACTGCAGTGGCCCGGCCGTGAACCCGAGTTCGTCGATGGGGTGCGCATGAAGGACGCTGCGGGCGCGTCGTGGCGAGGCGAAGTGAAGAGTGTCTCGTGAGATACTCGTCACGGCGAGACGGCGACCACCTCGACGTCGAAGAGCCGGTACTCCATCACAGCATTGACGGAGATGTCGCCAACAAAGTAGAGAGATAGATCGTGACGAAGAGAGACGAATCGGCCGACGGCGACGTTGGATCGACGGTCGTCGGCCAGGTCAACGGGCTCGAGGTTCCGCGTTACGCGGGCCTTAGTACCTTTGCTCGACTTCCCCGATTGGAGGACGTCGAGCGTTACGACGTCGCCGTCGTGGGGATCCCGTTCGACAGTGGCGTCACGTATCGACCGGGCGCCCGATTTGGTCCGGCTCATATCCGTCAATCGTCGCGACTGTTACGGCCCTACAATCCATCTCTCGATGCCAATCCGTTCGGCGCCCAGCAGGTCGTGGACGCCGGTGATTTGGTCGCGAATCCCTTTGACATCGTGCAGGCAGTCGGCGAGATCGAGCAGGGAGCTTCTTCTTTGATTGCGGGTGGTCAGCGTCTCGTGAGCCTCGGCGGTGACCACACCGTCACGTTGCCGTTGCTCCGAGCGATGAACCACGCGCACGGGCCCGTGGCACTCGTCCACTTTGACGCGCACCTCGATACGTGGCCGAGTTATTTCGGGGCCGCGTACACGCACGGGACGCCGTTTCGCCGTGCGTCGGAAGAGGGTCTATTCGTGCCGGGTTCTAGCGCCCACGTCGGTATTAGAGGTTCACTGTACGACCGGACGGACCTGGTCGACGACAAGGGCATGGGATTTCAGATCTTCAGTTGCGTCGACATTGACAAGGTGGGTATCGACGTCACCATTGAACGGCTCCGCGAACACATCGGTGACCGGCCGACCTATATATCGATTGACATCGACGTGCTGGACCCCGCGTTCGCCCCCGCCACGGGGACACCGGAGAGTGCTGGACTGAGTAGTCGTGAACTCTTCCGGTTGATTCGAGGCTTTGCTGGCGCTCAGTTGGTTGGCGCCGACATCGTTGAGGTCGCGCCCGCGTACGATCACGCCGAGATCACCGGTATCGCTGCAGCCAACTTGGCGTACGAGTTCCTTTCGCTCTTCGCCCTATGACCGAACTCTCACCTCAGTTCTGCACCGCGTGGCCCGAAGGTTTTCGCGCGGCGGCCAGTTTCACCTTTGACCTTGACGCCGAGGCGGCCGTCCTCATCGCAGTGCCGGGTTCCGCGTCGCGGATGAGTGTCATGAGTCACCAGGAGTACGGACCCCTCGTAGGGGTGCCGCGCTTACTGCGACTCCTCAGTCGTCTCGGGGTGCGATCGACGTTTTTCGTGCCGGGCTACACGGCACATCGCTACCCCGACGTCGTTCGATCCATCGTGGCCGAGGGTCACGAGATCGCCCACCATGGCTACCTCCACGAGCCGCTCGGGGGCGTCGACGAAGCCACCGAAGTCGAGTACCTCGAACGTGGCTTGGATGCCTTAGCTGAGGTCGCGGGCGTACGCCCTCTTGGCTATCGAGCTCCCATGTGGGAACTGAACTATCGCTCGCCACGACTGTTGCACGATCGAAATTTCCTCTACGACAGCAGTCTCATGAACGGCGACGCGCCGTACGAACTCAAGGTCGACGGTCGTTCGGCCAGCATCGTGGAGATTCCCATCTGTTGGGGCTTCGACGACTGGGAGCAGTACTGCTACATTCCCGATGCGTTCGGGAGCGGCCTCATCGAGAGCCCCGCCAAGACCGAAGAGATGTGGCTGCTCGATCTAACGGCGATGCGCGAAGAGGGTGGCTGTTTCGTTCATACGTCCCACCCTTTCCTTTCGGGCCGACCTGCCAGGGCCGAAGCCCTCGGTCGCGTGATGGCCGAAGCGATTGCAACGCGCGACGTATGGGTGGCCACGATGAGTGAGATAGCTCACCACGTTCGAAGCCAACAGTTGCTGCCCTACGAGATGCAGCCCCCGCAGATCGACGTACCCGGCGGGCGCCCTGTCGGCGAAGCGTAGTGACGGTTCCAGCACAGTCGCTGTGTTGGGCGACGACAAGTTACGCAACGTACTCCTCGCGTTCGACGATGACGCGGGCTCGATCGGGTGGGGCACCGCCAACGGCGCTACGCGACGATTGACAGTTTCGTACGCATGAACGTCTCTGGGCGACGGTCCTGAATTCAAAACCAAAGAGGCTCTTTCAGATGGTGGAAGTAGGCTGAGCGCGCCGCCCTCGTAGCTCAGCGGATAGAGCATTGGCCTCCGAAGCCATGTGCGCAGGTTCGACTCCTGCCGGGGGCACCCAAGAGAAGAAGTTCAAACCTGCGCCACGCGGTTCGATCTCGTACGATCCGACAGCTGATCAGATGCCGAAGTAGTGGCCCTCGTTGAGGTCGTCGAGAAGGCCCGGCTGCAATGGCTGCCAGTCCAACAGTTCGCGGGTCAGCGCGCTGGAGGCTGGAGCGTCGAGCGCGAGGAAGGGGGCGAGCCAGGAGAAATGCGCCCCGGCGTCCTCAGGAGCAACGGAGACCACGGGCAGCTCGAGATGCCGACCGATGACGTCGGCGATGTCGCGGATGGGCACGCCCTCGTCCGCGACGGCGTGCAGCGTCGATCCCATGGGCGCCTCTTCGAGCGCCAAGCGAAAGAGGCGCGCGGAGTCCAGTCGGTGTACGGCGGGCCATCGATTAGTGCCGTCGCCGATGTAACCAGAGACGCCCTTGTCGCGCGCGATGGCCACCACGGTCGCGATGAAACCGTTATCGCCGTCGCCGTGATTCGTCGGAGGCAGTCGCATGATTGACGAGCGGACACCGCGCGAAGCGAGTGAGAGAACGAACTCAGCGGTCGCCCAACGAGTTCGCGGACCCTCGCCCAAGGCGACCCTCGTTGGGGTGTCATCGTGTCCATCAAGTTCGGTCGCCACTCGACCCGGGGCGAGCCCGAGGGTTCCGGAGGCTATAACCATTGGTCGATCACTTCCCGCGAGCGCGTCACCGATGGTCTCGACGGCGAGACGATCAGCGTCGGCAGCCCCCAGAAAGTCACCCGTGAAGGCGAGGTCGTGCTTGAAAGCGAGGTGGATCACGCCGTCCGACGCGCTCGCGGCATTTCGAAGGCTGTCAAGGTCGTCAAGCGTGCCGCGGTGAACCTCGGCGCCGGCGGCGATGAGTGCTTCGGCCGAGTCGTCTGAGCGCGCGAGCCCGACGACGTGATGACCAGCACCGATGAGCTCAGGAACGACGGCGGAGCCGATCCAGCCGGACGCACCGGTAACAAAAACGCGCATAAATACCTCCAGGTAGCCGTTCTCCTCGCGAAAGGACTTACGCGAGCAGGTGCGATGTCATTCGCTGACATCACTGTAGCAGGTAATGTCACACACTGTCATCAAGTACGATCGGGGCATGGGTCGCTGGGAGCCAAACGCACGTGGACGGCTCGAGCTGGCGGCAATGAGCCTCTACCTCGAGCACGGTTTTGAACAGACCACGGTGGCGGAGATCGCCAAGCGAGCTGGACTCAGCGAGCGAACGTTCTTCCGCCACTTCGCGGACAAACGCGAAGTCTTGTTTTGGGGTTCAGAGGCGTTGAAGGAGCTCCTCGTGAGTTCTGTCGCCAGCGCCCCAGACTCTGCCACGCCGATCGCCGCGATCGCCGCGGCCCTGGAATCTGCCGGCGCCCTCCTCCAAGAGCGTCGTGAACGGGCCCTCCAGCGCCAGGCCGTCATTTCCGCGAACGCCGAACTCCAAGAGCGCGAGCTCATCAAACTCGCCGCCCTCGCCTCGGCGATGGCCGAAGCACTTCGCCAGCGCGGTGTCAACGATCTAGCCGCGACTCTCGCGGCCGAGGCGGGGATCGTCGTCTTCAAGGTCGCGTTCGAACGTTGGATCAACGAGGCCAACCAACGAGATTTTCCCCACCTCATCCGCGAGTCGCTCGCCGAACTGAAAGACGTGTCCGGCGGCTGATTTTCAACGGGTGGACGTGGTCGTCGCCCGTCTGTCGAGTGGATCCGTCACGACGTGTCTCACGGGTTCTTCGCCCATCCGCCAGAGCGTTCACGAAACTCTACGAGAGCCGTCACCCGGGTCATCTCATTGCCGACGACTTGAAGGCCTTCGTCGACGCCCATACCGGGCTTGGCCAAGACCTGGTCGGCGCCGCAGGCCATCGCCACGTTGGCACTTATCCGCGCCGACTGGTCAGTTTCGGTGCAACTGCCTCCGCAGTACGCACGAAGTCCGTGGGCTCGAACGTACAAAAGGGCCTCGATCGTGTTGTTGATACCGCCCAGATCGGGCATCTTGACGTGGATCACGTCGGCCGACTCGCCCGCGACGAACGCCTTGATGTCCTCAATCGTGTTACACCACTCGTCAACGACAAGTTGCACGTTGATGGATCGCTCCCTCAGTTCACGGCGAAGCTGGGCCATCGCCACGATCTGAGCCTCTCGGTTGCCGGCGTCGAGAGGGTGCTCGAGGCGAAGCTGGAAGGGCGCGGCCACCTCGGCGAGTTCGGCCAAGTATGAGGCGATCGCCGTTGGATCGCCGTGGAACACTTCGCCGATCGTGCCGTAACAGTCGAAGTGTAAGAGCGGCGCGTAGTCGGATCGTGTTCGAAGCGCCAGTATTCGATCGTGAACCCACTGGACGAAATCACGAAAGATCTCCCCGTTGTGTCCAACCTTCGTCGCCGCGTCATTGATGAGGCCGTGGGGCATTACGTCAACTTCTTTGAGGATCATCTTCTCAACGTTGGCGTAGCGGTCATCGCCCGATTGAGCGAACATCGCCACCGGGGCGATCACCACGCCGGTGTCGTACTCGTCGCGAATGACTTCGGCCATCGTGAGCTTCTTCGATCGCGCGACCCCGTCTAAGACCGCTTGCGTCACGCCGTATCGAATGGCCGAAGGCATCGACCTTCCTTCAATCAAGAGTTCGTCAACCCGTTTCGCCAAGGCACGAAAGTTGTCGAGCGACGCACCGACCAGCAGCGGCCGAACGTGAGCGTCGATCGTGGCGATGACGTCTTTCGAGCGAAAGAGTGGGTCGCGCCCTCCGGCCCCGGGATACTGAACGGTCACGCAGTCGCCCACGGCGACCTCCCCGTCACTCAGCAACAACATGACCGAGACCGACTCACCGGGCTGGCGAATCCGCGAGAAGCCCTCCGTCTGGGGTGCACCCTGGTAATCGAATCCCTCATGGGACGCACCGGCGCGAATGGCCATCTGGTCGTCAAAGAAGAAGCCCGACTGACCCGGCGTGCACAGCACGTCACTAATCGTTAATCCCTCGTCTGTCACGACACCTCTTCTCTCAGCCAATCACACGTTACGAGTGAACGAACTAGTTCCCGTCAAAGAGTGTGATCAACAGTTGACGAGCACCTTCGATATGGGCGCGGGTCGCCTCCTCGGCGGCGTCACCGTCGCGATTTTCGAACGCCATGAGCAGGTCGCGGTGACTCAACATGGTGTCACCTTGGGGGAGCCGCGACTGGAAGAAACTCCGCCAAAATCTCAAGTTATGAAGAAGGAGCGAGTCCGCCGCGTCGTGCAAAAGTGCGTTGTCCATCATGCCAATGACGAACCGGTGTATCCGCAGGTCATCGAGGAGAAAACGCTCGGCGTCAAAGACGCCACGTGCCTCGTCGGCTCGTTCGACCAGCGTTCGAAGTTCACGAATCTGAGCATCGGTGATACGTCGTACGACGACGCGCGCAATGCCGCACTCCACGGCCTCACGGGCTTCGTAGAGGTGAGCGACGTCCACCATCGTCATCGAGGACACGACCGTCCCTCGACGCGGCAGCGCGACGACGAATCGGTCGCTCGAAAGTCGTTGGAGCGCCTCACGAACGGGCATGCGACCGATGCCAATCATGCTCGAAAGGGAGAGCTCGTTGAGGACCTCGCCTGGAGCGAGGCGCAGATCGAGAATCATCTCGCGTAGTCGTTCGTACGCGACGTCGCTCGCCCTCAACGGCACGAGATTTGACGCGGCCTCTGTGCTCATGTTGAGGGAACACTCGTCGAAAGGGGCGAGACGTTGACTTCACCGGTGGCCCGCGTGATACGCAACAAGCTCCCGTTGACGAGCGGGGTCCAGTCACCGTGGTCCCATCCACTCGAGGCGACGACGACTGACCCTTCGCTCGCGAGATAGTGCATGTCGTAGTAGTCCTCCGGGAGATCGTTCGACAGCGAAGTCGGCGAGAAGAAGCACGCGGCGTACAGTGCGTCGGGCGTCAACATCAGCGCGTTCAGACTCGAGTAGTTCAAACTCCCCGCGATCTCCGTTATCGCGCGACGCAGACCCTCTTCAAGCGTGGTGTCGCGCGACGCGCTGAGGACCGCTCGAAAGTAACGCTCGGAATCGGTCGTTCCTTCGAGATCAGCGCCGAAGGGCGCCGAGATGAGATCGTCGAGCGAACTGGGGGGTGACACGGATCCGTTATGGGCGAAGGCGACGGTATCGGCTCTGAAGGGATGAGTATTGCCGAACTCGACTTCGAGCGACTGCGTGGCCCAACGATAGTGAATAAGGGCGGCCTCGAAGGGCTGGTCCGCGAGCGAGCGGTACCGCTCACTCGTGTGCGCGGGCACGGGCTCTTTCTGGACTTGAATCTGCGATCCGTCAAGCCACGCGATCCCCCATCCGTCGTCGTGAAGATCACAGGAAAACTGTTCGAACGAGTCGTACGAATCGCCCAAGAGTTCACGTAACGACCGGGGCGACTGGGCGACGAAGCCAAGCAAACGACACATCAGGTTTCACTTCTCTTTCCACGCTTACACATAGTTAACCGACGCTCCGCCGTCGATCACCACGACTTGACCCGTGATCCACGACGAAGCATCAGACGACAGAAAACACGCTAACTCCGCGACGTCCTGAACCGATCCAAATCGTCCAAGTGGGTAGCGGGCCAATCGGATCGCCCGTTCTTCTGGTTCGGAGAAAAAAGCCTCGACGTGCGGTGTCGAGATCGGCCCCGGGGCGAGCGCGTTCACTCGCACGTGCTGGGGGCCCAGTTGTACCGCGAGAGCCCTCGTCATCGCGGCAATCGCTCCCTTGCTCGCCGTGTAGGCGTCTTGGGGATTCGAACAGCCGAGGTACGCCAAGAACGACGACATGTTGAGGATCGAACCACCTCCCGCTGACACCACGTGGGGCGTTGCCCACTTCGAGACGTTGACGGTGCCCCGAACGTTGACGTTGAAAATGAGGTCCCAAAGGTCCGCGTCCGCTTCGAGGAGGGACCCGTCTTGGTGGGGCATTATCCCAGCGTTGTTGAAAATCGCGTCAAGACCTCCTAGCGCCTCGACGGCGGTGTTGACGGCTGCGTGAACTTGAGCTTCATCCGCGACGTCGGCCACGATGGCGACAGCTTCTCCACCGGCCTCCTCGATCAATCCAACCGTCTCTAGAACCGCGTCGCGCGAGATGTCCAGGGCCGCGACGCGACAGCCTTCGCGCGCGAACGTGAGGCTCGTGGCGCGACCAATAGCTCCGCCCGCTCCGGTGACGAGCGCTCGACGACCAGTGAGGTATTCCATAGCGATCTTCCTAGCGAATCGAACCCAGGCCGTAGAGGCGCTGCGCGTTGGTGGCGAGAATCTGTTCAGCGACGTTCAGCACGTTCGATGCCCCGAGGTCGCCCTCTCCGACCATCTCACTCAGCACTGAGGAGAGAATCCGACGGCCGTCGAACGCGGAGAGCCAGAAGATCTCGGGTACCCGGGCTCCGTCGGAGCTGTACATGATCTTCCCAAAGGGGGCCGTTCCAAGGACCGCTTGCGTGATGCTCCTAAGTTCCAGAGCACCGAGAAAAGGAATGCCGTACGAGACGTCGAGAAAGACCCTTGGGTATATCGAGGCGAGAAACGCTCCCTCTCGAAAGTAGGGCCAGCAACCATGCAGCAGAACAATGGGTAACGCGGCGTAGGCGGGGTCTTCCATCAACGAACGAAGGAGCAGGGGCGACGCCGTGCGCAGATCGACATCATGGTCGCCGTAGCCCACGTGGAACTGGACCGGAAGTTCGTCGAGCGTCGCTTGCGCCAAAGCCACGTGCAAGAGAGAGTCCAAAAGGGGTTTATGGCCTAATCGAACCGATCCTGTTGCTCGGACCTCTCGCTGGGCGTCGGCGAACGACGACGCGACATCCTCTGTAGACCACCGCTCGATAGCAAGGCCCGTGCGGTAACCCGCGATGGACTTGAGCCCTACATAGCCAGAAGCGCGAAGATCCGTCAAGTCATCACGGATCTTCTCCTGCACGTCATTCAGCGTCGTCAACTCGCTGAGGCGCTGTTGGAACAACAGTTCGAGTCGCAACAGACCGCCGTAGTCCGTGTTGGTCGCCCCCACGAACTCGTCTCGCGAGAAACTCATCTCTGGAGACGGGTATCCCAAATCCACGACGACCCCACTGATCGACGCCTCCGCGAAGAGACGCTGCACTAACTCAGGTGTACTTAAGGCCGCACGGACCGCGAGCACGCTGGACTCATCGACTTCGACGTCGTAGTACTCGGCCATGGCGCGAAGGAGCCGTTGGTAGTACGCACTTTCGGTGACGAGGTGATTCTCTGGCCCGGCGTCCTCGGACTCGGTGAAGTATCGTCGCCACGCCACGACGTCTCGATGCGCCTGTTCGCGTTCCACTGGGTGACAGTGATTATCGACGATGGCGATCTCAGATAGGTCGAACGAATCCAGAGCAGTAGACACCGTTAGAACCGGTAAAAGTGATTGAGGATTTCGAAGGCCTCGTCGTTGGCCGAGAAGGTTGCGTCCTCTGCTCGCCGCACCCCTAGGTAACAGCGAAAGAGAAGGTCCCCGAAGGCATCCTTCAAGAGTTCATCCTTCTCGAACTCGTCGAGAGCGTTCGACATCGACGTGGGCAGCGGTCGAACGTTTCCTTGTTCCAGTTCCTCTGGCGTCAGGTCGACGGGATTACGCTGACTGGGTTCACCAGGGTCAAGTTCACGCTCGATGCCGTCCAGTCCACAAGCGATAAGTCCTCCAAGTGAGAGGTACGGGTTCGCGCTCGCGTCCGAAGGCTTGAACTCGATGTTAAAACTTTGCTCTTCACGTTCGAAGAACGGCGAGGTCACGCGCAGCGCCGCTTCCTTGTTGTCAAAACCCCAGGCGGTGGTCGCCGATGACCACGCGTTCGGCTGCAGTCGGCGATACGAGTTGTAACTTGGCGCGGTCAAAGCCACCAGCGCCGGAAGGTGCTCGGTCACTCCCGCGATGAAGTGTCGACCGAGACTGGAAAGGCAGTGATCGGCGTTCGCGTCGTAGAGCAGGTTGCGCTCACCTTGAACGTCCCAGAGACTGAAGTGAATGTGCGCTCCGCTTCCGATCTCGTCGGGAAAGGGCTTCGGCGCGAAACTCGCGAAGAGATCGTGACGAAGCGCGACTCCTCGAACCGTGTCACGGAACTTCATCTGGTTGTCAGCACAGCGAAGGGCGTCACTGTAACGAATCGCAATCTCTTGCTGGCCAGCACCGTATTCGTTGATCGCTTGCTCGATGATCATGCCCTGGGACTGCAGCGCGAGGATCGTCTCGATCATCAAGTCGGCCACCATATCGTGGCCAATCGGGCTGTACACCGGCGCGTGACCGGGAAAGTCAAACGGCACGAACTCTCCGTTGTCGTAACTCGCCACGTAGTACTCATTCTCGAACGAAGCCTGCACGACGATGCCGTGCTTCGCCGCTCGAGCGATCATTTCTTTTAGGAACGAACGAGGACAGGCCCCCCAGTTCAATCGATCGTGGCCTAACTGATCGCACAAGATCGACGCGCTTGCGGGTACCCACGGCAAGACGCTGAAGGTGTCGAGATCGGGCACCAGGCGAATCTCGCCCACCGCCTCCATGCCGGCAATCGGAATGACGTCCTCAAGCATGTTGATCGACATCTGCGCGCGCGTCAGTCCCACGCCTTCGACGAGTTTGTGCGCCAACTGTGAGACGTGCACGGTCTTGGTCCTCGCGACACCGCTGGCGTCACAGTACTCAAAGCGGACGAGCTCTACGCCCGCGGCTTTGGCCGCTTCGATTATCTCTTGGCTCGTCATGACGTGGCGTCCATTGAACTTTTCCGCAAGTCTTCGGTTCGCCACCTCACAGCATCACGTCCCCACCGTTCGGTCCCAACGTCTGACCCAAATAGTACGAACCTTCGTCGGAGGCGAGCAACACTGCCGTCGGCGTTACTTCGTTCACGGTGCCGAAGCGGCCAATCGGTAGCTCTTGGAGTTTCCTCGAGCGCCACTGCTCGGTCTCGCCCGCCAACATCGGCGTTTCGATCGGACCGGGTGCGATGGCGTTCACGAGTACGCCCCTCGCCCCGACCTCTCGAGCGAGTGACTTCGTGAATCCGATCACGCCGGCCTTACTGGCGGAGTAGTGAGCGGCTTCGACGCCACCGATCTGGCCCAGCTGCGACGCGATGTTGATGATCCGCCCCCATCCGCGCTCGAGCATCTGATTGAGAAGGAATCGCGTGCAGAGGAACGTCCCACGGAGGTTGACGTTGAGTACTCGATCCCAGTCCTCGATGGGCATGTTCTCGACTCGTCGTTCGGTAAAGATGCCAGCGCAGTTCACTAATACGTCAACCTGGCCGAATTTCGCGAGCACCGCGCCCGCCATCGATTCGACTTCGTCAGCCGATGAGACGTCCGTCTGGTGGAAGAAGACCTCGTGACCGTACTCGCGTACCGCTTCCATCACGTCGGCGGCGTCTTCGCGAGTCGCTTGGTCCACGAGCGCCACCGCGGCTCCTTCGCGGGCAAACGCAATTGCGATGGCGGCACCAATTCCCGACGCGCCACCCGTGACCACGGCGAACCGCCCGTCCAACTTTCCTCCGTCGGTCATCACTGCGCCCCGGACGTCGAAATGGTGTGGTGTCGCTCCGGCGAGTCGGCGCGTTGAGGGCGCGACTTCAACCAAACGGATTCGATATCCGCCTGCGAAATGATGTCGAAGCGATTCCTCATCAACAACATGGAGGCCTCGTGCTGGGCGGGGTCGTCACTGGCCACGCACTCAGGCGCGATGACGACGAAGTAGTCGTTGAACTGCGCGTCGCGGGCCGTCGATTCAACACAGCCCTCCGTTGTCAGTCCGGTGACGACGACCGACGTGACTCCGTTGCTCTCCAAGAGCTGATCGAGATTCGTTCCCCAAAACGCACTTGAGCGAGACTTTTGCACAACGAATTCGCCTTCTCGGGGACCGAACTCTTCGAGGAACTGGTGCCCGACGCTTCCGACCACGGTGTAACGAAGCGGCGGCCCACTTCGACGGAAACTTTCGTGCATACGCATGTTGAACCGGATCTGCGCCGGAGAATCGCTCATGCGCCGTGGCAACGTCGTCATCTGAATGTGCACCACCATGACCTGCGCCGAGCGAGCGGACTCGAGAAGTCCCGAAAGATTCGTCCGAAGTTGGCCGTACGCGGAAAGGTCCACGCCCAATTGACCAAATGCACCGTCCGGTTCGGCAAAGTCTCTCTGCATGTCAACCAACACCAGAGCCGTATGAGTTGGGTCCACCAACTCATACGGCTCGGTGTAAATCGACTTTCCTTCAACAACAATCATTACGTTGACTCCCTGTCAATTTATGAGCGGATAGATAAGGACGACGTTCAATCGACCCCGCTGCCGTGATGTTCCACTTCCGCCAGAAGTTCATCGTCGGCGACGAAGGTGCCGAGCGCGGCGATTCTCTCTGGCGCGGTGCGACGGAAGTAACCGTACAAGCCAATTCCAACGACGATCCACCCGATGACGATCCAGAAGACCAAGTTGTACGGCCACGACTGGCCGGGCTTGGCGACCGACCACAGCGGATAGAGGAAGGCCACGACGCCCAGCAACGGCAGGATGATGTGCTTGACGACGTTTCGCTCGGGGAGTGCCCAAAAGTACCGGATGAGGGCGAAACTACTTGCCCCGTAGACCAGAACGATCGCGACCGTGCCAATGGACCCCGTGAATCCGTAGGCACCCGTTGCTCCTGGTCCGAGCCAGAGGCCGGTACCAATGCCGACGGCCACGGTGAACGCGGCGAGCGAGAGGATCGCGATGTGCGGCGAGAACCACTTCTGGTGGACTCGACCCATCACCGAGGGAATGACCTTGTCTCTGCCCATTGAGTACATCACGCGCACGGTCGTGTTGTGAATAGCCAAGAAGCAACTGAATAGTCCCGCAACTGCCGCGAGCTCGACGGGCTGCAGCAGCCACGACGTGTATCGGTGGGCCAGCGTCACGAAAGGATTCGGGTCCTTCAGGAACTGCGCCATCTGTGCGGGGTTGTTCAGGTGATACCCAGCGGTGAGCGCGTACATGACGAAGACGTAGAAGATGCCGACTGCGACGAGTGCTCCCCCGACCGCGATCGGAATGTTGCGCTTGGGATTCTTCGTCTCCTCACCGAGTGTCGCCGCGGCGTCGAATCCAATGAAGGACAGGATGCCAAAGACCACGCCGAGCCCGACGCCGGAAACACCGTGGGGCGAAGAACTCGGAACGAACGCCTTCACCGTATTGCCGCCACCGGCGTTGAAGATCGCGACGATCGCCAGCGTCAGGAAGATGATGACTTCCATGACGAGCAGTGTCAGGTCGACACGCACCGAAGCCCTGATGCTGCGCAACGAAAGGCCGAGGACGATGACGAGTCCGAAGAGACTGCACAGCCACCACGGGACGTTGGCATTGAAGGTCGACAGCAGGTAATCGTGCAGAAAGGATCCGAACGCGTCAAAGAGTCCTGGCGCAAGAATTCCGTAACCGATGGCGAACAGCCAGCCCGTGAAGAAACCGGCGGTTCGTCCCAGTCCGTACGTGTTGAACGTATAGAACGAGCCAGCCGACGGAAGCTTCCTCGAGAATTGAACGACGTTGTTGCCAATGAAGAGGCACGCGACGAACGCCACGAGGAACGAAAGCGGGAGCGCCTCGCCCGCTTGCGGTGC
>Ga0182024_10005947_pt1 | contig 27029 bp, 27 predicted proteins | sample P32metaG_FD_120480 | JGI IMG/M metagenome (GOLD analysis project Ga0182024, IMG submission 120480) | Permafrost microbial communities from Stordalen Mire, Sweden - P3-2 metaG (Illumina Assembly) | ecosystem: Environmental > Terrestrial > Soil > Wetlands > Permafrost | place: Sweden: Stordalen...
CGCCGAGTGCGCCGAGTGCGCCGAGAGAAGAATTTCAGAATCTGGCTTCTCGGCGTGCTCGGCGATCTCGGCGGTACATTAGTCTAGGAGTCTCATGCTGAAGGTCGGACTCACCGGCGGCATCGCGTCGGGCAAATCGGTTGTTGGTGAAATGTTCGTGGCGTTGGGCGCGCATCTGATTCAGGCGGACCAAATCTCACACCGACTGATGCAGCCTGGAGAAGGCGTCTACTACGAGGTGGTCGCGCACTTCGGCCGCGAGATTCTCAACTACGACGGCAGTGTTGACCGTGCAAAACTAGCCGAGGCTGCATTCGGCAAGAACACACCTAGCTCAACTTCACGCGTGGATGAATTGAACCGCATTGTGCATCCCGCAGTGATCCGCCTGCAGGATGAGTGGATGGAAGAAGTCCGCCGAAAGGATCCTCAGGCGATCACCATCGTGGAAGCGGCTCTCATTCTTGAAGCCGGTTCAGCCAAACACTTCAACCGGCTAATTGTAGTTACCTGCAATGACGAGCAGCGGGTTGCTCGCTTTGCCGAGCGACAGCACCTCGATCTCGATGCCGCGCGCAAGGAAGTGGCCCGCCGCATGGCCGCGCAACTTCCCGAAGCGGAGAAGATCAAGGCGGCCGATTACGTAATCGACAACTCGGGATCGCTGGAGCAGACGCGGGAGCAGGTTCAGGCTGTGTGGCGAAAACTCAGGGGCAAGAGCTGAGTGTTACATCGCTTGGGAGCTCCGGCGCCCGGTTAGTGCTCGGTTTTTCCTTCCAGCAAATTCAGCGCGTGAGGAATTAATTCCGCGACCGCTTCAAGCGATTCCACCGCGCCCGTGGGACTTCCCGGAAGATTCAAGATAAGAGTCTTGCCGCGCACTCCGCAGACTCCCCGGCTGAGAGCCGCAAAAGAAGTTTTCTTCGAGCCCTCGAGGCGCATGCGCTCGGCGACGCCGTCAATTAGGCGGTCACAAATCGCTTCAGTTGCTTCGGGGGTTACATCGCGCGGCGCAATTCCGGTTCCACCTGCAGTGACGACGAATCGCGCTTCCAGTGCAAGATGCACTAGCGTGTTCTGAATCTGCATGGAATCGTCTTGCACAATTCTTGATGCCACGACGCGAAAGCCGGATTTCTTTAGTGCTTCGGCAACCGCAGGCCCGGAAAGATCGACGCGTTCGCCGCGGGCGCAGGAATCGCTCACCGTAACGACTGCGGCAGTGAAAACTCCGGAGGATTCTTGAGTTGAGGGATTAGTTGTCGAGGAGGACATCTTCTTCCTCGTCTGCGCGTCCAATAGCGCTAGGTGTGCTCATGCTGGACGAACCCCCACTGCTCGTATTCGCGCTAGCAGCCGGTTCTTCCATGGGATCGGTTGAGCCGCCATCCCGCTGCGATTCGTCGAGCAGCCGCAAGCCTTCCATGAGCAGGCCCTGAGTGTTGAGCTTGGTAGTTTCAAGGTCGGTCTTGCCTTCGAAGTTGAGCTCGAAGCTGCCGCCGGTCCAGCGCAGAACCTTGAAGACGGCTTCGTCGCCGGTCAACGCTCCATAAGTTGCGTGCTTGACCTGGCCTTCAGCGAAGAAGACTTCGCACTTCTCGCCCGCATTATTCAGCTTGAGCTGGCAACTCTTGCGGCCCATTTCGAGCGACTGCATCAGATCGATCACGTTCATCTGCGAGAGGTTCCCGCGCACCACGCCGTCGGAGGGCGCGGTCTTCGCCATTTTCTCGAGCGCGATACGATCCACAGTACGCTTGATGCGGCGCGTTGCTTCTTTCAGGTAGAAAGGCTTGGCGAGATAGTCGTCCGCAGCGTCCTGGGGCGAGAGACGCTCGTCGATGTCGGCGCGGCTCGCCATCAGGATCGCGGAGAAATTAGCCGTAGCGGGACGGCTCTTCAATTTCTCGACTAGTTGACGCCCGTCCATTCCTGGCATGCGGTAGTCGCAGACCACCAGTTCCGGAGGATCGTCAACCGCCTTCAGCAGGGCGTCGGCCGCATCGCCGGCGGAAACCACGCGAGCAAACGACGAAAGCGCACCCTGCAACATGCCCAACACCATCGGATTGTCATCTACTAAAAGCAGTTTGACGTCGTTCGCCATGGATCACTACGCGCGTTACTTCTTCGCGCGCCGGTACTCTCCGCTCTTGCCGCCGGTTTTGCGTTGCAGCACAATCTCGCGAATCTCAATGCCTTTGTCGAGCGCCTTGGCCATGTCGTAGATGGTGAGCGCAGAAATGCTGGCGGCCACGAGAGCTTCCATCTCGACTCCGGTTTCAGCCGTGGTTACAACCTTGGTCGCGATCGCGACGCCATTCTCGCATAGCCTCATTTCGACATCAACGTGCGATAGCGGAAGTGCGTGGCACATGGGGATCAGTTCCGACGTGCGCTTTGCGGCCATGATTCCTGCGATCCGCGCCACTTCCAGCGGGTCGCCTTTGGGATTTCTCGGCAACGCCTGCAATACTTCCGGTCTCATGCGCACGAAGGCGCTGGCCTCGGCCTCGCGCCGGGTGACCGCTTTGCCGGAGACATCAACCATGCGGGCGTGGCCGGCGGCATCGTAGTGGGAGAGCTTCGGCATGCGGAAACTCTATCTTACATGGAGACAGGCTGGTGGTAGTTGAACTGCAAAGTAAGACCTATGACGCTACATCTCGACGCGCATCGCCTCGCGTGCGTTAATTGCGGCTTCACTCCTGCCGCAGCGTTACTGCGACCCAGTCCCCGACTTTGATGTGTTCGCGATCCGGCGGGATTACGATGCAGCAATTGGCTCGGGATCTTGCAGCGATGTCGCCGGATCCCTGCCAGGACACAAGTGCGACCTGCGACTTCTCGAACTCGCCGGAAAGAATTGCGGGCAGAAAGCGCGTGAGCCCCGGTTTGATGTGGATCTCGGATTTCAATCTTGCGTGCAAGAATGTGAGCGGATGTGGAGTCGCTCCTGACATTGCTTCGAGAATGGGCCGCGCGAACAATTCGAAAGTGACCATCGTCGAGACTGGATTGCCGGGCAGGCCGAAGAAATATTTAGGCGACGACGCGGCTGACGCCGAGCGGACTCGACCGAAGACTATAGGACGACCGGGCTGAATTTTCGCGCCGGTGAAAAAGAATTCAGCTCCCAATTCGCCGAGGACCTGCTCCACCAGATCATAGCGGCCCATAGAGACGCCACCGGTCATGATGAGTAGGTCCGACTCAAGTCCCTGCTCGATCAGTTGACGCAATCGGCGAGGCTCATCCGGTGCGATGGTCAAGAGCACGGGCTCGCCGCCGGCGCGCTGGATCTGCACCGCGAGCGAATAGGTGTTGGAGTTGCGAATTTGCGCGGGACCGATTTCGGCGTCGAGCTCGACAATTTCATCGCCGGTTGTCAGCACAGCGACGCGGGGTTTCGCATACACCTGCAGTTGTGCTTTGCCGACCGAGGCAACGAGTGCGATTGCGGCCTCGTTGAGCCGTGCTCCGCGGTCGAGTAAGAGACTGCCGCGTGTGGCTTCAGCGCCTTGAGCAACGATGTTTTCGCCGTGTGCACTGCCTCTTGTCATCGCCACGGAATCGCCTTGCTGCGAGGTGTACTCAACCATTACCACAGCGTCGGCTCCCACTGGAACTGGCGCTCCCGTCATGATGGAAAATGCCTCGCCGGAGTTCATCGCCAATTTGCTTTGACCCAGCTGAGGACCAGCTTTGATTTCTCCGATTACTTTTAGTTTCGCGGGAAGAGCCTGCAAGTCGGCAGCGCGCACCGCGTAGCCATCGCGCGTGGATCGCGGGAAGGGAGGGATATCGCGGTCGGCGGCGATGGGCTCGGCGAGGACTCGTCCCGCGGCCTGGAGCAGGCCTATGCTTTCGGTGGATGTCGGGGCCATACTCGACGCGTGATGTTCGACAACGCGGCGTGCCTCTTCAAAACTCAGCACCAAAGATTCAGTTGGGACTGCGGACATGGAGAAATGATAGATCAAGACGATGCCGAATCTTCAATGCGGAACTAGGATCGAACGGCAAGTGGGTCCAAAAACCGCGGAGGGCGACCGCTCTTACCGCACCAATTCCTGGCCAAGTACGGCGGGATTACTCGCGAAAGAAAGTCCTGCTTCAAGATCAACGACTCGATCGCGAACGAGTTGGGCGATTTCGCCGTCGAAGTGTTGCATGCCCTCTGAGGCGCCGGCCTTCATGGCGTCGAGCAAAGTCTTGCCGTCGCGCTCGCCCTTTTCGACGCACTCCCGAGTGCGTGCATTCGCCTTTAGAATTTCGGCGACCGGAACGCGCCCACTCCTGTCGGACTTGGGCAGCAGGCGCTGGCAAATGATGTAACGGAATGTCTTAGCGAGGCGCTGGCGCACGCTTTGCTGCTCCTCTGGCAAAAAAGAAGTGACGATGCGTTCTACGGTCTTGGAGGCGTCCATGGTGTTCAGGCTGGAGAGCACGAGATGGCCGGTCTCCGCCGCTTCGAGAACGATCTCAATGGTTTCCCGGTCGCGCATTTCTCCGACGAGAATTACCTTCGGCGCCTGGCGCATGGCGGAACGCAGCGCATGGGCGAAGCTGGGAGTATCGCTGTGCAGCTCCCGCTGGTGAATGGTCGAGCTTTTGTGGTTGTGCAGAAATTCGATGGGATCTTCAATGGTGATGATGTGGTAATTCTTCTCGCGGTTGATGCAATCAAGCAGCACCGCCAGGGTGGAGGACTTGCCCGAGCCGGCAGGGCCCGTCACCAGCACGATTCCATCGCGCAACTTGGCAACATCGGTGAGTTGCGAAGGCAGGCGCAACGAAGCAAAATCAGGAATCGCCGTGGGGATGACGCGCATGACAACTGCGCAGCTGCCTCGCTGGATGAAAATGTTTACACGAAATCTGGCTACTCCCGACAAACCGTAAGATATGTCGCACGATCCGTGTTCGCGGAGGGTTGCGACGGCCTGCTTATTGTCTCCAATTAGATCTGCGGCAAGACGGCGCGTATCGTCGGGAGTTAGCGTCGCGAGCCCAGGAACCTGGACGGCAATGAGCTGTCCGTAAACTTGGACCTGAGGAGGCCGTCCCGGGGAAAAAATCAGATCGCTGATCTTGTCGGCAGCGCGGAGCATGGCGCCGAGCAGAGCGGGAGTAGCTACCTTGCCGCTACCGGAGTAGCCTTCCAATGAAACCGAAATCGCCGCCATGCCAGGTGTTGCCATTCCACCCCTCGTAATCATTACAGCAGTTAGCGGCAGAACGCCGCCGCTACCAATCCTGCCTTAGGGAATTGCACCACCACAGATGACCGGCGAAGGTGTCCGCCGCCTCTCTACAATCTAGCGCGTGCGCCAACGAAACGTAAGGACACTTAGGCCGTAGCCCCAGGTAACCTCTTGAGGGGATTGAAGCGAAAAAAGAGCGGCCCGCAAGCCGCTCTTCAACACCGACATGGAGATACAGCTTATTTCTTGGCTGGAGCTTTTTTCTTGCCGAAGCCTGTCTCTACCGCGGCCCCAATACTGGCGAGCATCTGTTTGGCTACATCGGCGTAAGGGCCGGTGGGAGCAAGCTCAAGGTACTTGTTGAAGGCTTCAGCCGTGCCCGGAGGCGCAACCATTTTGTCCCCTTGCAGGGTGGCTTTGCCGATCATGTTCACGCCCTTTTGATAGTAAGCGTCCGCTCTGTTTGGATCGGCGGCAATACATTTGTCGAAGGCGGCGATGGCGTCATCGACTTTGCCGGCATTGGTTAGAACCGCGCCCGTGTTGTAGTAGTAGCCGGCGGCGCCCTCGGGATTCACCTGCGCCGCCTGGGCGTAGGCCTTCACTGCGTCGTCAATCTTGCCGGACTTGGCGGACGCTTCCCCGAGGTTGTTGTAATAGGCCGCCAGTTGCTTGTTGTCATTGGGGTCTTTCTTGGCGGCGGTCTCCATATTTTTTTGTTTGATATCAATGGCCTTCTGATAGTCGGTCGCAGCTTCACCCAGGCGCTTCGACTTTTCAGCCGGATCGGTTTGCTTCATGGCCGAACCGCGATAGGCGTCAGCGAGTTGCGCCCAGATCACGTCGCGCGTCGCATCCATTTGCGTGGCCTCCGTGAGCGTATTAATCGCGCTATCGAAGTCACCCGCCTTCATCGCGGTGTTCGCGGCAACGATTCTCTCGTTCAAGGCCTTGATGGTGTTGCCTTCCTTCTTCTGTTTTTCCTGAGCTTCCTGCATCTGCTTAAGTTGTTCCGGCGTCAGGCCTTGGCCCTTGGCTGCATCTTCGGCCTGCTTCTTCAAGTTGAAGTCGAGTGTGTTTTCATCCAACGCGACTTGAAATTTATTGAAGTGGAAGAGTTCTTTGTTGGCTTTGGCGTCATCCGCGTTCTTATAAAGAGCCACGTTATATTGACCAGGGGTAAGGCCCAGGGAAAAATACTCGCCTTTTTTGTTCGTCTTCAGCGTGTATTTTTGGCCGTTATCCTGGTTGGCATAGACCACCACTGCATCCGCGAGCGGATTCCCCTGAGCGTCCTTAGCGACGCCTTTGACCGTGCCAGAAGCCTGGGCGAGAGCCGAAGGCGAACATATTCCCAGCATTAGGAAAATGAGAGCGGACACCGCAAAATGCTTTTTCATCGTGCCTCCCGGCGCAAACTTAACTTGGTGTGGATATTGAACACTCCACTAGAGCGACGGCCATCGCAATCTTCAGGATTTGACCGCCTGAACTGTTACATATGAAATTGGATCCCTGGCCCCTGCTGCCGCAAATGCACGCAGCCGCAACACACAGCTATCGCAGACACCGCACGCCTGATCCTGGCGGCTGTAGCATGACCAAGTTAAATCGAATGGCGCATCCAGTTCAAGGCCCAGGCGCACAATTTCGGCCTTGCGAAGTGTTATGAGGGGCGTGACGATTTCGATTGCCCCTTCTTTGGTCCCGGCTTTGATAACTTGATTGAACGCTTCGTAATAGGCGGGACGGCAATCGGGATAACCCGAACTATCCTGTTCGACGGCACCAATAAAGATATTCTGCGCTCCCAGCACTTCAGCCCAACTGACCGCGACGGCCAAGAAATGCGCATTGCGAAACGGCACGTACGTGACCGGAACATCTTGGCCGATCGCATGAGAAGTTGGGACGGCGATCGTTTCGTCTGTGAGGGCCGAACCACCGATGGCGCGTAGCGCGTCATTGCGAACGATGAGCTTTTCCCGAATGTTCAGGCGTTCGCAGATTGCCAGGAAGGATTGCCGCTCGCGCTCTTCGGTGCGCTGTCCATAACTTACGTGCAAGGCTGCGGCGTCATAATCGCGAGTTGCCAGGGTCGCGCAAACGCACGAATCCATGCCTCCGCTGAGAAGGACGACTGCGCGTTTGTTCGGGCCGGTCATAGAAGTCATTCTTGAGTGTCGATTTCTGAATGTTGATTGAAAGGCGCTCCGCACTATGATGTGTCAATCCGCAATCAACAATCAGAGATCAACAATTCTTCAAACTCCCTTCAAGGCCGGATTCCAAATAAATTTATGCAACTGCAGACCCAGGCGCGCCGGAACGTCATCCGCCAGCATCCATTCCGCTAATTCCTGGGGATCGATCAGGCAATGAGAACTGTCGCGAGCGCCCGCGGCATCCTTTCGGAATGCGGGCGAGAAAAGGACTGCATTCACGCGCTGGCCGAGATTGTGCTCGCCGGTGAAGTCCCGGGCGAATTCATAGTCGGACCGGCTGCTCACTACGAACTTCACTTCATCCTGGCTCGTCAGGGCGCTCAGGTTTTCCATGTGAAACGTTTCCCCTTCGCCAGAATCCGGACACTTCACGTCGACGATCTTTATGACTTCCGCCGGCACCCGCTCCAGAGGGCGCTCGCCGCTGGTTTCCAGCAGCACTCGATAACCAGCTTCCAGCAATTGCCGCATCAGAGGCACAAGTTCCCGCTCCTGAAGCATGGGCTCACCGCCGGTGATCTCGACCAAGCCGCCGTTCGGACTGAGCCGCTTCACCTCTTCAAACACCTGGTCCTGCGACATTTTGCGGCCACCGTGAAACGTGTACTCGCTGTCGCACCAGGAACATCGGAGATTGCACCCGGTAAGGCGCACGAATACGCACGTTAAGCCAGCGTAGGTCGACTCGCCTTGCAACGACTTGTAGATTTCGGTGATCTGCATTGGACACTAGGCGTTGGTGGCCGCCGGGCTATTCGCTGTATTTCGCTGTGGTGGTATCTGTCTCGAAGACCGTCACATCTTTCACGCGCACGCGGCCATTGGTCACGGTTTTCAAGCGCGTGTTCGATTCGTCGTAAAAATACTTGGCCAGATTTTCCGCCGAGGGGTTGATCACGGTAAACGGCTCGATGTCGTTGATCATCTGATGGTCGAGCCGGTCGATGACGTGTCTCATGACCGCGCGCAAATCTTTAAAATCGAGCAAGAGGCCAGCCTTATCCAACTCGTTGCCGGCCAGCGTGACGCGAATCTTGTAATTATGGCCGTGCGGATTTTCGCACTTGCCCTTGTAGTTGCGCAGGTAATGGCCTGCGGCGAAAGTATCGTCAACTGTGACTTCGAACATTCATTCCCCAGCGGCTTCTCGTCCATGCTGGCCGGGCCGCACTGTAATCGCGAACTCTTCATTGTAACCTGCCGGAGCCACCGGGCTTGACTGCCTGCCGCCTGGAACTGTAGCTTGCCTATTCGTCCTTTTCAGCGAAAACTTTGGTTGAAATTTTAGGAGCTCCCTATGAAGCGCCGCCAGTTCCCAGTTCTACTGATCGCCATCCTGTCGCTCACTCTCAGCCTCATTGCCCAGAACAAGCCTGACACTCCTGACTATGACGTCAAAGAACATTACACGAAGTTTGAGTACAGAATTCCGATGCGCGACGGTGTCCATTTGTTCACCGCGGTATATGTGCCGAAGGATAGTTCGCGCTCGTATCCCTTCTTGATTAATCGAACGCCCTATAGCGTCGGGCCGTATGGTGAGGATCAGTACCGAAAAAATCTCGGACCTTCGCCCGACTTCGACAAGGCGGGCTACATTTTTGTTTCTCAGGATGTGCGCGGGCGCTTCATGTCGGAGGGAACGTTCGTCGAGATGCGCCCCCACATCGACAATAAGAAATCCAAACAAGATGTAGACGACAGCAGCGACCTCTACGACACGATCGACTGGTTGCTGAAAAATGTTCCCAACAATAACGGCAACGCCGGCATCTGGGGCATCTCCTATCCTGGATTTTTCACCTCGGCCAGCATTATCGACTCGCATCCCGCGCTGAAAGCAGCTTCGCCGCAGGCTCCCATGACAAACCTATTTATGGGAGATGATGCCTACCATGGCGGCGCTTTCATGCTCGATGCGAACTTTGGTTTTTATAGTTTCTTTACACCGCAGCAAAATCCGCAATTGCCCCCAAAAACGCCGGTTCCGTTCGACTTCGGCACGAAGGATGGCTACGAGTTCTATCTGAACGCCGGACCGATCTCGAATCTTTCCAAATATCTTGAAGGCAAAAGCTGGCTTTTCGATGACCAGATGCGGCATGACACTTACGACGATTACTGGAAGGCACGCAACCTGGCGCCTCACATGAAGAACATCCATTGCGCCGTGCTCACGGTTGGGGGATGGTTCGACGCCGAAGATCTGCAAGGTCCGTTCAGCACCTTTCACGCCATCGACAAAAACAACTCCGGAATCTTCAACGCGCTGGTGGTTGGCCCATGGGTACACGGCGGGTGGGCGCGGTATGACGGAGAACACTTAGGACGCGTGGAGTTCGCATTCAACACCGGCGAGTATTACCGCAAGAATATTTTGTTTCCGTTTTTCGAGCAGTACCTCAAGGGCAATGGCGATGCGAAGCTTCCCAAGGCCTATGTTTTTGAAACCGGAACGAATGTGTGGCGGCGATATTCTGACTGGCCGCCCAAAGAGGCGGAGCCGAAGACTCTCTATTTCCGCGCCGGGGGCGGCCTTTCATTCGATCCGCCGTCCGGGGATGCTCCCGCGTTCGATGAGTACATCAGCGACCCTGCCAAACCGGTGCCATTCGTCAATTATGTTTCGACGACTGTGCCGCAGGAATACATGCTCTCTGATCAGCGTTTTGCCGGCAGCAGAACCGATGTGCTGGTGTATCAAACGCCGATGCTGCAAGAAGATGTAACCATCGCCGGACCAATTTCTCCCAAGCTTTTTGTTTCGACGAGCGGAACGGATTCCGACTGGGATGTGAAAGTGATTGACGTGTACCCGCCCGATTATCCCGACAGCAAATTCGACGCGCCGAGGCCTGAAGAAAAAGACAAGCCGAGGACGGACGTGCCGCCGCCCACTTTTACCATGGCTGGATACCAGCAGTTGGTGCGCGGAGAGCCTTTCCGCGGGAAGTTCCGCCACAGCTTCGAAAAGCCGGAGGCGTTTACGCCGGGGAAAGTGGAGGAGATCAACTTTAATATGCAAGACGTGAATCACACTTTTCGGCGCGGGCACCGAATCATGGTTCAGGTGCAGAGTTCGTGGTTCCCGCTAACTGACCGCAACCCGCAAACCTTCGTCAACATTCCGGACGCCAAACCTGCCGACTTTGTGAAGGCCACCGAGCGCGTGTATCACACCAAAGGTGAGGCATCGGGGATTGACGTGGGGGTGGTGGCGAACCCGGGAGCAGCAGGGAAATAGCGGTTGATCCGCTCCTGCATTCCTTACTATAATGTAAGGAATGCTTGCCGACTGTGAAAGGAGAGCCATGTCGACGGCAACCGTAACTTCGAAAGGTCAAATCACCATACCGATCCAAGTGCGCAATGCGTTAGGGCTTGATGCCGGGGACCGCATCGAATTCGTCCAGGTAGGAAAAGGGGAATTCAGCATTGTCGCGGCCACTCGCTCGGTGAAGGAACTGAATGGCTTGTTGTACCGCAAAGGACAGAAGCCGGTATCGATTGAGGAGATGAACGCCGCGATCGCGAAAGGCGCAGCTAGATCCAGGTTGCCGACGAGAAAATGATCGGCATCGACACGAACGTTTTGGTTCGTTACCTTACTCACGATGACCCTGCTCAAGCGGCTGCAGCCGATCGAGTGATGAGTTCCCTCTCTTGTGATTCACCTGGATTTCTTTCCCTGATCGTCATCGCGGAGTTGGTCTGGGTATTGTCGATTTCCTACCGCTATCAGAAGAAGGAAATTGAACAGGTGCTAGAGAACTTGTTGCGCAGTAAGGAATTGACAATTGATCGTGCAGAAATCGTCTCGCAAGCGTTCCGCTCGTTCCGCGCCGGACGCGCTGATTTCGCCGACTATCTGATCGAACGCTGCGCTCATTCCGCCGGATGTAAATTCACGATTACATTCGATCAAGAAGCGGCAACGTTGGCTGGTATGCGACTCCTTCGCTGAAAGTCGCCCTATCGCGCGGCCCCAAAAAATTCCTCAACCACCCGCATCTCGGTCGTCTTTTTATAGTTCGGAAGACTATCGATAAAAGTTCGGCCGTATTGCTTTTTTAGAATGCGGTTATCGAGTAGAACCAGCAGGCCGCGGTCATGCAGCGAGCGAATGAGGCGTCCAAAGCCCTGTTTCAACGTGATTACAGCCGCTGGAACTTGATACTGAAAGAATGCATTGCCTCCGTCGGCATCAATCGCCTTCACTCGCGCGGCTACGACGGGATCGCTGGGGACGGCGAACGGCAGACGGTCGATTATGACGCAGCTTAGTTGTTCGCCCTGGACATCCACGCCCTGCCAGAACGACGAAGTCGCAAATAAAACAGCGTTCGGAGTCAGTCGAAACTCCTCGAGCAGCGCACTTTTTGGCGCTTCGCCCTGGCGAAGCATCGGAAACTCCAACTCGCCAAGCAATCGCTGATAAATGTCGTTCATTTGCGCGTAGCTGGTAAAAAGTACGAAAGCGCGGCCGCGGGTGACTTCCAATAATTGGCGAATTCTTTCAGCGGCCTTCACACCAAACTGCGGTGTTCGCGCATCCGGCAAATCTGGGGGCACATAGAAGAGTGCCTGATGTTGGTAATCGAAGTGCGAAGGCAGAACCAACTCGCGCGCGTGTTCGAAACCTAGTCGCTTGCGGATGTATTCGAAGCCTCCGCCAACGGCGAGCGTGGCAGACGTCAAGACTGCGCACTCGAGCTTTGACCACAAACACTCGCGCAAGATCGGGCCAACATCAATCGGGGTCGCCTGCAAGAAAACGTTTTGACGAGCCCGGAAACCTTCTCGTGATTTCTCTGCGTCTCGGAGCTTAGGTGTCGAATTCGCTCTTCCGCCGCGCCGCTCAATCCAGAACACGGTATTGCGATCGTCCGATTCCATGGCGAAGGCAAGCTGCGCTTGAATCTCCTGAGCCCGCCTCACGAAACCGAAGATTTCCTCGGGCTTTTCCGGCAAGCCTTCCAATTCTCCCGCCAACCGCGTAAAAGCCTGGTTGAACGCGATGAATTCGTCTCCGTTTTCTTCGAGAAACTCACGGCGTGTATCGAATGCGAAACGCCCATCGCCCGGCGGCAATAGCGAGAAAAAAAACTGTGATTTTTCCCGAAGACTTCCCAACGCGCCCGAAAGCGACGCGGATAACATGCGATTGTGTTGCAACGATGCTTCCACGTCGCGGGCAAGATCGTCCACGCGCAAATTGCTTACCGAGATTCCGAAGTAGTTGCCCGCCACATCTTCCAACTCGTGCGCCTCGTCGAAAATTACCGCCGCCGCCTCCGGAAGAATTCCCGCGTCGGGCGCGCCATCGGATTGCAGCTTTATAGCAAGATCCGCAAAGAAGAGATGGTGGTTCACAATAATGATGTCGCTCTCCATCCCGCGGCGCCGCATCTCGGTAATAAAGCAACGCTCGAACTCGCTGCACTTCTGTCCGATACACGCGTCGGCGCGCGCATCCAATTTGTGCCAGAGCCCGCTGGCTTCGGGAAGATCGGCGAGTTCGGCGCGGTCTCCAGTGGAGGTTGTCTTTTCCCATGCGCTGACGGCGCGGTATTGTTCGATCTCTTCCAAGCCGCTCAGCACGGGCTGATCGGTGAGGTCGTACAGCTTCTTGCGGCAGAGATAATTGTTGCGGCCTTTCATGTAGCAAACTGAGAGCCGCCGGCCGGAGGTTCCCGCCTCTCCGCTCGCGGCACCGAATAGCGCCTGCTCAAGAAAAGGGACATCTTTATAGAAGAGTTGTTCCTGCAGATTTTTCGTGCCGGTCGAGATGATGACGCGTTTGCCCGAGCGAATCACTGGCAGCAGGTACGCCAGCGTTTTTCCCGTGCCAGTGCCGGCTTCGACGATCAAATGCCTCTTTTCCTCCAAGGCCTGCTCGACCGCTTGCGCCATTTGCAATTGCCCGCGGCGAAATTCATACGCCGGATGCGTGCGCGCGAGAACTCCACCTGGCGCGAAGAACTGATACAGAGAAGTATCCTTGGCGCCGGATGCGGCGCGGTTCGGCTTTGGCGGCGAGACGGGTTGGGAGCTTAATGCCACGGGAGTCTCTATAATAAACATTCCCGGCTATTGCCACCGTTTGCCGCTCATTTTGACTCAACCCACATACAACTCGACGAGCACTCTCGCCACCACGGCGGCCGGCGTTCCAACGCTAGCCATCGTGGGCCGCCCCAATGTAGGCAAGTCCACGCTGTTTAACCGCATTGTTGGCTCGCGGCGCGCCATTGTCGGCGATGAGCCGGGCATAACGCGGGACCGGCTCTACGGCGACGCGGAGTGGCGTGGTCGGCACCTCCGCGTCATCGATACGGGCGGAATTATTCCCGAAGACAAAGATTTCATTCCATCGGAAATTTTTCGCCAGGCACGCGTGGCATTCGATGAAGCTGCGGCGATCGTTATGGTGGTCGACGGCCGGGCGGAAATTGCAGCGCCTGACTTGGAGCTTGTGCGCCTGTTGCGCAAGACGGGCCGCCCGCTATTTCTTGCCGTCAATAAGGCCGATACCGAAAAGCAGGCGTCGATCGTTGACGAATTCCATCGGCTTGGGATCAAGCAGATGTTTCCGATATCAGCTGAGCATGGACGGGGAATTGACGATCTGCTGGATGCTGTACTGACGGTCGTGCCTGCGGAGAAAGATTCCACCACGGAGGACACAGAGGAAGCACAGAGAGAGGCAGCTGAGCGTACCGATGAGCCAGGCGCCGAACCGGAACCCGTTTACGAAACAAAGGTCGCCATCATCGGACATCCGAATGTCGGGAAGTCCACGCTGCTGAATTGCCTTACGGCTTCGGATCGAGCAATCGTTTCGCCCATCCCTGGCACGACGCGTGATGCGGTTGACGAAATCATCGAGCGCGATGGACGGCGCTTTCGGTTTATCGACACCGCGGGCATTCGCCGTAAAGGCAAGACTCACCTGATGGCGGAAAAGCTTTCGGTCGTGATGGCGCGCAAACATCTTGAAGGCGCCGACATTGCGCTGCTTGTCATCGACGCTACCGAAGGCGTGAGCCAGCTCGACGCCGCAATCGCCGGCTACGCTCACGAGAGCGGGAGATCGATGATCATCGTGGTGAATAAATGGGATCTGATCATCAGCGGGAAGATGAAACCGGGGCGTCCGTCGAAAGCCATGCGCATGCGGGAAGGCAAGCGTCCCGGCGACCGTGAGGCCTATGAAGAGCGTTTGCGCTACGATCTGAAGTTCTTGAATTACGCTCCGATTGTTTTTATTTCAGCCAGCACGGGAAAAGGCACCGAAAAGATTTTCCCACTGCTGGAGCAAGTCGCAGTCGAACGCCGCAAACGGATTTCCACGTCGGCGATGAATCGCTTTGTCGAAACCGTGGATTTTGACCGGGCTTCGGTTCCCATGCGCTCTCGCGTAAAGATTCTTTACATGACGCAGGCCTCGGTTGCCCCACCGACGTTTGTGCTGTTCACCAACCGCGCGGTGAAGCTACATTTTTCGTATCAAAGATTCCTCGAGAATCAAATCCGCGAAGCGTTCGGGTTCTTAGGCACGCCGATTTGGATTAAGAACAGGGCGCGGAACTAGAAGTTGCCTATTTCCTACTCTCCGGCCAGTGTCCGGTCCATTGTCAAAAGCCCCACGCGCTCGATCCCGGCATGATGCGCGATATCGATCACGTTCGCGACATATTCGAAATCGACGTCGGCATCGCCGCGCACAAAGGCAACTTTCTCGGCCCGTTTCAAATAAATTTCTGCTAGCCGCTGCTCCAGATCTTCCCAGCGCACCTCCTCTTGATTGATCTTGACCGCGGGTGGCTGGTCTTTTGCGGTCCATACTACTTGAATCACGACGGTGCGCGGCTGCGAACTATTCTGCGGTTGCTTCTGATCCGGCTGCGGAATTTGCGCCGTCTCGCCCTGCTCTTTGTCCATCGAGACCACAACCATGAAGACAATGATGAGCGTCAGCAGCACGTCGATCAGCGGCGTGATGTTGATCTCGGGACGGCGCGCACCTCCGCCTGCCATTGAGAAAGACATAAAAAGCTCCTCAGATACAGTCTTGGCACGCGCGTGTCTGCAACATCAGACACCCGACACAACGCGAGAGTTCCTGAATTCGAGAGGTATTGGACCAGTTCATCCTGCCGATCGATGTAGATTTTGGTTTGCCCTGGGAAATCGCGCCACCGATCGCTTGATTGTGAAGTGCAGTTTGGGCAAAGGTTTGAGTGGCCGCACCCGAAGAGTAAGAAGTAAGAGTGAAGGCAGAAGTTAGGACTTCTCTTTAATTAACTTTTGCATTCTCCATTCGTATCTCTGAATTCGCAGATAACTAACTCGAAACGACAGTTCCCGGCGAAACCGGGGAACCCGGAAGCGCTGGATACAATGCCGCCTTCAGCGGCGGATAGCGGTCCGCGAAAAAGTGAATCGAATACGCCGGGAAGAATACGATTGCAGGAACGGAAATCAGCGAAACCAGGTAAAGAAAAATTCCCAGCAAAATACATCCAACCGCCACCGCTAAGGCCATCGTGTGGGCATTCCACGTCATGCCTGCGGCTTTCCCGCTGAGAATCGCAAGCAGGCTCAGTGCCGCGGTCGGCACAACGTAAAGCAATCCAACAATCAGTGCTGCAATCGCAATCAGAGCGCCGGCTACTACTGCCAGAACGATCTTCATCACGATATATGAGGCATAGGCTCCCATCTCAGCCTCGATCATCGGCCAAAGCCGCCGCCAGCCCGCACTTGCGCTGATGCCTTCCAATGCCATCTGGGGAACGACAAAATCTTTTGTCAATACAAACACCACTGCCGTGACGACAAAGATGGTGAACAACACCAGCGCAATGCCAACTCCGCCTAATATCAGCGGGACTATGTGTTCCTTTGGATCTTTGTACCACTGCGAGGCGATGGCAAACGCCGCTGGAATCCCTACCAGCACGCCAAGGATCACGGACCCAATCGCCAGGTATGCCAGCTTCCACACAAAGTATCGCCATCCCGCGCCAAGCCTGCGGCTCCAGCTCCACCGGATGTGGCACTCCCGCAGCACAATACTGTCGAATAGAACAAAGCGCATCACGCTGCTCACATACATCAGAATGATTCCGATTGCGAGCCCAGCAAGAATACCGACGGCAATGAGAGCTCCAAGAATCGCAAAATCAAATCCAGGAATAGTAGGGTGTGATGCTCCGGGGTGGCGAGGGAAAACGAAGTTGGAGCGGTTGAACCCGCTGGAGCCCAGCTCTCCCGCAAGCAGTCCCACAAACGCCAGCTTCGTCCACTGACCAATGCGGAGCGGGTTGAACAACTGCTGCTTCGTGTGTTCAATGGCGGGCGTAATCGAATCTATGGCGGAAATAGCCAACGTTCACCTCGAGCTGCGAACCGTCAGCAGCAAGGTACTAAGAATCGCGCCACCGATCAACTAAAACCAAGCAGCGCGACTCTAGGCTCTGATACGCAAAAACTCCGCCATCAGTTCCGTTACTCGCTTTCCCACTTGCCATCGGGTACTTACTCGTATCTCAAAGCCTCCACCGGATCGAGCTTGGACGCTCGCATTGCGGGCACCAGACCGCTGACTGCGCCCACCACCAGCAGCGCTGCCGTAGAAAGTAAGACTGTCGTCATCGAGATACGCAGGTGGATATCACCTTGCCCCGAATCGTCTTCAAATAGCGGCCCCATCATCGGCATAGTGCCAACGGCCCATGCAATCAAATACGAAAGCGCCACGCCAATTGCGCCGCCTACGAGCATGATCAATAGAGTCTCTGCCAGGAACTGCAGCTTGATGTGCCGCTTTCTCGCGCCCAACGCCCGGCGTAAGCCGATCTCGCGGATGCGCTCGTCGACAGTGACTAGCATGATGTTCATGACGCCGACGCCGCCGATTCCTAGAGTCAAGGTTCCAATAAATGCGAGCAGGACCTGCAGCCCGATGGTCAGCGCGTCGATCACGGGGCGAAATTCATCTCTGCCGAACATTTGAAACGCCTTGGGATCGGTTGGCGAAAACCCCTGGCGAGTCGCGACTGCCGCAAGTACCTGCGCCATGGCTTTTTTCTCGAACTGAGGGGCGATCGGCTCGAATAACATGACCGCCGCATAGCGCGTGTTCCACAGATCTCCGGCTGTGGAGTAAGGAATCCAGGAAGATTCGTCGTCGCTGGAGAAATAATTGCTGAGTTGAATCTTGCGCGCCATCACGCCGATCACGGTGAAACGCACTCCGCTGACGGTTACAATCTCGCCCACGGCCGGCCTTCCGCTGAACAGTTGTTCTTTGAGGCGTCCGCCGAGAAAGATCACGCGACGGCGCTCCAGTTCGTCGTTAGCATCGAGCCATCGTCCTTCGGAGGGCGTTTCGTTGCGCATTTCGCCGTATTCGGGGCACACTCCGCGCACCGGCGCTGTGCCGGCGATGCGATCGCCATAGGCAATTCCGGGGCGCCTCACGGTTTCGCGGCAGACATGCTTCACCAGCGGCGCGGTTGCCTTCACCATGTCAATATCCGCTTGCTCGATGAGAACTTTCTTTCCTGCGCGCTGGCCGCCGGGCTGCTCACTGGTTTGTTGCGGCCAGCAGATTACGACACTCTTGCCGAAGGCATCAAAGCCGTGGACCAAGATACTGCGAAAACTGTTGCCGTAGGCAATCAGAAGCGTAACTGTAGCAATGCCCCAGACGACCCCCAGCATGGTTAGAAAACTGCGCGTGAGGTTTCGCTTCAGAGCGATCCAGGCTTCGATGATGATTTCGATTAGCATTTATTTAAGAACTTAAGCTACAAAGCCACGAAGGCACCCCAAGCAATGACTTGTCATCCGCCAGCCTCATACCGCAGCGCTTCGATGGGATCGATGGACGCGGCTTTGCGCGCGGGATACAGCGCAGAGCCGACCGCGACCATTCCGAGCAATCCAGCAGCAATGAGCGCCGAGGTCCAGTCAGGAACTAATCCAGCAAAGAAATCGGGCATCGGGAGTAAGTTCACCAGTGCGCAGAAGCCAAAGGCGACGCCGAGTCCAATCGCTCCGCTTAAGAATGCGATGATCAGGGCCTCAACAAAAAACTGACGAAGTATTGTCCCTGCGGGCGCGCCAATCGCCTTGCGAACGCCGATTTCGCGGGTGCGCTCACGCACGGCTACCAGCATCACGTTCATGACTCCGATGCCGCCGAGCATCAACGTTACAATTCCGACGGCACCCAGAAAATACTTCATGCCGTCGGTCATGGTTTTGAAGGCCTGCGCTTCCTGCACGGTATCCCAGATGGGACAAGCTTCTTTATCGGCGGGATCGTAACGATGCATGCGCGCCAGCGCTACGCGAACTTCATGTTTGCACGCCTCGTGCTGCTCGACTGACTTTGGTGTCACTAGAAGTTGATCGAAGGTGGTGGAAGTGCCGGGGGGCTTGTCGGGGAAATCGCGGCGCATGGCAGAAAACGGAATGAAAATTTTATTCACGTCCCAGCCGTCGTAACTCGAATCCTGTTTCTTTTTCTTCATCACGCCGATCACCACGAAGGGAAAAGCGTCCAAGTAAACGTTCTCTCCCACAGGATTTCGTCCGGGAAATAATTGTTTTGCCGCATCGGACCCTAAGAACGCCACCCGCCGGGCCTCGCGCATGTCGTCCCAATCGTAGAAGCGGCCTACGCCCACGTCGAGAGTGCGAATGTAGGCAAACTGAGGATAGGATCCCGCGACCTCGAAGGACGCATTATTGAAATCGCTGTGCGCCAGAACGGTCTCCTGCTCCAGTTCTGGAATCGTATATTGGCAATCTGGAGTTTCCGCTTGCACCGTAGGCAGGTCCTGATCTTCCCAATGCACAAGGCGCCCGGCCTTCGTTCCTCCAGCCTGCATACTGGTTCGGCCATGGAAGACGATCATCACGTCCTTGCCTAGATTTTTTGTCTGCTCTTCCTGGCCCTTGCGCAAGCCTTCGCCAGCGGCCACCATCAACACAATCGACACAATTCCCCATGCGATTCCGAACATGGTAAGAAAGGCGCGCAGCTTATGGGCCCACAGGGTTCGGAGTACGTCGCGAAAAAGGTCCCCTAGAGTCATATCCTTTTATTGGACGCGATGGATTAAGGAAAGTAAGCCTCGCGTCGCTACCTGCTGTGATCACGGGTACGTAAAGAAACAACGATTAGTTGCATGAAATTACAAGCAGGACCGGCAAGGTGGGGCACGATGAACGCGGGGCGGAATGTTCTAGAGCTTTGCCGTGGTGGTGGCACGGTAATTTTCCAACCACGCGGCAAACTCTTTCAGCGCCAGCTCGCACTGCAAATGGTGACGCTCCTTGCGGTCGCGGATTTTCTTGTCGAGCGAGGGGAGCAAATCAAACGTGATATTTGCCGGCTGAAAATTTTTCGCGTCGGCGTGAGTCACGTAGTGGGTTAGCGATCCAAAGGCGGAGGCCCGGGGCGCTGCGATCGGGACATCGCCATGTACGATGGCCGCTGCATGCATCCCTACTAACAGGCCGGTTGCAATCGATTCCACATAACCCTCCACGCCGCAAATCTGGCCGGCGAAGAAAACGTTGGGATGCGCTTTCATCTGCAACGTTTCGCGCAGAAGCGAAGGGCTATTGATATAAGTGTTGCGATGAATCTGGCCATAGCGGAGGAAGCGGGCATTTTCCAGTCCGGGGATTAGCCGCAAGACCCTCGCCTGCTCACCGAACTTCAGGTGATTTTGAAAGCCCACTAGGTTGTAGGAGTCCGCCCGCAAATTTTCCTGTCGCAATTGCACCACAGCGTACGGCATTCGGCCGGTGCGAGGATCTTTTAGGCCCACAGGCTTCATTGGGCCAAAACGCAACGTATCGCGTCCGCGCCGTGCGATCTCTTCAATCGGCAGGCAGCTTTCGAAGTAGTTCAACTTTTCCCAATCGCGTTCCTCCACCGACTGGGCCACCAAAAGTGCGTCATAAAACCAGTCGTAGTCTTCGCGCGTCATTGGGCAATTGATGTAATCCGCCGAACCTTTGTCGTAGCGTGCAGCCATGTAAACGCGCGACATATCGATCGAATCGGCTTCGACGATCGGGCTAATCGAATCGTAGAAGTACAGCGCTGCGGAATCCGGTTCGTTCGGCAGAGCGGATTTATCCGCCGGGACAGCGCTCAGCCGCGCAATCTCCGTCGCCAGCGCATCAGAAGTTAGCGGTCCAGTTGCGATAACCGTCGGGTAGTTTGCAGCTTCGTCAATATGCGTCGCCTCTTCCCGGCACACAGTAATCAGGGGTTCTCGAGAAATCGCTCCCGTCACTTTGGCCGCGAACGCAACTCTATCGACGGCTAACGCATGCCCGGCGGGGACAGCGCAATCCCGCGCAATGTGCAGCAGCAACGATCCTGCCCTACGCATTTCCTCCTTCAGAAGCCACGGTGCAGTGTTCTCGCTGTCGGACTTCAGCGAATTCGAGCACACGAGTTCCGCAAAGTCGGCAGTCTGGTGAGCGGGCGTCAAGCGTAACGGACGCATCTCAAACAGCTCAACTTCGACGCCGCGGCGGGCGCATTGCCACGCTGCTTCCGACCCGGCCAATCCTGCTCCGATGATTCGTACCCGCGAGCTCATGATTCTTTCTCCGCCAGTCGCTGCATCGCTTTATCCGTCAGCAACACTGACTTCCATTGATTGCGGAACTCCGCGCCTAAGGATTGGTAAAGTGCGATCGCGTTTGCGTTCCAGTCGAGAACTTCCCAGCGCATCGCGTGTCGGTTTTCTTGCACGGCAATCTTTGCCACGGCTGAGAGGATTGCCACTCCGATTCCCTTGCGCCGAAACTGCGGGCGCACAAACACATCTTCAAGATAGAGTCCCTGCCCGGCCCACGTCGAATAGTAGTTGTAGAAAAACGCATATCCGGCGGGCTGGCCGCTCCATTCGGCAATCAGCGCACGAAATTTTGGATTCGGCCCAAAGCCGTCCCGCGCCAGGTCCGCTTCCTCGATTACACAGAGGTCGAGTTCACGTTCGAACTCCGCTAGTTCCCGGATCAGCGTGTGCAGCAGAGTTACGTCATCGACAGTGGCAGGACGAATCAGAAGCATCAGAAGATAAAGAATACATCAGCCCCAAGTGTGCAGTTAAACCAGTTCCGCGGCGAGCAGGATTTTGAGTGGATCGCTGTCCTTTATTGTTGCGCCTGGTTCCACGCATTTTCCAGCGACACAATCCGGCCTTGCTCAGAATTGGTTGGCCCATATCTTGTATTCAGGCGCCCGGCAGCGAAAGCAGCAACCTGCGAATGTTAGACAGCCTCCAGATTTTGCCTGCTCACCGGTTCTCAGCGTGGGATCGGAGTTGATTGGCTAGCCACGCATAGCCACTTTCCGTCTTCCAATATCCATGTATCGATAAAGCGTCCCCGTCGCAAATATGCTTTGCCATGTTCCGTGCCTTTCAATATGTAGACTCCGGCGACAACAATGGTGGTGCCGAATTGATGGGCCGTCATCGACTCGGTGATTTCCTGTTCTGGATGTAAACTTGCAGCTCTTACGTGGCTCAGAAATTCGGGTTTGCTACGAATGCTTCCATCGTCATCGATGTATATTAGCGCGTTGTCGAAGATGGCATCCAGCGCCTTGGCGTCCTTCCGTTGTTCTGCCTGATTCCACGCATGCTCCAAGGCTAAAACCACGGTTACCGCGGCCGAATCAGCTCCGCTCTGAACCGCCGCGAACTGCAGCGCCACAGCCATGAAACCAGCGACGATACAAACGGTTCTCACAGATAAGCGCTTCATCAGATATATCGGCGCCAGTCGCAGCCTCAGCAGGGCCCAAGGGTACTGCACCGAGCCTTCGTTGAGAATTCTGGCAGCCCGAAATGCGCGTAGCCGCCTGCTTGAACTGGCTACTTCAACAAGGGCGCCGAGGCCGCAGCGACCAACATCCAGTGCCCCTTCTTATCCACCCAAGTATCAACAAACCGCCAGCGGCCGAGCGATGTCCTCCCATTGATGGTACTTTTTTGCCGATAGGTCCCAACCACAATCGCGACTTTCCCGGATACGTGAACCGTCATCGGTTCCATCACGATCTGTGGCGCAGCGGGGCCTCCCGCCCTGATCCTCGATAGATATTGCCCCTTTGTCATCAAAACACCGTCTTCGACATAAACCAGAGCATTATCGAAAAGCAGATCCAGAGCGCGGTTGTCGTTGCGCGACTGTCCATCCACCCATTCATGCTCCAGTGCGAGAATCGCGGCTACAGCGTTATCCTCAGGCGGATCTTGCACGAGAAAGTGTGGTATTGCAGAAATCAATATGATCCAGAGCGCGATCATTCTCATAGAACCGCCTTCGGGGGTAGATGTGATCCCTCAAGACGTTGTACCGATCACAACGTGGCAATTTTGAGTCCCGTTTGCTGCTGAGCCGTGCAAAAGACGGCGCGATAAGTCCGCGCCTTGGAAATCGTTACGGCTAATTTCACTTTCGCACCGCTCCTGCTACGACGGGCTTTCTAGGGATCTGCAAAGGTACGACGTCCTGAAAGATCACAGGTAGACCGTCCGGATGTGAGAAGAAAGCCTCCACGCCAGCCCTCATCACGAGGTCGGTGTAAATAGGGAAGCAATCCATATCCACGCTCCACTCTTCACGCACCAGGTGTTCACAAAACGCTCGCGCTTTACAAAGGGTTTACCGCCTTCCATGCCTGATCTCTGGTAGATCCCAGTAACGACCGCGGTTTCACCATGTAATTGCACAACTGTTGATTCCAACAAAAGATGAAATCCACGCGTCCCTTTCACTTCAGCCAAAAACTCCGCCTTGTTTAGCAATTTGCCGTCTGACTCGACGTAAACGAAACCCTCATCCACGATCGCGTCCAACGTTCTTAAATCTTTAGCCTCCGCCGCGCGGTTCCAAACTGTTTCCAACGCGAGGATTTTTGATGCCGTATCGGCATACCCGGAGCTCTGCGTGTAGTCTCGAGTTGTACCCGCGCAGGCGAACAGCACAACGAGCGCGAACCTATGCATTTTTGCAAGCCCTATTCGGTACTATCGTCCGGCAGCGTATCTTCTTGAGGCCGCCGTCGCACTCTATCGCACAAAGCCGCTAATCTGCGAAGATGAATATCTGAAGCTCGTCTGCAACCTGGAGGATTCGATGGCCCGCATCAGTCTGATCGACACGGAATCGGCAAATGCCGAGGTAAAAGAGATCTACGAAACCACGCTTCGCGGCAAGCCGGGTAATGTGCAGAAAGCACTTGCTCATCGTCCTGAGATGCTTAAGAATTTTCTAAGCTTCTATGCGAGCGTAGGACGCTCATTGGATCGCAAGTTGTATGAACTCATCTACCTTCGCGTTTCACTGATCAACGGATGCCGCTACTGCACACAGCATCACATCGCATCGTCGAAACGCGTCGGGCTGAGCGCCGGAGATTGGACGGCGCTCAAGGCTGGAAATTATTCGCGCTACAACGAGAAAGAGCGGGCGGCGCTGGCCTACGCGGAGAAACTGACGCGCGCCCCGCACGAAATTACGCAGACGGATTTTGACGAACTCAAAAAACACTTTTCCGACCCCGAGATCGTCGATTTGCACATGCTCGTCGGCTTGGCCAACCTTACCAACCGAGTGACCGATCCATTGGGGCTGGAATTGGAGTTTGGCGAAGAAAAATTTGAGGCGCCACGGATTCTCGCGGATTTGCACGGATAGACGCAAGAGCTCTTGTCTTATCCGTGGTGATCCGTGTAACCCGTGGCGAGAAGTTAGAGAATTTCGCGCGCATCGCCGACCCTTCTCGTCACGCGCTCGCGATCCAGGTATTCCAGCAGCGGGATGGCATACTTGCGGGTCACTCCGGTCAGCTCTTTGAAGCTTGCGACATCGATTTTCGACGACTTTGACTTGTAGGCCGCTAGCTCTCTCCGCAGTTGCTCCAACGCGCTACGATGAAACACCAGTTCGTCGGAGATCTTAATCAGCACCTTATCGCGAAGCAGCAGGGTCACGATTTTCTGCGCTCTCGTTTTGTCGACCTTGAGGCCTGCGACTACCTCGTTCAGCGCCGGAACGCGAAGGCCGCTCAAGGCGAACGCGTCCTCGATCTTCTTTTTCGATTCGGCTTCGTCATCTTTCATCACCACGCCGTGTCCCGGCAGCCGCACCACGTCCCCGACCACTTCAAGTTTTTTTTCGCGGACCAGCATGGCAGCGACCGCCTCGAAGATTTCGGGGCTGGCATCGATCTGCCCCCGCAAAGCTTCTTTGCTGATCCCGTTGACCAGCGGATTTTTCTTGTGGAAATCTGTAAGGGTGCCGACCGCGTGCGATTGCAGCGATTGGAAGGCCGGAAGGTGAAGGAAAAGGTCGCCAGTACGGACGACTTCGCCCGTGTGCATCATGCGAGCAAGCTTCGCTTCGAGCATTTTCTTGGTCCAGCCAGTCTCGGCAACGAGGCCCGAGACGGTGACTCCTTCACGACGCCGCCTAGCGATTCGTTCTTTCAGAATCATTTCCGCATCGCCGCTCGCGAGAATGTTCAGGAAGTTGCTGGTCATGGGCTGGTGCGGGAGCGGCGACGCGTCAAGGACAACTCCCCCGCCAATCGTCACCACCGGCGAGAATTGCCGCAGGATAAACCGGTCTCCCGGCAATAGCAACGCAGCCTCTGGAAATTTGAGCCGTGCGAACGCTTCCTGGCCGGGTGGAAGTTGCGCCTGCCCAGAATCAGAGCGTCCCGCTTTAGCATTTTGTGCCGCGCCGGAATCTAGGCCTTGCCGCTCAAGCAAAACCTGGGCCACGGTTTCCATGGTGTGTGAGTGAAAATGCACGCGTGCACGATTCTTCAAAGCTCGGGGGGCCGAGGACAACAACCGCAACCTCACGTCCACGCGTCGGGTTGTCTGGAATGCCGCCGGTGAGGAGAGAGTCATCCCTCGCGACAAATCTTCCGTGCTGGCGCCCACAACGTTCAGTGCGGTGCGTTGGCCGGCAGCTGCGCCATCGGAGGTTTGTCCGTGCACCTGCACGCCGCGAACCCGAACTCTGCGGCCGGTCGGGAAAACTTCTAACTCGTCTTCGCGTTGAACGGTTCCGGCCACAAGCGTTCCCGTGACCACCGTGCCGAAACCCTTCATGGTAAACACACGGTCGATTGGCAGACGGGCAATGGCGCTTGCATCTCGGGGCTGAACATCCATCGCTGCCGCCGCAATCGCGCGCTTCAAGTCAGCCATTCCCGCCCCGGTGAGCGCGCTTACAGCGACGATTGAGTCTGGCTTGTCCAAAAAAGTACCGCCCAGAAACTCTTCCACCTCAAGTCGAACTACCTCGAGGGTTTCGGCGTCAACCGCGTCGGATTTGGTAAGCACTGTAATGCCGCGCTGCACGCCCAGCAATTGCAGGATGTCGAAGTGCTCGCGGGTCTGCGGTTTGATCGCTTCATCCGCCGCAATCACCAGTAGCACCAGATCGATGCCCCCGACGCCCGCAAGCATATTGCGCACAAAGCGCTCGTGGCCGGGAACGTCGACAAAGCCGAGCCGCAGCGTTTCGCCGTTAGAGCCGGCCAGAGCCATGTGCGCGAAGCCGAGGTCGATAGTGATGCCGCGCCGTTTCTCTTCCTCGAGCCGGTCCGCATCGATCCCTGTTAGCGCCTTCACCAGCGCCGTTTTGCCGTGGTCAATATGGCCAGCGGTTCCTACGATGATCGATTTCATCTTCGTCCACGGGAAATCTTACCGGAAGGAGGCGCGGTCGCGGGTTTTCGAGATCAAACGGCCTGAAAATTCCGCCATATCTGCCCTTCCTCCGGGGGCCGCAAAGTGCGACAATAGATCTTCCCCATGAATCCCTCCATGACTTCTGCTGTTTCTCTGGAGACCCTCCGGCAGCACGGCCTCACTGCGGAGGAATACGAAAAGATCAAGCAACTTCTCGGGCAGCGCGAACCTACGCTCACGGAACTCGGCATCTTCAGCGTGATGTGGAGCGAACATTGCTCCTACAAGTCGTCGCGCGTGCATCTGAAGCGCCTGCCCACGCGCAGCAAGTGCGTGCTGCAGGGACCGGGCGAGAATGCCGGCATTATCGATATCGGCGATGGATGGGCTTGCGCCTTCAAGATCGAGTCGCACAATCACCCGTCATTTATCGAGCCGTTTCAAGGAGCAACGACCGGCGTAGGCGGAATCCTGCGCGACATCTTCACCATGGGCGCGAGACCAGTTGCGGTGATGGACTCCCTGCGATTTGGGCCTATCGTGCCCCCTGTAGGGACAGATGCCCTGGGCGCCGAGCGGAAGGACCTTCATCGCAATCACTCCATCCTCGAGGGCGTAGTCAGCGGCGTTGCGTCCTATGGCAACTGCTTTGGCGTGCCCAACCTTGGCGGCGAGACAAAGTTTGAGCCGTGTTATTCCGGCAATCCATTGGTGAACGCTTTCGCCATGGGCCTGGTTCGCAAGGACGAAATTTTCTATGCGCGTGCGGCAGGAGAAGGAAATCCGGTGATTTACGTTGGAGCTAAAACCGGGCGCGACGGCATCCACGGCGCGAC
>Ga0182024_10005948_pt1 | contig 27028 bp, 18 predicted proteins | sample P32metaG_FD_120480 | JGI IMG/M metagenome (GOLD analysis project Ga0182024, IMG submission 120480) | Permafrost microbial communities from Stordalen Mire, Sweden - P3-2 metaG (Illumina Assembly) | ecosystem: Environmental > Terrestrial > Soil > Wetlands > Permafrost | place: Sweden: Stordalen...
ACCTGGTGACCCTGCCGGAAACTTGAGCCGGCGTGGGGAGCTGCGAGAGGTCCCAACCGCCGCCCAGCGCTTCAATCAATTGCACCGAGGCGGTCATCGCCTGGGTGCGAAGTGAAGCGAGGGTTTGCTGGTCGGAGAGCAGCGTGGTTTGTGCCACGAGGACGTTGAGATAGGTATCGACGCCGGTATAGTAACGCGCCTTTGCGAGCTCGAGATACCGCTCCGCGGAGCGCTCCGCTTCTTGCTGTTCCTGGATTTGTTTGGACAAGATGCGCACCGCGGCCAGATTGTCCTCCACCTGCTGAAAAGCGGTCAGGACCGTCTGCCGATAGCTGGCCACGTCCGCGTTGTAGACGGCTTCAAACTGCCTTACCGTAGCGCGCCGTAGGCCGGCGTCAAAAATGGTTTCCGAGATCGAGGGGCCGACGGACCAGAAGTGGCTCGGCCACTTAAGAAGATTTTCGATCAACGAACTTTCAAAGCCAGATTCCCCGGTTAACGTGAGGTTCGGATAGTATGCCGCGACGGCGATTCCAATCTGGGCATTGGCGGACGCCATCGTGCGCTCGGACGCCGCGACGTCAGGTCTCCGCTCAAGAAGCTGCGAAGGTACACCGATGGGAATCACGGGCGGGGCCGCTTCCAGAGGCTTATAGACAAGAGAAAAACTGGAAGGCGTCGTGCCGATAAGCACGGCGATGGCGTGTTCGTACTGGGCGCGTAAGATACCCAGATTGGTGCCGGCGGCAATCGCACTCTCCAGCGCATTTTGCGCCTGGACGAGCGAGATCTGATCGTCCACTCCGGTTTCATAGCGTGCACGGGTCAGGTCAACAGACTTCTGATCCGCATCAATGGTTTCGTTGTAGACCTTCTGCAAGGCATCCTGGCCGCGGAGTTCAAACAAAAACGCGGCCAAGCTGGCCTGTTCGGTCAGCCGTTCATTTTCCAGATCGGCGGCACTCAGCTGCGCATTGTACTGTTGTTCGCGGATGGTGTTGCGAACTTTGCCCCACAGATCGGGCTCCCAGGACGCTTCAAAGGGCAAGCTAGCGAGTGTGCTCGAAACACCCGCAGAAGAGGAGCCGACGGATTTCCCGAGATTTGCCGAGGCATGGGAATAGTTGTAGGCCGGCGCCACGCTCACCGTGGGAAATAGTTGCGAGCGCGCCTGCGCAATGAGCGTGCGTGCTTCCATGAAGTTTTCGAAAGCCTGCTTGATGTTCTGGTTGTTGACGTTGAGTTTGTCTTCGAGCGAATTCAGTTCCGGATCGTTGTAAATTTCCCACCACTTGCCCCGAAGCATCGCATCCTGGGGTTGCGCAACCTTCCACTCACCCGCTTCCGGAAACTGCGTGGGCGATTCCTTGTAGGAAGCAGGCGGCGCGGCCTGAGGAGTGGGAGAAGGCGGATGATATTTCGGTCCAACCGTACACCCGGCGAGGAAGAGCGCCGTGATCGCGTGGCCAAGTAGCGGTTTGCAGCGAACCGTGTTGATGGTCATAGGAATCTTAATCACCCGCCGGGGAAGGCGCCGGTGATGCACCTTCTGGATGAAATGTGTCGCGCTCTTTGCCCAGAACCCGAAGCCGCAGACGATCCAGCGTGAGATAAACGACCGGAGTGGTGTACAGCGTGAGGAGCTGACTCATGATGAGTCCACCAACAATGGTGATGCCCAGCGGCCGGCGTAGCTCGGAACCCGTGCCGCTTCCAAATGCGAGAGGTAGGGCGCCGAAGAGCGCCGCCATGGTGGTCATCAGAATGGGACGGAAGCGCAGCATGCAGGCTTCGAAGATAGATTCCTCGGTGCTCATGCCGCCTTCACGTTCGGCTTGCAGCGCAAAATCGACCATCATGATGGCGTTCTTCTTCACAATGCCGATCAGCAACACAATGCCGATGATGGAAATGACATTGAGATCCTGTTGGAAGAGCATGAGAGCGAGAATGGCGCCGACGCTGGCTGAGGGCAGAGTGGAGATGATCGTGAGGGGATGAATAAGGCTTTCGTACAAGACACCGAGAACAATGTAGACGGCAAGGAGCGCCGTGAGCACCAGATACTTTTCGTTGGCGAGCGATTGCTGGTAAGCCTGCAAGGTGCCCGCGAAAAAACCACGCAAGGACGAGGGAGCGCCGATGCGCTGCTTCATCTGGTCGATGCGCAGCGTGGCGTCGCTGAGCGAAACACCCGGGGCAAGATTGAAAGAGACGGTGACCGAGGGGAACAGGCCGGTGTGGTTGAGCGCGAGGGGTATGGTGTTCGTACGCGTCGAGGCCATAGTGAACAGCGGGGCGTTGCCAGCGGCGGTAACGCTGCTGCTTCCCGTCTGATGGAAATAGATGTTCTTCAATCCCTCGGGGGTTTGTGAATACTGGGGATCGACTTCCAGCACGACGTAGTACTGGTTCAACTGCGTGTAGATGATCGAGACTTCCGATTGGCCAAAGGCGCTATAGATTCCCGCGTCGAGAGATTGCGCGGTTTGTCCAAGTTTCGCGGCGGTGACGCGGTCATAATTCAAAAGGATATCGAGGCCGCCGTTTTGCTGGTCGGAGTTCACGTCCTGCAAGCCAGGAACATGTTTCATTTCGGCGAAAACGCGGGGTCCCCAAGTGTTCAGGTCCGAAATATTATCGGACTGAATGGTGTATTGATAGAGAGCGGAGGAGTTGCGACCTCCGATGCGCAGGTCCTGGGCGGCCTGAAGAAAAATGGAGGCTACCGGCAGCCGGTTGAGCTGCGGGCGCAAACGGTTGATGATTTGCGGGGCCAGGATTTTACGCTCAGACAGGGGCTTAAGAGCAATAAAAATAAACCCGGTGTTGGTGGCCCCGCCGCCTCCGGTGAAACCCATGACATTCTGAATGGCGGGATCCTTATTGATCACCGCCTCGATCCTTTCCAGTGAGTCGTCCATAGACGGAAAGGAAGCGTCCTGAGGCCCCTGTATGCCTCCGGCGAGGACGCCGGTGTCTTGCTGGGGAAAGAAACCCTTGGGAATTTTATAGACCAAGGCGACGTTCAGGACGATCGTCAGGAAAAGAACCGTGAGGGTAAGGAAGGAATTCTGCAAGACCCAGCGAAGGCTTTTCCGGTATCCCGACAGCAGTCCTTCAAACACGCTCTCGGATGCGCGGTAGAGCCGGCCGTGTTTCCTGGTGCGTTCGTTTTTCAACAAGTACGCGCACATCATGGGTGTGGTGCTAAGCGAAATCACCATGGAGACGAGAATAGCGGTGGAAAGCGTGATGGCAAATTCGCGGAAGAGCCGCCCTACGATCCCACCCATCAGCAAAAGCGGAATGAAGACAGCGATCAACGAAATGCTGATCGAAAAAACAGTGAACCCAATCTCCTTTGCGCCTTTGAGCGTGGCGGCAAACGGATCCATGCCCTCTTCCAGATGGCGAGTGATGTTCTCCATCACCACAATGGCGTCATCGACGACGAAACCCGTGGAGATGGTCAAGGCCATCAGCGAAAGATTGTCGATGCTATAGCCGCACAGATACATGACCGAGAACGTTCCGATCAGAGAAACGGGAACGGCGACGGCGGGAATCAAGGTGGCGCGCCCATTCCGCAAGAAGATGAACACAACGACGATCACCAGCACGATCGAAAGGGTCAGTGTGCGCTCAACGTCGCTTACGGACGCGCGGATGGTAGTAGTGCGATCCAGGACCAAGGTCGTATTGATTCCTTGTGGAATCGAGGCCTGGAGGGAAGGCAACTCGGAGCGAATGCGATCGACGGTCTCAATGATATTGGCGCCGGGCTGGCGAAATATGATGAGCAAGATGGCACGTTTGCCATTCAAATACCCCGCGGCGCGAACGTTTTGCACGGAGTCGATCACGTCGGCCACATCGGACAGGCGAATGGCTGCGCCGTTTTTGTAGCCGACGACAACTGGCTTGTAATCATCCGCGTGCGAAATTTGATCGTTCGCCAGAATGTCGGCGGTCGTGGTGCCGTCGCTAATCTGCCCTTTGGCGAGATCCGAGTTTTGCAAACGTAGCACCGACTGGACATCCGTCATCGCCAGGCCGTAGCTGGCGAGTTTCGTCGGGTTGACCTCTACACGTACGGAAGGCAAAGCGCCGCCGCCCACGGTCACCTGGCCCACCCCTTGAATTTGCGAAAGTTTTTGCTGAATGACGGTGGAAGCTTCGTCGTAAAGCTTGTCCGGGCCGTATTTATCGGAGGTGAGGCCGAGAATCATGATGGGGGAATCGGCCGGATTGACCTTGCGATAAGTCGGATTCGCGGGAAGGTTGGCAGGCAAGTAGGTGCGCGCCGCATTGATGGCGGCCTCGACGTCTCGCGCGGCTCCATCAATATTCCGACTGAGATCGAACTGAATCGTTACGGCCGTCGTCCCCAAACTGCTGGAGGACGTCATCTCCGTTACGCCGGCGATGTGGCCAAACTGACGCTCCAAAGGAGTTGCTATCGAAGACGCCATAATCTCGGCGCTGGCGCCCGGCAAGCTGGCGCCTACGGAGATAGTAGGAAAATCCACCTGCGGCAACGGGGATACTGGAAGCACCTGAAAAGCGATGGCGCCGGCAATGGCGATGGCGATCGTTATCAACGTGGTCGCTACCGGGCGGTGGATGAATGGGGCGGATACGTTCATGTCGATCCTGCCGTTTGCGGCTCGGCGCCGGCGTTCAACGCTCGCGATTTTCGTGAGACGCGCTGCGCGATTCGGTCGAAAAAGATGTAAATCACGGGCGTGGTGTAGAGCGTAAGCACCTGACTCACCAGCAGCCCGCCAACCATGGCGATACCTAACGGCCGGCGAAGTTCAGAACCGATACCTCTTCCGAACGCGAGCGGCAGGCCGGCGAGCAACGCGGACATGGTGGTCATCATGATGGGCCGGAAGCGAAGCAGGCAGGCTTCGTAGATGGCGTCGGTCGAATTCTTCCCGTGGTTGCGTTCCGCATCCAACGCAAAGTCGACCATCATGATGCCGTTCTTTTTGACGATACCGATCAGCAGCACGAGCCCAATGATGGCTACTACGCTCAGGTCCTGGCGAAAAAGTATGAGGGCGAGAAACGCGCCGACGCCCGCCGATGGCAGCGTGGAAAGAATCGTAACCGGGTGGATGAAGCTTTCGTATAGCACGCCAAGGACGATGTAGACGGTGACGAGAGCGGCGAGGATCAACAAGGGCATGTTCGAGAGGGAATTTCGGAATGATGCCGCGGTCCCCTGAAAATCAGCCTGCAAGCTGGCGGGCATGTGCATATCTTCCTGCACTTTGGTGATGGCCGAAATGGCGCCGCCCAGCGCCGCGTTGGGAGCAAGATTAAAAGAAACCGTAATCGCCGGGAACTGACCTTGATGGTTGATGGAGAGCGCTTGGGTTCTCACTTCAAAATGGGAAAATGCACCGAGGGGCACGGCGCTGCTTATTGCGGAGCTTGTGGCCCCCGCGGAGGTTGAGCCTTTGCTGGACGTTGCGTTCGAGGTGCTCGGAGCGAGTGCGTTCACCGGAGGCGCCAGCGTATTCCCTGACGCCGTATAAAGGGGCGAAGTCGTCGTGGCATTGGATCCCGCCGACGTGGAACCGTTCCCGCTGGAACTCGCTGCCGCGCCCGACGTGCCCGCGGCGGCGTTCGCTTGAATGTACAATTTGTTCAACTTATTCGGGTCCAGCTGAAACTGCGGCTCCGATTCCAGAATGACGTGATACTGATTCAACTGCGTGTACATGGTGTTGATCTGGCGCTGGCCGAAGGCGTCGTAGAGTGTGTTGTCGATGGTCGTTGGCGCGATTCCGAGCCGCGAAGCAGTCGGCCGATCGATCACCAAATAGACCGCGAGCCCACCGGGTTGCTGATCGGTGGCCACATCTTCGAGTTCCGGCAATTTTTTCAGGCTGGCCACGAAGCGATTGGTCCAGTCGGCCAGTTCGTTGGCGTCGGGATCCTCCAGCGTGTATTGGTATTGCGTGCGGCTCACGCGGTCGTCAACGGTGATGTTCTGGACTGGCTGCATGAACAGCTGAATGCCCTGCACATCATTGAGCTTGGTCTGGAGCCGACGGATGACGTCGGAGGCGTTGAGGTCACGCTGGTCGAGGGGCTTCAGGTTGATGGACAATCTTCCACTGTTGGTCGTGATGTTCGTGCCGTCGGCGCCGATGAAAGAGGAAAGACTCTGGACCGCCGGATCAGCAAGAATGACGTCGGCGATTTCCTGCTGCTTTTCCGCCATCGCCGCGGGACCTATCGTCGGCGGCGCCTGCGAAATGCCCTGAATGATTCCGGTGTCCTGGACGGGGAAAAAGCCCTTGGGGATAATAATGTAAAGGAAAATCGTAAGCACCAGCGTTCCCAGCGCGATCATCAGGGTGATGAACTGGTGGCCAAGCACGAACTTCAATGTGCGGCCGTAGAAAGCGATCATGCTATCGAACATGCGTTCGGAAACCAGATAAAAGCGCCCCTGCTTTTCCTTGGGATTGTGCTTGAGGATGCGTGACGCCATCATGGGCGTGAGCGTTAAAGAAACAACCGCGGAAACCACGATGGTCACGGCCAAGGTCACCGCGAACTCACGAAACAGCCGGCCTACGACATCTCCCATGAAAAGCAGTGGAATCAGCACCGCAATCAAGGAGACGGTCAGCGACAAAATCGTGAACCCGATTTGCTCGGCCCCCTTTAATGCCGCTTCCATCGGCGGATCGCCTGCTTCGATATATCGCGAAATGTTTTCGACCATCACAATGGCGTCGTCGACGACGAATCCCGTCGAGATGGTGAGCGCCATCAGCGACAGGTTATCCAGGCTGTAGCCCAGGGCGTACATGGCGGCGAAGGTGCCCACCAGCGACAGCGGCACGGCCACGCTGGGGATAATCGTGGCGTAAAGGTTTCGCAGAAACAGAAAGATGACCATTACGACCAGCGCGATCGTCAGCATCAGCTCAAACTCAACGTCGGACACGGAGGCCTGAATCGGTGTGGTCAGGTCGGTGAGCGTGATGACATCAATGCCTTTGGGGAGGTTCGCTTCCAACTGCGGGAGTAGCGCTTTTATGCGCTTCACGACACTGATGGTATTTCCCCCCGGCTGCCGCTGCACGTTCACGATAACCGCGGGCGTTTTGTTCATCCACGCGGCCTGATACTTGTTCTCGATTCCATCGACGATTTTTGCCACATCGGTGAGCATCACCGGCGCGCCGTTGCGGTAGGCGACGACGACGTTCCGGTAATCCTTGCTGGTGACCAGCTGATCGTTGGCGTCAATCTGGTAGTCCTGACGCGCACCATCAAAGTTTCCCTTGGCGGCGTTCACGCTCGCTTGTGTGACCGCTGTCCGCAGATCCTCGAGATTGATTCCGTACGACGACAGTGCCGCCGGATTGGCTTGAATGCGAACCGCCGGTTTTTGGCCTCCGCTGATGGTCACCAGACCGACGCCGCTCAATTGCGAAATTTTCGGAGCCAGCCGCGTATCCACCAGGTCTTCCACCTGCGAGAGGGGGATCGAATCCGAGGTCACTGCCAAGGTCAGCACCGGGGCATCCGCCGGATTGGTCTTGCTGTAAATCGGGGGCGCGGGCAGGTTCGCCGGCAGATAGCTTTGGGAAGCGTTGATCGCCGACTGCACCTCTTCTTCCGCGATGTCAATATTCAGAGTAAGGGCGAACTGCAGCACGACGACGGAGGTGCCGCCCGAACTGCTGGAAGTCATCTGGCTGAGCCCCTGCAACTGGCCGAACTGGCGTTCCAGGGGTGCGGTCACCGTCGTTGCGACAACGTCGGGGCTCGCTCCGGGATAAAACGTCAGGACTTGAATGGTGGGGTAATCGACCTCCGGCAAGGCCGAGACCGGCAGCTGCGTATAGCTGACGATGCCCACGAGCAGGATCGCGGCCATCAGCAGCGCGGTCGCGACGGGTCTCAAAATAAACGGACGTGACGGACTCAAGGAGCGCTACTCCCCTGGGTGCTTTGGGGGACAGGATTCTTGGAGACGACTATTTTGGAATTGTCCTGCAGCTTATCGAAGCTGCTGGTAGCCAGCACATCTCCGGGGGAAATGCCGGTCACCTGCGTAGTCCCGCCGTCGGTTACACCCGTTTTGATGTTGCGCAAGTGCGCGGTGTCGTCCTGCAGCACATAAACAAAGGCAGTTTGCCCGTTGTGTTGAATCGCGGAACTGGGAACCAGGGTTGCTCCCTGAATCGTATTGACCAGCAGCCGAACGTTGACGAACTGATTCGGGAAAAGTGCAAGGTCTTTGTTATCGAACGAGGCGCGGGCCTTGACGGTTCCCGTCGTCGTATCGATCAGATTGTCAATGGTCAGGAGCTTTCCCGTGGCGATTTTCTTCTGGCCCGCACGGTCGAATGCGTCCACGGTTAGCGGGACATTCTTGTGCAATTGGGGTTGCACCGCGCCCAGACTGTCTTCGGAAATTGTAAAGATCACGGTGATCGGCTGGAGTTGCGTGATGACCGCCAGCGTCAGCGTTCCTGAGGACTGCACTACGTTGCCCGGATCCACCAGTCGCAAACCGACGGTGCCGCTGATCGGCGCGGTGATGTGGCAAAAATCGACCTGGACCTGATCGTACTGCACCATACCTTGATCCAGCTTCACGGTGCCTTGATCTTGCAATACGATCTTCACCTGATCGTCCAGCGTCTGCTTGGGTATCGCGTTTCGATTCCAGGCGTCCTGGTAGCGTTCCAGGTCCATCTTGGCTTGCCCCAGAATATTTTCGTCTCGCTCGAGGGTGCCTTGCGCCTGCAGAAGGGTGGCTTGATAAGGCCGGGCATCGATCTCGATAAGCGGATCACCCTTATGGACAATCTGGCCTTCTTTGAAATGCACCTCGGTCACGATGCCATTCACCTGGCTGGTGATCGATGAGGTGTAAACCGGCGTGACCGTCCCGATTGCATCCAGGTACGACCCAATATTGCCCTTCTCCGCAGTCGCCGTCGTGAGCGTCACAGACCCGAACCCGGAGCCTTTTGCGGATTTCTTCGCTGCCGCTGGATCATCGTGGTGGCGCAATACCAGCACGAAGCCGACGGCGAAGATCAGCAGCAGTACGATCCACACGATGACCCGCACGGCTTTGTGCTGTGGCGGCGGTGGAGGGGGTAATTGGTGGTCCAGCCCTATGTGTGGGCGCTCATTCTGATCGGCGGGCAATCGAATTCCTCGTCATTGCGTAAGTTCGGACCTTCCGACACTTGTCCGTATTCTATTGACGAATAGTACCCCAGCTCCGGATACAGCTCGGGCAAAATTGGTACCCCCCACAGGTCGCCAGAAACGCCTGCGAGGGGCTGGCTAAGACCCTTCAGAGACTTGGACGGCTGCAGCCACATTTTAGCCCGATTATGGGCTTTTGCGCCTCCAGGAGGCATCGGCTACAGCAAAACAGGGAGAAACATTTTCGCCTGCCGGGGCCCGCACGATGGACGTCCGCTGGATAGGGATTCAGTCCCGGATACCTGCCGGGACCATAGGTCGAAATTATTGTAATCCCCCTGTTGCCCCGCACCCCGACGCGACCTCGATACCCTCCGCCTCATCCACATCCATGCTTCGAGGGGCCACATTGGGATGTCCTTGGGAGCGTCGCACGCCCGAAAAAACGGACTGGGTGACGTAGCGGTCAACCCGAGTTACGATTGCTCGAGGAACTCACCCAGCAGAAGATGAAAATGGTGCACGCCATTTTCCCGCTTAACCGAGTACCGCCCGCGGTCATAGAGCGAGGACTGTAGCCCCCTTTGCACGTTCTCACAGAGTCCGATGTCTTCCTGTTGCACTTCGTCACTGAATGAGACGGCCCTCTTCATTCGCTCTTGCACCTTCTGCGAGGTGAGGTCATGAAAGAACCATTCAAAGATCGTCAGGGTCTTGTCCTGCGACAACGGCACGATCAGATTCGTCGAAACGTTGTCAGGGTAGATGTTCAGCATAAGGTTGGGGAAAATCCAGAAGTACAACGCCTCTTGCCCGTCGCTGGCTGGGCCGTAGAAGCGCTCCCCGGCATCTTCCGGCTTCATCGCGCGAATCGGCGCGAACTGTTGCGAGTGGTAGCGAAAGGTATCGGTGTGGTATTGCGAGTAGTCAATCTCCCGCATCAAGCCGGGATGGGCGATGGGAATGTGATAGCCCTCGAGATAGTTGTCGACGTACACTTTCCAGTTGCAATGGATGACGTAGTCCCGGCGTTCCGCGAATTGGAGTCCCGCAAACGGGAATCCTCGCGCCTGCTCGGGAATGTCTCCCAGATAAGCTGAAAGCGGCACGGCGTCGCGATCGAAATTGACGAAGATGAACTGCTCCCATGTTTCCAGCCGTAGCGGCACCATCCCCATCGTGCTGCGATCGAAAAATTCGACGCCCTCGATATCCGGGGTCCCGATCAATCGACCATCGAGGGTATAGGTCCAGCCGTGGTACGCGCACCGCAGCACATTCTTGCACCCGCTACCCAGCGCAATCGGACCCGCCCTGTGCCGGCACACGTTGCTGAAGGCGCGAAGCGTGCCTTCTTTGTCGCGCACGACCACGATCGGCTCACCCGCCACATCCGCGGTAAAAAAACTTTCGGGATCCGCGATGGTCCGCTTCACACCGTTGACCTCGCCGCAAGCGTGGTTCAGCGTCCCCACCAGTTGCCAGGTGCGCCGGAAAATTCGCGCCTTCTCCACATCCAGAATGGCGGGGTCGGTGTAAAAACGCGAAGCGAGCGTATGCGCGCACTCGATCTGTTCGTTGACGTCCAGGCGCATCGGTGGCAGAGGTTTCGTGGTCATGAAATGGGTTTCATCCTGGAAACGCGTTGGCGCGGCAAGCAACCCACGCGGGTGAGCGCGGCCAAAACGCTAGAACTTCCGGGTTTCCTGCCGGGACCAACGCTCCACCACGATCTTCGATTCGGTGTAGAACTCCACCGCATCGCGCCCTTGTCCGTGCAAGATCCCAAAGAAGCTCTCTTTCCATCCGCTGAACGGGAAATACGCCATCGGAGCAGCCACTCCGATGTTGATCCCGATGTTTCCGGCAGGCGCTTCATAGCGAAACTTGCGAGCCGCGGCGCCACTGGTGGTAAACAAGGAGGCCTGATTGCCGTACGGGCTGCGGCGCAGGAATTCCATCGCCTCATCGACCGAATTCGCATGCACCAGGCTCAGCACCGGGCCAAAAATCTCCGTATTTGCGAGACTGCTCGTCGCGGGCAGTCCATCGAGCACCGTGGGCTTAAGGAAATTGCCGCCTTCATGATTGGGCACCTTGGCATTGCGCCCGTCGATGGTGGCCTTCGCGCCATCGTTTATGCCCTGTCCGATCAGCGATTCGATACGCAGCTTGCTGTCCGGCGAAATTACAGGTCCCATCTGAACGCCGGCATCGAGACCGTTGCCAATACGGATTTTCGACGCGGCGTCAGCGATCGATTCGCCGAAGGTTTTCTGCGCTTCGCCGATGGTCACCGCGACGGAGACCGCCAGGCAGCGCTGCCCAGCACAACCAAACGCGCTGTCGCTGATGATTTGCGTCGCGAGTTCCATGTCCGCGTCGGGTAATACGATCACATGATTTTTCGCTCCACCCTGGCACTGCATGCGCTTGCCGCTGGCCGCGGCGCGCGCGTAAACATGTTTGGCCACCGGCGTCGAACCCACAAAGCTGATGGCCCGCACCTGCGGATGGTCGCACAGGGCATCCACCACCGCGCGTCCGCCATTCACGAGGTTGGCCACGCCCTTCGGCAGCCCGGTCTTTTCCACCAGATCCATCACATAGTGCATCGTCAGAGGCACGCGCTCGGAGGGTTTGAGCACGAAGGTATTTCCGCAGGCGATCGCATAGGGTAAGAACCAGAACGAAATCATCCCTGGGAAATTGAAGGGCACAATCGCGGCCACCACGCCCAGAGGTTGCCGGATCTGCATCTCATCCACACCTGGAGTCACATCCTCCAGGTTGTAGCCCTGCATCATCATGGGGATGCCACACGCAACTTCCACATTTTCGATGCCGCGACGCATCTCGGCTCTTGCTTCGGCAAAGGTCTTGCCGTTTTCGCGCGTGATCAGGCGGGCAATGTCATCGATGTGTTCTTCCAGCAGATTCTTGAGCTTGAAGAGATACTGGACGCGTTCTCCCGGCGGAGTTCGCCGCCACGCCGGAAATGCGTCCGCAGCGGCTTGCACCGCGGCATCCACGTCCGCGTTCGTGGAGAGGGGCGTGCGCGCCAGGATTTCCGACGTCGCCGGATTTGCGACGTCCACATACTCCGTCGCGGAAGATCGATGCCAGCCGCCTCCGACGTAGTTCTGCAGATCCGGGGCTTGCGTTGTCGTTGCGCTGCTCATACCTTGCTCCTGCTCGGTTTCTGAATCTAACGGTGTGCGCCCGCGATCTTGGGCAAACATCGGCAACGCGAGAGTTTACCAAAAAAATGTAAGGTCTGGATATGGGGGAAGACGCCGAGGTGGGACGTCGCCGCCAAAATCGCGCCGGTCTAAAGGCAGACGGATTATCTACTGCGGATCGAAGCCAGTGCTTCGTACGCCGCACCAAGCAGGGGAGCGGACTCGTTCAGCACCACCGACACGGGAATATTCCCTAGCATGTTCTCGAACTTCCACTTGTCCCTGAACGCGTTCACAAATCTTCCGTCCTTCATCTTCTCGATGATTTTCACCGCGATGCCGCCGGCGACGTAAACCCCGCCGAGCGCCAACACTTTCAGCGCAAGATTTCCGGCCTCCGCACCATAAATGGAAGTCCAGAGATCCAGGGTCTCTACACAGACCGGACAAGTCTTCGCCAACCCCAGGCGTGTGATTTCCGGGGCAGGATCGGCATCGGGATCCTCGAAGGAATGATGCTTCACTTCGGGGGCCAGAAATTCGTGAAGCGTGCGGAAACCGCGCCCGGAAAGGATCAATTCCCAACTGACTTGCAGGTAGCGGCGGCGCATGAAGCGCAACAGCTCGATTTGCTGTTCGGTGTGCGGGGCAAAATCAGAATGCCCGCCCTCGGAGGGGACGATGCGATAGCGCGCGCCATCCCAAACCAGAAACGATTGGCCAAGCCCAGTTCCCGCCGCCAAGAGGGCCATGGTGCCGCCGGGTTCCGGCTTGCCCTCATTTAAGACGACGAATTCTTCCGGCGCGAGATGCTCGATACTGTGCCCGGTCGCTCCAAGATCGTTCAACAGCACGATTTTTTCGACGCCTAGTTCCCGCTCCAGAATTTTCGCATCCACGGTCCAGGGAAGATTGGTGGCTCGCACGTGATTGTCGATCACGGGTCCGGCAACCCCAAAGCCGGCCGCCACCACGCGGTCGGAGCTTAAATGCGAGGCGGCCTGCCGGGAAAATTCCTTCACGATCAGATCGAACTGCGCGAATTCCTTGCTCGCAAACCGCTTTTGAAAAACGGTCGTGAGTCTTCCGTCCTTCTCCGAGAAAAGCGCAAGGTTGCACTTCGTGCCGCCTACGTCTCCGGCAAGAATCACCTGTCCCCCAGTCCCTGATGACTTTCGTTTTGCGCAGTTGTGCGTGTGCGCTTGCTACTGTGGCTATGAATTGAACCACTGTCTGCCTTCGCGTTCCAGCAGAACATCGGATTCGCGCGGGCCCCAGCTTCCCGACGGGTATTGCGGTACGTTCGCGGTTTTTGCCGCGCTCCAAACATCGAGGATCGGATCGACCAGCGCCCAAGCGGCCTCGACGCTGTCGCCCCGATCAAATAGCGTAGCATCTCCGCGCACACAATCGCTAAGCAGCGTTGCGTAGGCGCTTCGGGCGCCATCGCCAAAACCTTCGCGGTAACTGAAATTCATGGTCACGTTGCCGATATTCATGTCGGGCCCCGGCTTTTTCGCTCCAAAGGAAACGGAAATTCCTTCATCCGGCTGAATGTTCAACACCAGACGGTTGGGTTCCACCTCGCGCTCGCGGAAGACGATATGCGGGGCGCGTTTGAACTGAATCACGATCTCGGTCGTGCGTTTCGCCAGGCGCTTGCCGGTGCGCAAATAAAATGGAACTCCCGCCCATCGCCAGTTGTCGATCAGCAGTTGCGCGGCAACGAAAGTCTCCGTGCGTGACGTGGGACTGACGCCAGGTTCCGAGCGGTATCCGGGAACTGGCTTTCCGTCAGCCTGTCCGGCGGCGTATTGGCCGCGCACCACCGACTGCGCGACCATCCCGAGATCGAACGGGCGGATGGACTGGAGCACTTTCAGCTTTTCGTTTCTCACCGCGGTCGCATCGAACGACGCCGGGGGTTCAACGGCCACCAGGGAGGTGAGCTGCAAGACGTGGCTTTGAATCATGTCCCGGAGCGCGCCGGCGGTTTCATAAAAGCCCCCGCGTCTTTCGACGCCGAGCGTCTCGGCAGCGGTGATCTGGACGTGATCGACATAATTGCGGTTCCAGAGCGGCTCAAAAATGCCGTTGCTGAAGCGCAGCACCAACAAATTCTGTACCGTATCCTTACCGAGATAATGGTCGATGCGGTAGACCTGATGCTCCTCAAAGACGCTAAGCACGATTTTGTTCAATTCTTTGGCGGAAGCCAGGTCCCGGCCGAACGGCTTTTCAATGATGATGCGCACCCAGGAATTGGGAGACGTAGGCTTCGCCAGCCCGGCCTTGCCAAGCTGCTCGACGATGTTCTTATACACTTCGGGGGGCGTCGATAGGTAGAATAGTCGATTGCCCGCGAGCTTTTTCTGACCTTCCAATTCCTTCAGGCGCTTCTCGAGATTCGCGAAATCCTCCGCCTTGCCGTATTCGCCTTGCTGGTAGTGAAGATTCGACGCAAACTCGTCCCACCTTTTGGGATCGATCGGTCCTACTTCCGACATGCTCTTGGCGGCTTCTCCGATCGAAGACCGGAAGCTTTCATCATTCATCGGCGTGCGCGCAAAGCCGACGATCGCGTAAGTGGGACCCAGCAAGCCGTGCGTCGCCAGGTCGAACATGGCCGGAATCACCTTGCGCTTGGCGAGATCACCGGATGCGCCGAACAAGACCACCGTGCAGGGCTCCGTGCCATTTGCGCCTCCCGATCGGTTTGCATCCATGCTCGTGGGTCCCCCCTCAGCTCGATTCAGGTATTGCCCGCGGGATTAACGGCGTTTGACACTATACCTCAACGTCGTACTTTTGCAGATCACCGCGAAGTTGCTGGGCATTTTGATAGTGGATTACGTTCATGCCCAACCTTCGTGGACTCTCAAGATTCAAGGCACGGTCATCGATGAATACGCATTGCTCCGGCGGCCGCTGCGTCACTTCCAGGGCCACGCGAAAAATCAACTCTTCCGGCTTGCGCGAATGCACGTAGCACGAGCTGAAAAAGACGAGAAAATCGCGGCGCAAGTCGAACGCTTCCATGCGGTATTGATTTAGCTCCAGCGGCTCGTTATTGATCGCCGCGATGAAATATTTTCCCGATTGCGCCGCTTGTCTCAGAAGCGCCCTCGACTGAGGAAATTCCTTCGACTGCGCGAACATGAACGCCGTGAATTCTTCACGGGTGAACGAACGAGTCCGGTAAAACAGCGTCCGGTCCAGGTACTCATCCAAGGTGATGTGCCCGGAATCGAACGCCGGAAACGACAACTCGTGGCGGTCCTGGAACTCTTCCCAATCCAAATGAAACACGGTGGCAGCTTCGCGGCGCGACCCGCGATCCCATCCGTTGGTCAGGATCACCCCTCCGATATCCCAAAACAGCGTCGTAATTTTGGACAACCCCGCCACACCTCCGCCTCGAAGGCGTTCCCCAGCCGCAATTTGGTCTTCAGCAGTTCGCCCGCGGTACCGCCGCTTCCGGTTCGCGACGCGGGCGTTAGGGCTTGCGCACCAGATTCTCGAGTTCAGACAAGCCGCGCTCCAGGCCCTGCGTGCAATGCGGGTGCACTAACCGCATGCGCCGCGACTCCAGGGATTCGAAGTCGCTCCGGGCCAAGGCCAATTGTAACTGCCCAACGGTGTACCCGGCGCCAGGAATGCCGATATCCTCCGCGGGTTCACCAGTGAGATCAAGAACAGGCCCGTGGACGGGCCACCTTTATATACCTGTTCGAAGTCACGAAGATACTGCGGACCGAAATTCAGTAAGACCGGGATTCCAGCCGCGACCCGGTGTATCAAAGAACGTCCCAAGAAATCCGTAGTTGTGCGCCAATTCCGCAAGGTACGAATCCTCTTCGGTCACTGCAACAAAGCACGTCCCAGGGTCACTGACGTTTCGCGCCTTCAGTCGGTTCAAGAAATAAAGCATCAGAGCACGGGTCTCGATACGCTTCCCGAATTTACTCGCGATAACGAACAGCGTTACATCAAAGTCCAATTGTTTATCGACGGCTCGAATCGCATCGGGGTCCGCGCAGTCGAGAAGAAATAATCGCCGGCACCGTTTTTCCGCCGCCGTGTGCAAAAGCGCGCGCTGCGAGGTTGGAATCATCCATGGGAATGAAAACTACATCTTGAAAACGCTTGGTCACCGCCACCAATTTGCCGACCCGCTCGATGTACGGGCCGATCTGCTCGGGCAAATCGCGCCAGGCTAGATTCCCGGCGACTACTTGCCTTTGACCTTCCGGGCCCCACGGCATTGCCGGTCATCAGATTCTCGCGCTCCCGGCGCCACGCGTCGGCGAGTTAACCAAGATAGATTTGTTATATAGATGTTAACGACGACATCATTTTTATATACGTGCCGCGCGATTGTACGGTGCCAATGCTAGAGACGCATCATAAAATGCCCACGGTAGAGCTTTGCTTCCCTGGCACTCCCCGCTCGGGTGGAATTTCCGGTGCGCATGGGGTATCGTCAAAATTGAGTTGTCTTCGAGGAGCCCCGATGGCCAACGAGTCTTGCGGTCCCACACCAGCGCCGAGCGAGCCGGCTACACCCGGAGCGCGCATGGTCAAGTGCGTGAAATTTGGGAAAGAAATGCCTGGGCTCGACCGCGTGCCGTGGAGGGGCGAGCTCGGCAAACGTGTTTTTGAAAATGTATCTAAGGATGCCTGGAAGCTGTGGATCGAACATTCCAAAATGGTGATGAACGAATACCGCTTGAACCCGCTCGATCCCAACTCTCAGAAGATCATGGAAGAGCAGATGGAGCAGTTTTTTTTCGGCGAAGGCTCGAAACTTCCCGAAGGATACGTCGCTCCCAAAGCGAAGGGGTAATTCTCGCAATCCCTTTTCTAGGGGCGGCCTTGCTGCGCCCTGCTGTCGGCAAGTTAAAGGCTTACCCGCTAAACTCAATCCGCCGGTCCCGCCATTCTTCCGGTCACCGGATGCTCCACCGCCAAATGCCGCGCAATTGTAAATCGTAATTTCGAGTGCGCCAGCCGTAGCGCCGTTTCTACTGCCTCTGGCGTCTCCGCCCTCGCAAATAAAAACCCCAGGTAACTCGATCCTTCCGGCCAAGCCGCAATGTAGTCGTGGACCCGCGCTGTAATTTGCAATTCGCTGACGCCCGCTACGCTGCGCGCTTCTTCTTCGCCCTTGACCGCTTCCAGAACTCCGCTTCGCGGCACGGGAATCATCATCACCCCGGACGCTGTTGCCTCTCGGGCCCAATCTCCTCCCGGTAAATCCACGGCGTGCCGCAACAATAGCTCTTCCAATCCAATCAATTCGCTGCCGTTCGGATTTTGAAATCGCAGCGCCCGCGCGCAAAGCCCGCCGATCGGCCGCGGCGCAACCTCCACCAGCCACACGCCGTCTGCGTTGATTCGGAATTCCGCGTGTATCGGCCCCTGCGTCAGGCCCAATGCCCGCACCGCTTTCACCGCGCAATGCTCGACTTCGCGCGACTCGGCTTCCACCAGCCCCGACGGCGTTACGTAAATCGTCTCCTCAAAATAGGGGCCTTCCAATGGATCGGGCTTGTCGAAAATCGCCAGTACGCGCAGCACGCCATCCGTGAGCAATCCTTCGACGGCCACTTCCCTTCCGGGAATGTAGCCTTCCACAATGAGCTGATCCAGGTTCGCTTCGCGTCTCGCCAAAATCTCCGGCGACGCCAGCAGCCTCCGAATCCTCTCCGCCGCCGCGACAAATTCCTGCCGCGTGTTTGCCCGCACCACCCCCTGACTGGCCGAAAGGGACAGTGGCTTCAGCACGCACGGATAGGAAATTCCCAGCAGCGACGGCTCCGGCGCAGGCTGCAACGCCACGCCGCGGAACCACGGTCCGAGTAATCCCGCATCGCGAAAGACTTCGCGCATCCGCAGTTTGCTACGGCACGCCTCGACCGCTGCCGGGTGGTTGTATCGCAGGCCCAAACCGCGGGCTACGTACGCCGCCGCAACTGCCGGGCGGTCGCCGAATGCCAGTAGACCATCGATCTGCCCGACGCCACGAACCGCCTCCAAAACCGTATAAGCCGCCGTATCGGTCGACTCGAAATGCACCGCAATCGCGCGGTCGCCCCAAGGATCTTCCAGCTTATGGCAGCGGTCGGTGACAAACACAACGCCCACCCCCAGTTTGCGCGCCGCCTCATCCAGACTTCGCGTCTGGTATCCCAGCTTCCCCGCAAAAAGCAAAAGCCCCTTGCGCTGCGACAACTCTTTCTCTTCTTTCATCAACATGAATCCGCCAGGCTTGTCCGCGCCGATCACTTTCCTCTCTGCGCTCCTACCCCTATGCCCTCTGTGTTAAATCTTTCCTTTCTTCCCTCTGCCCTCGCCAATCAAACAAATCCATCCGCCGCCACAGTCGCAGGTTCGATGGGTTTCTTCGCCACACTTCCCATCGAAACCAATTGCTCCCGCGTTGGTTCCGCGCAGCAATACCAGGGTTCGCTCAGGAACGGCACCGTCGCTCCGATGCGACCCGCGATTCCCAGGTCCGGCGCCGCACGACACGCCGCCGCATGAGCCGCCCTCCAGATCTTTTCAAACGCCACGGGTCGCGCTTCCTTTTTCCGATCCGCGTCTGCCGCGATCGCCTGCACGATCTCGCATAACTCATCCACGCGGGCATCCGCATTCTTCCACGGATAAACCAGCGACTCCGCATCAAATGCGCCAACGTTCTTGCGCACTTCCTCCAGCTCCAGCAACCGGGATCCCTCTGGAATCAGCAATCGAATTCCCAACTGAATCGGCGCCACATTCTCCACAAGCTGTTCCGCCGCCAGCACGCCCAGCAAATCCAGATAGCCTTCCATGGTTGTCCAAGGCGTAAACGTCACGAACGTCGGGTGCAGCGTCATTTCCAGCGACCGGAACGTACGCGCCACGTGCAAAAAATCTTCGCGAGTGTGTCCTTTGTCCAGCCGCTCCAAAACCTCGTCGTCCACCGACTCCACCGCGCTGATCACAAACAAGCAACCCGTATCGCGCAAGGTCGTCAAATGCTGCTTGTACTTCCGCAAATGTTCGATCTTGATGGTCACGTCATACGTCACACCCGGAAATTCGGCGTGAAACGCCGCGACAAGTTCGAGCGCGTGCTTTATCCCGTTGAAAAAGTCCGGATCGCCAAAGGAAATGTGCCGCGCCCCGGCCGTCACCTGCTGCCGCACATCCGCCATCACCACGTCGCGGTCAACGATCCGAAACACGCCGTTGTAAACCGGCACAATCGGGCAATGCCGGCAAAGGTGTTTGCATCCCCGGCTAGCCTCCGTCGATCCCACGACGCGATGCCCATCGCCCGGAACAATCAAGTGCGCATATTTCTCAAGCGCTGGCATTCCAGCGCGATCGGGCACCTCGAACGCCAATCGCTCCAGCGATACGATAGGCTCTGCCTGCCAAGCATCCCCGCCCCGGGTAATCCCTTTGTAGGGGCCGGGGCTTGCTCCGCCCGGCGTCATCCCCGGCAAACGTGCAGCCGCTGAGGAAGAAGCACTACTCAGATCCCTGCAGCTAATACGCTCCGCTAAACCAACCAAGCCTCCTTCAAACTCTCCCCCCAAAATCGTCCTCACTCCCAGTGTCCGCAAATACTTCGCATTCATAGGCGCATAAAGCCCATAGCAACAAACATGCGCCCTGGGATTCTCTTCCCGAAGCGAAGGAATCAATTTCGCCGCCAACCGCGTAGCCGTATGCATCGGCAAATAAACCGCGATCAATCCAGCCAAGCGAACTTTTCCCGCGTCCAATTCCTGCCGCGTCAAATCAAAGCACGCCACCTCATGCCCGCGCTTCCGCAGCCAGGCCGCCGGCGACACCACGCCAAACGGCTGGCGTCCCAGCTCATACGTCGAAATCAACACAATCTTCATCGATCACAAGTATACAGTCAGGGGCAAACCACCGGCGGCGAAGACCCGTCCACGATGGAGGTGCGTATTGTCGGACCGCTGATCACGCTGAAATAGACTCAGGGTGGCGCGTAAGAGTATAGTTCCGCGCATTACATCGTTCCGGCCCGGCTCCCGCGAAAAACTAAGTTTCGTCGTTTCCTTGACGTTCCTAGCGCGTTTTTGGGAAAGGCCACATATGCCAAAACGAATGGTCGCGGTCGCTCTCGCAGTTCTGCTTTCGCTGGCGGGCTGCCACGTGAAAAAAGTCCAGCAATTGCCTCCCGCAAGCGTAACGCAACCGGAAAAAGAAACGATCGTCGGGGTCACTACACTCAAGGGAGAGGAAGTTTCATTCGATCCACCAGGCGCGACCATCCAGGACAAAACGCTGCACGCTTCTGTAAAGAAAACGCCCTACGAACTCCCGTTGGACCAGGTGCAGCGGTACTGGATCCAGCGACAAGAGCTCGACAAAGCGCGAACGATCGGCCTGGTCGCAGCGGTGGTCGTCGGCACGATCGTAATTGCCGCAGTCGTGATCGCGAAAACCAAGCAATCTTGCCCTTTCGTTTACTCCTGGGATGGCAGTCAGTACGTGTTTGATGCCGAACCCTACGGCGGCGCAATCAGCCGCGGCCTGGAGAAGGATGACTTTACGCAGCTGGACCGCCTACGCGAGCAGGACGGCCAGTATCGTCTCAAACTTACCAACGAAGTGGACGAAACCCAGTACACGAATCTCACCGAGCTATTGGTCGTCGATCATCCCGAGGGCACGCGCGTCGTTCCCGATGTGCGGGGAAAGCTGCACACGTTATCGGCGCCTCAGATTCCACTCTCGGCGCATGATGCCTCAGGGCGTGATTTGCTTCCATGGCTTCGCGCCACAGACCGCCTCATCTGGGAACCCCCGGCAGTACCGAACGCAGAGGGCAAACTCGAGGACGACATTATCATGACGTTCCCAAAGCCGGCCGGCGCGTCCCAGGCGAAGTTGATCGCTAACGTCGCTACCGGCCTCTGGGGCTCGTACATGATCAAGAAAATGGTTGAATTGCGCGGCCGGGATGTCGGAGCGTGGTACACCTTGATGGACACGAACCAGTCCGCCCGGGACGATTTGTTCGCCTGGGAAGTCCGCGAACAACTCTACGCCCTCAAGGTTTATGTCGAAGAGCCGACAGGATGGGAGGTGCGCGGCATTCTTCCCGGCGTAGGTCCTCTAGTCTCAAAAGATCGCATTTTGCCGCTGGATATCAGCCGCGTCCGCGGAGATGTGCTGCGCGTCCGGATTCATCCGCCCGTGGGCTTTTGGGCCCTCAATTCGTTCGCCGTTGATTACACCGCGGACGCCCCCGTAAATGTGCAAACAGTCCACCCGCAGACGGCGCGAGACTTAAACGGGAAAGACGTCCTGCCGGATTTGCTAGCCAAGGATGATCGATACTTGCCCATGCCCAATGTAGGCGACACCGCCGATTTAATGTTTCCTGCGCCTGCGCGGCGTCCAGGAACCGATCGCACGATAATCCTCCACTCCCGGGGATACTACAGCCTCCACTTGCATCCCATCGGAGAACCCGATACTGAGACCTTGCAGGAAATTGAAAACGTGCCGGGTGCCGGCGCACGTTTCGCCGCCAAGCACTTCGCCGAATGGCAACTCGCCGAACAAAAGAGCTATTAAACCAACGTCGTTGCCGCGATCAGGAGCACGCCTGTAGCGTAGGGCGGAGTCCGCGGGAGCCTGCATAAAGCTCATGCCAAGATCACGTTCTTGATTTTCGGATCAATGTAGGGGGCCGGCCTTTAGCGCGTCCCAGCGAGCCAGCCCTTTCCTCGGAATGCGCAACGTTCCTCATTGTGGCCCAAGCTCCAATGGCTCCGATGCGCAAGCCTGCGCGCGCCCGAGCAAGAATTCCCGCTCGCGCGCATTCCGAGTAAGCGATGCGGCGCGCTGGAACTCCGCCTGTGCCTCGACAAAGCGCCCCAGCTTGAAAAGAAAATCTCCCCGAACGCTGGACAAGAGGTGATACGCCTTGAGTGACGGCTCTGCCACAAGGGTATCGATGAGTTCCAGCCCCGCCGCCGGACCAAACGCCATCGCAATCGCCACAGCACGATTCAGTTCTACAATCGGTGAGGGCATCAGCTGAGCCAAGGCGTCGTAGAGCGCCGCGATCCGCTCCCAATCCGTCTCCACGGCAATGCGTGCCCGCGCGTGACACGCAGCGATGGCAGCTTGCAGAGCATACGGACCCAGCCCGCCGCCGAGCTCCTCAGCTCGCTGCAACGCCGCGAGTCCGCGGCGAATCAACACGTGATCCCACCGCGTGCGGTCCTGGTCGAGCAGCAAGATCGGCTCTCCCTTCGGCCCGACCCGCGCGTGAAGCCGCGAAGCTTGGATCTCCATCAGCGCCACCAGCCCATGCACTTCCGCCACCTTCGGAACCAGCCCAGCGAGAATCCGCCCAAGGCGCAGCGCGTCTTCGCACAGCGCCGGACGCATCCAGTCCTCCCCGGCGGTCGCCGAATAGCCTTCGTTGAAGATGAGGTAGATCACTTCCAGCACCGACGACAACCGCGCCGCAAGATCGGGCCCGCGAGGTACTTCAAACGGGACGCGCGCCTCGGTAAGGGTCCGCTTCGCGCGGACAATGCGCTGCGCAACCGTCGGCTCCGGAACCAGAAACGCCCGCGCAATTTCCTGCGTGGTCAAGCCACCGAGCAAACGCAGCGTCAGCGAGACCCGCCCCTCCGTCGACAGCACCGGGTGACACGACACGAACACAAGACGCAACAGGTCGTCTTCGATGTCGTCATCCAGATTTGCGGTGTCGAAATTCGCCATGGCCGTGTCCTGCTGCGACTTCAACTCGTGACCCAACTCCTCATGCTTGCGCTCGAGCAGTTTGGTCCGGCGAAAATGATCGATGGCACGATGCTTCGCGGTGGTCATCAGCCACGCGCCGGGATTATCTGGTACCCCGGACTCCGGCCACCGCTCCAGCGCAACGACGAGAGCGTCCTGCGCAAGCTCCTCGGCCACTCCAACATCGCGCACGATTCGCGCCAACCCGGCAATTAGCCTGGCCGACTCGATCCTCCAGACAGCATCAATAGCGCGATGGGTATCAGTAATAGACACGGCGACCTTTGGAGCTCAGGTCCTTCAGGCTAGGCAAGGTCTTGGCAACTGCAAGCACCGCCGCGTTCCCCCTGCTCGCCCCGATCAGGACTTCGCGGCGCGCGTCCCCTGCGGCGCTTCGCAGATTTGCCGAAGTTCGCACTCGCCTCCACCCGCGACGCCGAGGAATTGCTTCACCAAGTCAATAACTTCGGCCTTGGAATTCGCCTGAAGAATAGCGAATCCGCCGACCACTTCCTTGGACTCGGTGAACGGTCCGTCCGTGACGCTTATTTTGCCGTCCGACAAGCGAACGCGCGCACCCAGCGCACTGGGCAGGCAGCCTTCGGTGCCAAGCAGCCAGCCGGCCTTCATGCCCTCCTCAATCAGCTTGCCCATCCTGGCCATTTCTTCCTGGGAAGGGGGAATGCTTCTTTCCACGGTCTTGTAGATGCTTAGAAATTTCATGACCATCTCCTTGTAGGTTTTGTACCGGCGTTAAATTGCCGGGAGTTGCGCAACGCGCGAAAATTGCCTCTCTGTTGTGCGACGAATGGAGCTCCTCGGAATCGACATGAGAAATGTATCGGGTCTTTCTGCAACGGACAGCGAGCCGTCTACTGTGTGCTTTAGTAAAATATAAAAGACAATACAGACCACGACGTCAGCGCGCAACTTCACTTGCCATTCCGATTCTCCGCCGGCGTTCGCAGTTGGCTGCATGGCTCCCGCGATCTCACGATTGAGCAGTTCATCCCACAAATGCCAGAACAACGGCTTGGCGATTTCGCACGCGGCCTCGGAAGCTCGGTCCGGGAATTCGAGGGCATTCCGCAAACAAGGCGTGAACGCGGTGGAGACAACGAACAGCGCGGAAATCAGTAGTTTTTTCATCGATTTGCCCTCCTTTCGTGAATTGCCGCCGTCGCGATTCCGAGGCGTGCGACTTACTTCCTCTTCTCCAGCCCTTTGGCCAACTCGCGCGCGCGATCCACAGCTTCGCTCGGACCGAAGTCGTCCATTTCAAAGTACTGGCGCAGCTCGATCTCGCCATCCTGATGAGGACCGTGGGGTGCCGGCGCGCGTTTCGCCCACTCAATGGCCTCTTCCCGCGATTTCACCTGGATGATCCAGTACCCGCCAATGATTTCCTTGGCTTCGCTGAACGGCCCGTCCACCACCGAGGGCTTTCCTCCCGAGTACTTTATGCGCGCGCCCTTCGAGGTCGGTTGTAGCCCCGCGAGATCCAGAAGCACCCCCGCCTTCATCAACTCCTCGTTGTATTTGCCCATCGCGGAAAGCAGCTCCTCGCTCGGCATGCGTCCCGCTTCGGAGTCCTTGTTCGCCTTCACAATCATCATGAATCGCATCGTTCTGTCTCCTTTGATTTGGGCCAGGACCCTGGGCTTCGCTCCCGCCAACATCGGCGAATCCCGCCTCTACTCTAACGTCGAACGAGACCCGTCGAAATCGACACGTTCACGTCTTTTTTCGAAAGGATTTGCTTTTCTTTGTAACGCATTCTAAAGAATGGGTTTGTACGATGAGCCTGCATCGAGTTGTGAACGAGGTCAGATTACCCTTCAAGACGGCGTTGAGTAGACCGGCCGGCATCCTCGCACTTTGGCTACCGGGCGAGGCTCCCCGAAGCTACGGGTGACGATACGCGAGATTGTCGAAGCGTAGTGCCTGCCCATTTGTGAGCTCGAACGACACCAGCGAACTCGTGTCGCGCCATTCCGTTCTTAACCGCCGAAGCTCTTTGGGCTTGATGGTGAAGGACATTTCCCGAATCTCTCGAGAACGAATCAAGATTGTCGCATCTGTATCTCCGCCGTTGTAAACGTCCAGTCCTTCAAAGATGTGCGGGGTATAAAAGTGGAATTGCGCGTGCGACGCCTTTGGATCCGTGAGGGCCAGCGTAAACGTCCCGAATTTTCCGTAAGGAGTGCCGATCTGCCATTCACCCTCGCCCCAATCAATGACGCCGGAAGGATATTGGCCGGACAACAGTGTTCCCGCGGCAAGATGTGGGTCGTCGAAAGTGATATACGAAGGCGGAAAGCGATTGCTCTTTCCTTGCACGTCGACGTCTCGTGACGTTGTGTGCCGGATGGAAAGCACGCGCGTCGCGTCATCGAAAGTGTACCCCTGCTCATCAAGATCCTTACGACGCGTGATGGCTTTGCCTCCCACGGTCACGGAGTCCGGCGAGAAATCCAGGCGCAGCACATCGGTGGATTCGTCATCGAAAGTTGAATAGGTAACCGAGCCGGCGCCGTACGCGATCTTTCTAACCACCGAGAGCGAACCCAGCAAATGCGACTCGTCGGCCGGCGCCCATTCTGGAACCGCCCAGAAGGCGTCCATCATTCTCCGAGGCCCATCGGCGAACTGATCCGTGAACCACCACTGCGTACTGAAAGGAGCGTGTGCGCCCGCGGAAAGCCCCTGAAAATACGAGACCCAATTGTAGGTCCGGTACGCCGCTTCCTTGTACGCTGCGTCTCCAGTTTTTGCATAGTAAAGCGCTTCGACTGCGGCCAGCCTCGAGCTATGGCTGTCGCAGCACTGATTCGGAAGGTTGCAGCAGAAGTTTTTCAGGCTACTTCCTTGCTCGGTCGTTACTGTAGCGCCGTGCACGATGTACTTGGGCCATCTCGGCGTGGTCTTCACCCAATCAATCAACTTGCGCGCATGCTCGCGCCAGTCGGGATCTTTGTCAGGATGTAAAAGTATGTAGCGCGCAAATTCCAGGGGAATGACCTGGTTCATGTTTCCCATGCTGGCTTTCACGTCCTCGAAATAGCCGACCCACACGTTGTTCTGCATCGGATATTTCATCAACCAGGCCCACGCCCCTTCGCGAACCTTTTTGTAGGAAGCGGTGTCGCCCTGATCCAGTCGGATCAATTCATCCAGCAACATAATCGGCTCCACGACGTTGGCGGAATAGGGAAACATCCCCGTGCCCCCATCGATGCGGCCATCGCGCGCGAAACACCGGTACGGCCACGGTGAATTGAGTTCGTCGCCAGGCTTGAAATTCTTCACCAGCGCTTCGGCACAGCGAACCGCCGCGCGCAAATACTTCGTATTTCCCGTCATCTCATAGAGACGCAAATACGCGTAGCCATCTTCCCCGACCACATGAGGCTCGACATAATCCTCTCCGTGCTCGCTCCAGCCCGTGTAACGCCGGCTGCCCGGATTCGCGGAAGGATACGGCACCTGGGCCCACGCATAGCCCTCCGGCGTCAGACCATTTTCCAGTTCGTAGTCCACGAAATTCTGCAGAAACTCCAGCGTGTGGGGATCGCCGGTGTAAGGGTAAAGTCTCTCGACAAATCCCTGCATCATCGCGCGCAAATAGCCCGTGGAATTAACCCAATGCCATTCCGGCATCAGCTCAAACGTAGTGCGATCGAAGTCGAAGCAACAAAAGAAATAAGGCAGCCGCTGGCGATTGTATTGGTCCCAGACAATGGTCCATTGCGAGAGAAAATACGAGGAGTACGAATATCCGGTGCTGTCCGGCATCGGCCAGGGAAGAAGCTTGCCATGACTGTCGAGCGCAACGGGCCGCCCCG
>Ga0182024_10005949_pt1 | contig 27017 bp, 35 predicted proteins | sample P32metaG_FD_120480 | JGI IMG/M metagenome (GOLD analysis project Ga0182024, IMG submission 120480) | Permafrost microbial communities from Stordalen Mire, Sweden - P3-2 metaG (Illumina Assembly) | ecosystem: Environmental > Terrestrial > Soil > Wetlands > Permafrost | place: Sweden: Stordalen...
AGGAGGGGGGGGTGACGGGGCGTATTTTAGAGGGGGGGGCGGGGGGGGGTGAGGCTGGCTCGCGAAATAGGAGGGTGTGGGGGAGGTGTTTGGTGTGGGGGGGTGGGGGGTTGGGGGGGGGGGGGGGGGGGGGGTGGGGTTGGGCGGGGGGTAGACAGGGATCTTTTGTTCAGCGGGATACGGGGGAAGGTGTTTCCGCTGGGGGATGGCGTGAAGGTTTTGCCGGGGCATGGGCCGGCAACGACGATCGGGGCGGAGCGGGTCGGGAACCCGTTTATCGGAGAAGGGTAGAAAGCGCCTGAGTGTAGGAAAAAATGGGTTCCATCCGGTTAAGAATGCTTTTACATCTTCTCCGGGGCGCGGATGCCCATGAGGGCGAGGCCCTTATGCAGGGTTTTTGCAGTGAGATCGCAGAGGGCGAGGCGAGTGGAGCGGGAGGGCTCTCCGGCCTTTAAAACAGGGCAGGCTTCGTAGAAGGCGTGGAAGGTATTGGCCAGCTCGAAGAGGTACGTGGCGAGGATGTTGGGACGGAAGTCGTCGAGGACCTGGGGCAGGGTTTCGCCGAACTGGATGAGCTTTTTGGCGAGCAGGATTTCGGCGGGCTCCGCGAGGTTGATGGAGGTGGGCGGGGACCAGGGGGCGTCGAGCTTGCGGAAGATGGAGCGGACGCGGACGTGGGCGTTCTGGAGGTAGGGGGCGGTGTTGCCCTGGAAGGAGAGCATGCGGTCCCAGGAGAAGATGTAATCGGTCATGCGGGCCTGGGAGAGGTCGGCGTATTTGACGGCGCCGATGCCCACGGCCCGGGCGACTTCGCGCTTTTCGGCGCCGGAGAGGTCGGGGTTCTTTTTCTCGACGAGGGCGAGCGCGCGCTCCTCGGCCTCGGCGAGGAGGCTCTTGAGGGAGACGTTGTCGCCGGAGCGGGTCTTCATGAGCTTGCGATCCTCGCCCAGGATGCTGCCGAAGGGGATGAAGCGAAGGCCGACGGGGATGCCCATGCGGCGGGCGGCGGCGAAGATCTGGTCGAAGTGCAACTGCTGGGGGGCGCCGACGGCGTACCAGATTTGATCCGGGTGCCAGCGCTCGATGCGGTACTCGATGGTGGCGAGATCGGTCGTGGCGTAGAGGAAGCCGCCATCGCCCTTGCGGATGAGGCACGGTCTCTCGGCGAGGGCGGGATCATCGCGGAAGAAGATGCAGACGGCGCCCTCGCTGATCTCGGCAATGCCCTCGTCGAGGAGGCGCTGGACCAGCGGAGCGAGGCGGTCCTTGTAGGCGCTCTCGCCCAGGTGCTCCTCGAAGTGGATGTCGAGGAGGGCGTACATCTGCTCGAATTCGTGCCAGGAGAGGGCGACACATTCGCGCCAGATGGCCACGTTCCCGGGGTCGCCCTGCTGGAGTTTTACGAGCTCATCGCGGCACTCGCGAAGGACCTCCGGGTCGGTCTCGGAGAGGGCGTTGGCTTCTTTGTAAAGGCGGACGAGCTCGTCGATGGGGGCGGTCTTGAGGGCGGCGGCGTTACGCCAATGTTTCCAGCCGTAGATGACTTTGCCGAACTGGGTGCCCCAGTCGCCGATGTGGTTATCGGCAATGACGCGGTGGCCCAGGAAGCGGGCGACGCGCGCGAGGGTATCGCCAAGGATGGTGCTGCGGATGTGGCCGACGTGCATCGGCTTGGCGACATTGGGGCTGGAGAAATCGATGACGACGGTCTGGGGCTGCGCGGCGGGGGGGACGCCGAGCATGGGATCGGCGGCGATGGCCGCGAGGCGCTCCTGGATGTGGGGGATCGTGACGCGGAAATTGATAAAGCCGGAGCCGGCAATCTCGGGCGGCTCGCAGAGGGGGGCGGCATCGAGATGGGAGATGATCTGCTGGGCGAGCTGGCGGGGATTGGCGCGCTGCTGCTTGCCCAGGAGCATGGCGATATTGGTCTGATAATCGCCGAAACGGGGGTCGGTGGCCAGGGTGACGACGGGCTCGATGGGGGGATCGGCAGCAATCCCGGCGCGAGAGAGGGAGTCGCGGAGGCGGGCGGCCAGGAGGGCGGGGATGGGTTCCATCGGAAGAGAGAGCCTCGGGCGGTGCCGGAGGGTTTATGGCGGAGGCCAATCGGGAGATTGGCGGTCCCGGGCCGGCCGCTACGGTTTCTTGAAGATCTGGAGAATCTCAGCGGCGGTCTGGGCGGAGGCTAGGGACTCGCGCACGGAGCGGTCGTTGAGGAACTTGGCGATGGCGGCGAGGGTGCGGAGATGGGTCTGGAACTGGTCCTTGGGGACGACGAAGAGGACGATGAAGCGCACGGGGGCGTTGTCGAGCGACTCGAACTCGATGCCGTGGGAGGACCGGCCAAAGGCGGCAACGACGTTCTTGACGCGATCGGACGAGGCGTGGGGGATGGCGATGCCGAAACCGATGCCGGTGCTCATGGTCTCCTCGCGGGAGCGGAGGGCGCTGAGGACGTTCTCCTTGTCCTCGGGCTTGATTTTGTCCTGGGAGACGAGGAGTTCCACCAATTCCACGATGGCACTCCACCGCTCGGTGGATTTCATTTCGGGAAGTATCTGTTCAACCGTCAGGAGGTCGCCAAGATTCATGCGTGCTGCTTCGTGGGAAAGGCGGGTGTTGCGAGGTGGGCGACTGTAACAACCGTCTCCGGGTTGACAAGAGAGATTTGGGCGGGGCGGCGAAGAGGGATTTTAACAGAAGGGGACGAAGGGAACAAAGGGGGCGGGGTTAACAGAAGGACGCAAAGGGCGCGAAGGGGAGAGAAGTGAAGAGTGATCGGGGGGTGGGGACATTTTACTTTCCTTGGCGAGTGGGGGGGATTCATGCTGATGGACATGCGTATCCTGATGGCGGCTTCGGAAATGGCTCCCCTCGCCCGAACCGGTGGACTGGGAGATGTGCTGGAGGGGCTGCCCGCGGCTCTGCAAAACCGGGGGCATGAGGTAAGTGTGATCCTGCCGTATTACCGGAGCATCCGGGAGTATAAGGGCCTGAAGGCGGAGCCTACCGGGGTGGCGATGACACTGGAGGTGGACGGGAAGCAGGTCGCGGCGGAGATCCTGGAGGCGCATGCGCCGAATGATGTGCAGTTGTTCCTGGTCCGGCAGGACGGGTACTTCGACCGGGCCGAAATCTACGGGCCGGCGGGGAAGGCGTATGAGGATAATGCGGAGCGCTTTGTGTTTTTCTCGAAGGCGGCGGTGGAGCTGGCGCGGCGGGTGATCCCATCGCCGGACGTGCTGCATGTGCATGATTGGCAGACGGGGCTGGTGCCGGTGTTTGCGCGGTACCGGCAATTGCCGATCAAGACGGTGCTGACGATCCATAATATCGCGTACCAAGGGGGTTTCTGGGGGCTGGACTTTGGGCTGACGAACCTGCCGGGGTCGTACTTCAGCGCATCGGGAATCGAGTTTTACGGACGGGTGAATTTTCTCAAAGGCGGAATCCTGTACGCGGATATGGTGACGACAGTGAGCGAGCAGTATGCGCGGGACATCCAGACCCCGGAGTACGGGGCGGGGCTGGACGCGGTAATACGGGAGCATGCGGGGAAGCTGAGGGGCATCCTGAACGGGGCGGATTACTCGATATGGAATCCGGCGACGGACAAGCTGATCGCGAAGAATTACTCACCGGGGGCGATGGCGGGGAAGAAGGCGTGCAAGGAGGCGCTGCTGGAGGAGCTGGGGCTGGAGAAGGCGCCGCGGGGCCCGGTGTTTTGCATGGTGGCGCGGCTGGCGGAGCAGAAGGGATTTGACATCCTGATCCCGCTGCTGGACCGGCTGCTGGCGGATGATGTGCGGCTCGTTATCCTGGGACAGGGGGATGCGGATTACTCGCGGGAGCTGGCGGTGGCGGCGAAGCGGAACGCGGGGCGATTCGCGTTCCTGAATGTGATGGACGATGTGCTGGCGCACAAGGTGTACGCGGGATCGGACTTGATGCTGGCGCCCTCGCACTTCGAGCCAGGCGGCCTGGCGGCGATGTATGGCCTGAAGTATGGGACGGTGCCAATCGCGCGGGCGAGCGGGGGGTTGCACCAGATGCTGACGGATTATGATCCGACGACGGGGACGGGGAATGCGTTTCTGTTTTATGATTACACGAGCGAAGGGCTGTGGGATGCGATGATGCGGGCGCGCCGGCACTACGCGGATACGGAGGGGTGGCCGCGGCTGGCCAGGCAGGCGATGGGATGCGACTTCTCCTGGGCCAGTGCGGCGGGGGGGTATGAGAAGGTGTATGAGGAGCTGGTCGGGCCGGCGGCGAAGACGGGGGGGCGGTAGAGACGGGCCCCACGCAACGCACCGCAAGGGGAAGAGGCAAAAGGCCCTGCCGGACCTGGATTAACAAGCGGGGTTTTAGGCTACTTCCTCACCCGGGAGGCAGATGGTGAACGTGGAGCCTTTGCCGACGGCGGTCTGGAGATGGATGCCGCCCTGGCCGGCCTTGACGAGGCGCTTGACGATCGAGAGGCCGAGGCCGGTGCCCTTGCCGGGGGCCTTGGTGGTGAATTTGGTTTCAAACATCTTCGCGAGGATATCGGAGGGGATGCCCGGGCCATCGTCCTGGATGGAGATGGCGAGCAGGGGGGGGGTGTTGAGAAAGCCTTCGCGATTGACGAAGCGCTGCTCGGGGCCATCGACGAATTGATCGACGTCGAAGCTCTCGACGAAGACCTGGGCGCTGACCTCGACGCGGTGGGGTTTGTCCGTGCAGGTGAGGGCGTTGATGGTGAGGTTGAGAAGGATCTGGAGGAGATCGGTGCCATTGATGGCCGCGACGCGCTCCTCCGGGAGGAGGTGGACGGCGAGCTGATTGCCGCGGGAGCTGGGGTGGCGGATGAGGAGCTCCTTGAGGTCGCTGAGCATCTGGTTGAGGCCGACGCGCTCGCCGCCGGAGCCGGTCTGATCGCGGTCGCGGAGGAAGGAAAGGTAACGGCGTGAAATCTCGAAGCAGCGGCCGACCTGGCCGGTGAGTTTATTGAGGTCCCCCTTGATGGTCTCGAGTTTCTCGCCCTCGACGGTGCTCTCGTCCCCGAGGGAGCGGTTGATGATATCGACGAAGCCGGAGATGACCGTGAGGGGACTGTTGATATCGTGAAGGACGCTGGCGTAGATCTCGCCTTTGGTGCGCATCATCTCCTCCTTGACGCGCTGATCCTGGATCTCCTGCTGGAGGACCCGGAGGGTCTCGTTGCTCTTGTGGAAATCGCGCGCCATCTCGTGCTTCTGCCGGGCGCGGGCGACGGCGGCGCGCATGGTCTGGACGTCGAAGGGCTTGTTGAGGTAATCGCACGCGCCGTGACGGAGGGCCTGGCGGGCGGTCTCGATGGTCTCGTACGCGGTGAGCATGATGACCTCGATGGCGGGGTCAATGTCCTTGAGCTGCTTGAGGACATCGATGCCGCTCATCCCCGTCATGAGGATATCGCTGACGACGACGGAGACGGGGGACTTGCGCGCGATCTCGACGGCTTGCTCGCCGCTATTGGCAAGGAGGACCTGGTACTCATCCTTGAAGATGATGCGCACGGACTGGCGAGGCCCCTCCTCGTCATCGACGACGAGAAGCACGGGCTTCGCGGATACGCCATCGAGGGGCACTGGGACCCCGGGGGCGAGATCTCCTGCCGGTCTAGAAGTGATATCCGAGGGAGATGGAGACGGCATTCGAGAGGAAAGAGTAACGCCCATCGGCCACGGAGTCATTCACGATTGTACGATTTACGCCAATCGACAGTTCATAGGCGAGTTCTACATTGAAGGAACCGAAGCTGCGCCCCACGCCAACGGAGAAGATATTGCGTGCGCTATCCGGGATAATGGGGTTGAAACTGCCAGAGGGAACGGAGTTCTCGCTATAGATGTAGCCGGCGCTCAGCTTGTAGGCGCCGACAGTGTGGGTGGCCCCCAGCTCGTAGAGGAAGGAGTGCGTCCAATTGAAGGGAACGCTAATAGTGGAGCCGTCTGAGCGCTTGAGGTTGAGGGTGTTAAGGGAATCCCAGTCGGTCCAGTCGATATCCGCCTCGAAGTTCCAATCCGGGGTGGGGCGGAAGGAGTAGCCAAGCGTGGCGTACTGGGGGAATTTGAGGGTGCCGTTCGCGGCGAGGGTGGGGAAATCCGTCGGGAAGGAGCCGCTGGCGGGCACTCCGGAGGCGGCGAGCTGCGCCTGGAAGGAGGCATTAGCCTGGGCGATCAAGCCCGCCTTTGCCGAGGCGGGGATGGGCAGGGAGTTGATCTGGGCGATGCCCGCGGCAAGCTGGGCGCGGCCGGCGGCGATTTTGGCATTGCCCGCCTCGGAGGCGGCTTTCTCGGAGCCATTGAGGCCCTCCTGGGTGTGGCCGGTCAGATCGCCGCTCACGGGGGAATGATAGCTGAAGCCGATGGACTGGCGCTCGGTGGGCTTCCACATGATGCCGATATTGCCGCCGACGGAAAGCCCATCGCCCTTGAAGCTGAAGGAATCGCCGGGCATCGAGGTCAGGCCTTCGCGGAGCTGGGCGTTGATGTAATTGGCGGAGATGCCGAGGCCGACGGATAGGGAGCGGGTGACCTGAACGGCGAAGGTGGGGGTGAAGGCGATGTACTCCAGGCTCCCGTAGAGGCCGGCGGTGCGGAACGAGGCGTCATCCGGCCACTCCGTACTGAGGCCGAAGGGGGCGTAAACGCCGAGGCCGAAGGCGTAGACTTGGCCCTTGGGGTGATAGGTGGCGTAAAACTCTGGCACGCTCTGGAGGGGCTCGTGGGCGGTAGAGTCGTGTGCGCCGGCCTGGCCGTGGAGGGGCTTGTAGTTCTCATCGATCCATATGCCGTAGGCGCCGACTTCGACGTTGAACCCGTCGAGCTGCATGATGCCGGCGGGATTGTAGTAGATCGCCGAGGGATTATCCGCGGTAGCGGTGAAGGCGTTGCCCTGAGCGGTGGCCTGGGCGTCCTGTGTGGCGATGCGGCTGCCATAGCCGAAAGCGAGGGAGGGCACCAGGATCAGGAGGGAGAGGGAGGATAGGGTGAATCGGAGTCTCATGATTGAGGCAACGAAGTTAGCAGGATACGTGCTAATGCGGAGGAATTGCATGGGACTGGGGAGGGGTTGGGGTTGATTTTATAGGACTCATCCGTCTTATAAAAACCAGAGGGGCCAGCTTGGGTATCATCCTATTTCTGAGAGGATTGCGTCCGCCATTTCGCGGCTATTGACGCGGGTGGTGCCGGGAGTGTGGATATCCCCTGTACGCAGGCCATTGCGTATGACGGCGCGGACGGCATCCTCGATGGCCGCGGCGGCGGCGGGCTGGGTAAACGAGTAGCGCAGCATCATGGCGGCGGAGAGGATCTGCGCGATGGGATTGGCGATGCCCTTGCCGGCGATATCGGGAGCGGTGCCGCCGCTGGGCTCGTACATGCCGAAGCGGCCGAAAGCGGTCTCGCGGACGCCGAGGCTGGCGCTGGGGAGCATGCCGAGGGAGCCGGCGATCATGGCCATCTCATCGGAGAGAATATCGCCGAAGAGATTCTCAGCGAGGAGGACATCGAAGGCGCGCGGGTTCTTGATGAGCTGCATGGCGGCGTTATCGACGTACAGGTGGGAGAGCTGGACATCCGGGTAGGAGCGGGCGATCTCCGTGACGGTCTGGCGCCAGAGGACGCCGTTCTCCAGGACGTTGGCCTTATCGATGGAGGTGAGCTTCTTCCCGCGGCCCTGGGCCGCCTGGAATGCGACGTGGGCGATGCGCTGGATCTCGCTGAGGCGGTAAACCATGGTATCGACAGCCACGGTCTCGCCGTTCTCCTCGTGGCGGCCCTTGGGCTGCCCGAAGTAGAGGCCGCCCGTGAGCTCGCGGACGCAAAGGACATCGAAGCCGCCGGCGATGATCTCCTCCTTGACGGGGGAGGCGTGAGTGAGCTCCGCGAGGCAGACGGCGGGGCGGAGATTGGCGAAGAGGGAGAAGTGCTTGCGCAGGGGGAGAAGGGCGGCGCGCTCGGGCTGCTGGGCGGGGGGGAGGCTCTCCCACTTGGGGCCGCCGACGGAGCCAAAGAGGATGGCATCCGCCGCGCGGCAGGCCTCGAGCGTGGGCTCCGGGAGGGCTTGGCCGTGGGCATCGATGGCCGCGCCGCCCACGAGGTGCTCCGAGAGGAGGAACTGGAAGGAGAACTTGCGGGCGACGGCATCGAGGACGCGAAGGGCCTCGGCCATGACCTCCGGACCGATGCCATCGCCGGCGAGGACTGCTATCTTGAACGGGCTCATCGGATGGAGAATGGGAAGGGAGGAAAACGTTGAAAAGCGGAAAGGAATGCGGGGTACGCATTCGCGGAAACGGGGGTGGGGGCGGCGATATTCCATCGCGGCAGGGCGGGAATCAATCCTTATGGCAAAGGATTACGCGCCACGCCGTAAATACGTCCCGGCGTGACGCGCAATGCCGCCCGGCTTCCCCGGCCGGGCTCCCTGATTTGGGAACGGCTGAAATTATTTGCCGGTATCGACCGTGGCGGAGTCGATGTAATCCACGTTGCCGTGCTGCGGCTCGGCGGGGACGCCCGGCTTGGGATAATCCGCGGCGAGCTGACGATGGGATGTGGGGACGAAACGGATCGCGCCGCTGGCGTTGTTGCGCCAGCCGTTGGGATCGGCGTACTCCTCACCGGAGTGATGGAGGCCGTTGACCTGATCCTCGAGCCCGGTGCCGTACCCCTGCTTGATGATGGTGGGGGTGACGAACACGAGGAGGTTGCGCTTGGTGCGGGCATTGACATGCTCCTGGAAGGCGTAGCCGAGGACGGGGATATCTCCGAGCACCGGGACCTTGTTGTGGGTCTTGGTGACTTCATCCTGGAGGAGGCCGCCGATTGCGAGGGTATCGCCGCTCTTGATGAGCACGGTGGAATCGAGGCTGCGGGTGTCGATGATCGGACTGCTCACAGTGGCGCCGGAGAAGGTGAAGACGGAATCGGCGACCTTGTTGGAAATCTCGGGCTTCACGTTGAGGGTCACGAAGTCGTCCTTATTGATGGCGGGGGTATCCACGAGGGTATTGCCGTAATCCTTGTCCTGGAAGCCGCCGAAGACGGCCTGGGCGGTCTGCTCGTTGAAATTCAACTGAGGCACGGGCTGGTTGCGGACGATCTTGATGGTGGCCTGCTGGTTGTTGGCGGTCACAACGCGGGGATTGGCGAGGAACTCCGCATCCGCATCCTCATTGAGGAAGCGCATGGTGAGCGTCATCTGCGGCGCCGAGAGGATGGCGAACTGGCCCGCGGCCGCCCGGAACAAACCGCCAATACCGCTCTGCGCGTTGAGCAGGAAGTTATCCGGGGTGAAGACGCCGTTGGTGAGATTGACCGTGGGCGGTGCGCTCGGCACGGAGATGGGGGTGACTGCGCCGGTGTTGGGATTGGTCTGAAGATTGTAGGTCGAGGTGCCGGGGCTGCTGCCGCCGTAGGTGAAGCTCTGCGGGTTGCTGGAATTGCCGACCACGCCGCCCCAGTTGAAGCCATAACTCTGCTGGGGATTGGCCGTGACCTCGACGAGCCGGGCCTCGATCATCACCTGCTTGGTGGGCTGATCGATGGTGGAGAGGAAGAGCTTGATGGCGTCAAGATTCGACCCGACCTCGCGATAGAAGACGGTGTTGGTGCGGGGATCGAATTGCGGGGGTATCTTGCTCTCGAGCTGCGCGGCCAGCAGGGGCAGGGCCTTCTCCGCTGTGCCGTAGGAGAAGGTATAGAAGGCGGACTCGGTGGGCTCGGCGTCCTTCTCCTCCTTGGTCTTGACGTAATAGACCCCGTCCTTCTGGAGAAGGATGAGGCCCTTGGCGAAAACGATGATCTTGATGGCGTCCATGGGGGACTTGTCCTCGAGGCGCATGGTGACCTTCATGGGGGGCTGTGCGTCGCTGATCTTATCGCTCACGACGAGGCTGATCTTGCACTGCCGGGCGAGGAGCCGGAGGACCTGTGCCACGTCGTCTCCCTGGAATTCATTGAGGGCGTGGCCCCCGGCGGCGCCGTTGAGATTGGAGGCATCCATGGTACCGATGGTGCCCGTGGCCACCGGTGCGGCCGCGCCGGTGCCGGTGAGCGCCGCCTGATCGCCAGCCGACGCGGGCGAAGGAGGGACGCCGGGAATGGAGGGCCCTGAGATGGGAGGCTCAATGGGCGCGGGAGCCTCGGCGCCGGGAGCGGCCATGGCCGGGGCCGTGGAAGAGCCGGCGTCTACGGGAGCGGGCGAGGCGACGGGGGTGGGAACCAGCGTGCCGCCGGAAGCCGCCGGAGCGACCGGGGCGACGGGCTGGGTCTGCTGGGCGACGGCCGCGGCGACGGTAAGGAAGCCAGCCGAGAAAAGGATGAGAGGAATCTTCTTGCGCATATAAGGGCCGTTATGGATCGACCGGAATCAAAAAGCAGAAAGCAGACCAGCCTATGCGAAAGAGGCCGTATTTTCCTCCGTACCCAGTGAAATAAGGGGCGAAAAGCTTTGCGGACGGTGCGCTAACTCGCAACGGCGACCCGCTTTGCAGCAGCAATGAAAGCGCGGACCCGGGCGGAATCCTTGCGGCGGGGATCGCCGGCGACCTCGACTCCGCTGGCGACATCCACGCCATAGGGGCGCACTTTTGCGACGGCGGCGGCGACATTGGAGGGGTCCAGGCCGCCGGAAAGCCAGATGCGGAGGCCCTGGGAGGCGCGCGCGAAGGTGGCGGCGCGGTCGAGATCGATGAGGGAGCCGGTGCCCCCGAAGGCGCCGGGGAGCGCGGAATCGATCAACACCGCGCTGGCGCGGAAGGCAGCCAGCGAAGCGGCCTCCATGCCGGCGGCGAGCGGGAAGGCTTTCCAGACGGGCCCATCCAGGGCGGCCTCGATACAGAGTTCGGGGGTTTCCTCGCCGTGCAATTGGATGACATCGAAGGATGGGCGGGCGCGGCGAATCTCCTCAAGGGAAGGATCGACCATGACTGCGACGCGCAGGGCGCGCGTGCCGATGGAGGGGAGCCAGGGGAGGAGATCGCCGAGCAGGATGTGCCGCCTGGAGCCGGGGTAGAGATTGAACCCGAGGGCATCGGCGCCGGCATCGATGGCGGCTAGGGCATCGTCGGGATTGGTGATCCCGCAGATTTTGACCTGGAGAGGGGTATTCACTCGATGACCCTGCCTTTTGCCTGCTTGATCCCATCCCCGCGGGTGATGGTGCGGACGCGGACGTGGCCGTCCTCCGAGCGAATGAATGCGCTGAGGATCCAACTGACGATGGAAATGAGCAGCGCGCCGAAAAAGGCGTGCCCGAAGGAATCGACATGGAAGCAGGGGACGAGGCCGGAGACGACCATGAGGAGGAGGGCATTGACGATGAGAATGCCGATGCCGAGGGTGAGAATGATGAAAGGGAGGCTGAGAAGGAGGATGACCGGGCGGACGAAGGCATTGATGATGCCGAGGATGAGCGCGGCGCCGATGAGGCAGCGGGGATGATCGTAATGGAGCCCGGCGAGCGGGGCGGCGACCCACACCGAGGCGGTGGTCACGAGCCAGCGGATGAAAAACGGTCTCATGCCCACCACCTTAGACAAAAAGCCGCGAAGCGCAAAGAAGGGGCTGCGGATATCGCACGAAGGAGGCGGCAAAAAAGGTGGGAAAAAATGCATGGACTGACCGTGCGGAAACCCTATGATCCGCCCTTCGGAAAGGGCAGCAATTGCCCGGACCGGGGAACCAATGATCGTGAGTATGGGAAAGAAAAACGATACGACAACGCCGGCGGCCGCCATCGCGGAACCGCCCAAGAAGAAAACCACGGAACCGGCCACGCTGGAGGTTGCGCCATTGGCAGCCGCGAAGCCTGTGAAGGCGAAGGCTGCTCCCAAGAGGAAGCCGGCGGCGAAGAAGGCGCCGGCGCTGATCATCACGACGGAGGATATCGCGCTAAGGGCTTATTTTATCGCTGAGACCCGGCAACGGGATGGGATCCATGGGGATTCCCATGGCGACTGGATCGAGGCGGAGCGGCAATTGCACAAGGAGCATAAAAAGAAAAAGGCGGCAAAGAAGAAGCCGGCGGGCGCCAGGAAGCGGAACTGAGGGCCGGGGCTGGACAAATGGGAGGGGGCGGCGGAGATTGCGGGGGTATGGCGAATGAGACTTTGGAAGCCGAGCTGGCGGAGGCGTTGAGGACGCGGCTGGCGGTGATCGGCGATACGACAATGCGCGCAAGCGACCCGGGCAAGCAACTGGTGCGATTGAGGGAGGTGTCCGAGAGGATCGTGGCTCTGCAGGCGCAACTGCCGGCGAATACGCACCCGCAACTGCGGCATTACTTTGAGCGGTGCAGCTATGACAAGGCGCTGGCGTGGATCGAGGCGGAGGGGGTGGTGGGCAGTACGAAGTGAGGGCCGGGGGGAATTCAAAGCTCGAAAAATTCGAAGGGCAATTGCCGGCGCGGCGCTCTCATGCCGGGCGACGGTTCCTCTGTAAAAACTTGAAAAGCGCGGCTCCGGGCGGAGACGCGCTTTTCAAGGGTTGATTGGTCTGCGAATTAGCGGGAGTAGAGCTCCACGATGAGCTGCTCGTTGACGATGGGGGCTATCTCCTCGCGGGTGGGGATGCGGGCGACCTTGCCGGAGAAGCCTTCCTTGTCGACGATAACCCAATCTGGGATGGGGGCGATCTGGGTGAGCTCGAGGTTGCGGGCGGCGAGGCGGCGGGAACCGGGCTTGTCCTTGATGACGATCTCATCGCCAGGACGGCAGGTGTAGGAGGAGACGTTGACCTTGCGCCCATTGACGGTGACGTGCCCGTGGGAAACCATCTGGCGGGCGGCGTTGCGAGAATTGGCGAACCCGAGGCGGTAGACGACGTTATCGAGCCGGGTCTCGAGGAGCTGAAGGAGGGTCTCGCCGGTGACGCCGCGGCGGGTGAGTGCGGTCTGGAAGTAGCGGCGGAACTGGCGCTCAAGAAGGCCGTATTGGTAGCGGAGCTTCTGTTTCTCAGCGAGGGCGACAGCGTACTCCGACTGCTTGCGGCGGGAGCCCTTGGGGCCGTGCATGCCCGGAGGGTAGTTCTTGCGTTCCATGGCCTTGGCGGGGCCAAAGATGGGAACGCCGAAGCGGCGGCTGATTTTAGTTTTGGGACCGGTATAACGAGCCATCTTCTAGTGCGGGTTGAGACTTGAATTGAGACTTAAACGCGGCGGGCCTTGGGCGGGCGGCAGCCATTGTGGGGTACGGGGGTGACGTCACGGATCACGGTGATATCGAGGCCGACGGCCTGGATGGCGCGGACGGCGGATTCGCGGCCGGCACCGGGGCCCTTGACGCGGACCTCGACTTCCTTGAGGCCGTGGCCCATGGCCTGGCGGCAGGCATCCTGGGCGACCATCTGGGCGGCGTATGCGGTGCTTTTGCGGGAGCCCTTGAAGCCGCACTTGCCGGCGCTGGACCAGCCGATGACGGAGCCGGTCTGATCGGTGATGGTGACGATGGTGTTATTAAAGCTGGCCTGGACGTGTGCAATGCCGGTGTGGACGTTCTTGCTGCCCTTTGCGCGGACGACCTTGATGGGCTCGAGATTCGAGCTGGGGTCGAGGGAGAGGTTTTCCTTGACCGGCTCCGCGGTGGCGGTGGCTGCGGCCTCTTTCTTGGTGGGCTTCTTTGCCCGGGGGGCCTTTGCGGCTGCATCGGCGGGAGCCGGGGCGGCGGCGGGAGCCGGGGCGCTGGAGTCCGCGGGCGCGGGCGGGGTGGGAGCAGCGGCGGCGGGAGCGGCTGGCTGCTCGGGCTGCGGATCGCTGGTGGGTTTCTGGTCCTCTGCCATAGGTAGGTTCTTTGGTCGGATTAAGTAGGAATGGGGCGAAAGATGGGGCTGATCGATCGCTGTTTACTTGGCCTTGGCGTCCTTGGCACGCTGGACGCCGACGGTCTTGCGGGGGCCCTTGCGGGTGCGGGCGTTGGTGCTGGTGCGCTGGCCGCGGACGGGGAGGCCGCGCCGATGGCGGATGCCGCGGTAGCAATTGACAGCCTGGAGGCGCTTGAGGTTGGCCTGGATGTCGCGGCGCAGGTCGCCCTCGATGAGGAGCTTGCTGGCGGTGATGGCGTGGATGAGCTGGTTGAGCTGCTCAGGGGTCAGGTTCTTGGCCCGGATGTTCGGGTCGATATTGGCCTGATCGAGGATCTTTTTGGCCGTGCTGGGCCCGATGCCGTAGATGTATGGGAGGGAGGCTTCGATGCGCTTATCCCCGGGGATTTCGACTCCTAGTAAACGTGGCATGGTATCTTTACTCCGATTCTCAGCCCTGGCGCTGCTTGTGGCGTGGGTTTTTGCAAATGACGCGGACGACGTTCTTGCGCTTCACGATTTTGCAATCCTCACACAGGCGTTTGACTGATGCTCTGACTTTCATGGTTTGAGTTTCTGTTCGTAAAAAATAGGATGTCCGGTTTCAGAGGACAAAAAATCGCGCTGGCATTGGATCACCGGATGCTTTTTGCCGCCCTCCTTGAGGACTCCCCTGGCACCATTGCGGCAGTGCCAAGAGGCGACAAAAAGACCGGTGACGGCCGATCCGGCGCGACACGGTCAATGTTCTCTCTCACTTCTGTCTAAAGGTAATTCGCCCTTTGGACAAGTCGTAAGGGGACATTTCTACCATAACTTTGTCGCCTGGCAAGATCCGAATGAAGTGGAGGCGCATTTTTCCGGAGATATGGGTGAGAATGCGGTGTCCGTTGGGCAATTCGACCCGGAACATCGTGTTTGGCAGGAGCTCGACGACTTTGCCCTCTACCTCGATAACGTCTTTGCGCGCCATGTGAGTATCTCGGGTTGGCCTTTGGTAATCAAAACGGTGTGTTCGAAATGCGCGGATGGTTTGCCATCGGCGGTGACGACTGTCCAGCCGTCCGAGAGAATTTTGACGGCGCCGGTGCCCATATTGACCATGGGCTCGATCGCGAGGGTCATGCCGGCCTTGAGGCGGGGGCCGGTGCCTTTGCGACCGTAATTGGGGACTTGGGGCTCCTCGTGCAGCTTCTTGCCGACCCCGTGCCCGACGAACTCGCGCACGACGCTGTAGCCATTGGCGATGATCTCGTCCTCGATCGCGGAGCACATGTCCCCGAGGCGGCGGCCCTCGGTGGCGAAAGTGATGGCGAGCGCGAGGCTCTCCTCGGTGACCTGGAGCAGGCGCTGGATGGCGGGATCGATGACGCCCACGGGGATGGTGGTGGCGGTATCGCCGACCCAGCCGTTGAAGACGACGCCGATGTCGAGTTTGACGATATCGCCATACTGGATGCGCCGGGCGCCGCCGATGCCGTGGACGACCTCGTCATTGACGGAGATGCAGATATTGCCGGGGAAGCCGCGGTAATTGAGGAAGGCGCTCTTGGCATTGGCCTCGCGCATGAAGGAGGCGGCGGCGCGATCGACCTCGCCGGTGGAGACGCCGGGCTGGATGAGGGCGCCGGTGCGCTCGAGGACCTGGCTGGCGACGCGGCAGGCGGCGCGCATTTTGTCGGCCTCATGGCTGTTTTTGATCGGGATCGCCATTGGAAAATGGGGCGCGGGCGGCTATGCGGCGGGAGTACCGAGCTGGGCGGAGATATCGGCGAAGACGGCTTCGACCGGGCGGTTGCCATCGACGGTGCGGAGGAGGCCGCGTTCCTTGTAGTAGCCGATTACGGGCTCGGTCTTGGTGCGGTACTCGGAAAGGCGATCCGCGAGGGCATCGACGCTGTCATCGGCGCGGCGGCCCAGGGTGGCGCCGCAACGGGGGCAGGGGTCGGAGGGGAGCGCGACATGGAGGCCGGAGCGGAAGGCGGCGCCGCACCCGGAGCAGACGAGGCGATGGGCCACGCGGTCGCGGATAACAGGCTCATCGGCGAGGATGAGGAGGGCGAAATCGACCTCTGCGCCTTGCTGTCGGAGGGTCTGGTGGAAGGCCTCGGCCTGGGGAATGCTGCGCGGGAAGCCATCGAGGACCCAGGAGCCATCGTGGGCGGCGAGCCATTGGCGGACGACCTCGATGCTGATCTCATCGGGGACGAGGAGGCCGCGCTCGAAGTACTCCGCGGCGCGGAGACCCGCGGGGGTGCCGAGGGCTTTTTGCTCGCGAAGCATGGCGCCTACGGATGGGGTCTCGAAGCCGAAGCGCTGCTTGAGCAACTCTGCCTGGGTCCCCTTCCCGGCGGCGGGAGGGCCTAGCAACACGAGGCGACAGTGCACGAACCGGGAGCCTACCGCAAATGGGTGGCGAGGAAGAGGCTTAGACCGACGACGAGAAGAACCGCGGCGGCAACGCATGCCCAGACGAGGACGCCCTGCTGCACGGCCTCGCCGCGCCCCGCGGGGGTGCGATCGAAGCCGCCGCGGAGCCGGCCTTTGCGCAGGAAGCCGTCGTAATGCCGCTGGATGAGGTGCGTCTCGACCTGGCGCATCGTGTCGAGCATGACGCCCACGACGATGAGGAGGCTGGTGCCGCCGAAGAAGGAGGCGGTGAGCTGCGGCACGCCGAGCTGATGGGAGAGCATCTGGGGGAGGATGGCGATGACCGTGAGGAAGATGGCGCCGGCGAAGGTGAGCCGGGTCATCGTGAAATCGAGGAAATCGGCGGTGGGCTTTCCGGGACGGACACCGGGGATGTAGCCGCCGTATTTCTTGAGGTCATCGGCGATCTGGGCGGGCTGAAAGGTGGTGGCGACCCAGAAGTAGCTGAAGAAAAAGATCATCAGCGAGTAGAGGACGTAATAGAGCCAGCCGGTGGGGGAGAGGGAGGCGGCGACCTCCTGGGCCCAGGGCTGCCGGATCATCTGGGCAACGCTGGCGGGGAAAAGGAGGAGGGCCTGGCCGAAGATGATGGGCATGACTCCGGGGTAATTGACCTTCAGCGGCATGTACTGCGTTCCACCGCCGTAGACCTTGCGGCCGACGACGCGCTTGGCGTACTGGACGGGCACCTTTCGCTGGGCCTGGGTCACGCAGATGACCGCGGCGATCACGATGACGAGGAAGGCGATCATCAGGACGAGCACCATGGGATTGACCTGGCTGCTCCCCTGACCGGCGGAGGGCACAAAGGTCTTCCACGCCTGGACGAGGGCCGCGGGGAGGCGGGCCACGATTCCGACGGTGATGATCATCGACATCCCGTTGCCGATGCCGCGATCGGTGATCTGATCGCCAACCCACATGAGAAAGAGGGTGCCCGCGGTGAGGGTGAGGACCGTGAGCGCCTCGAAGGCGAAGCCGGGATGCTGGACGAGATTGATGCCCATCGTGGAGATGGTGGCATCGATGCCCTGGAGGAAGGGATTCTTCGAGGGATACTCAAAGGACTTCGAGAGGAGGTAGCCCTGGAAAATGCAGAGCGCGATGGTGGCATAGCGCGTGTACTGCATGATCTTCTGCCGGCCATTGTCCTCCTTTTGCAGCTTGTTGAGCTGGGGGACGACGGCGGAGAGCAACTGCATCATGATGGATGCGGAGATGTAGGGCATCACGCCGAGGGAGAAGACGGCGCAATTCTCGAGCGCGCCGCCGCTGAAGAGATTGAAGAGGGCCGCGACGCCGTTGCCGCCCTTGGCCGCGTTGTGGGCGAACCAGTATTGGAGCACCGCCACATTGACCCCGGGGCAGGTGATGGCCGCGCCGACGCGGACGACCACGAGCATGAGAAGGGTGAAGATGACCCGGTTGCGAAGCTCGGGGACCTTGAATGTATTGGTAAAGGCGGAGATCATGTGAAATTCGAAATTCGAAACCAGAAATTCGAAACCAGAGGGCTGAACGCAAATGTGCGCGTGAACCGTGTGCCAAATCCTTCGAATTTCGAGCTTCGAATTTCGAGTTTAATCATCTCGACCCCATGAGAAGCGGCGATGCGTACAGCGGGCACATCGCGGGTTACTTCGCGGTGACGGCGCCGCCGGCTTTCTCGATCTTCGCGCGGGCGGCGTCGGTGACCTTGTCGACGGAGATCGTGAGCTTGCGGGTGAGATCGCCATCGGCGAGGACCTTGACGCCGACATACTTGCCGCGGATGAGCTTGGCCTCGAGAAGCGCGGCCTCATCGATGGTGGCGCCATCCTTGAACTGGTTGAGGTCCGCGAGATTGACGATGGCGTAGTTCTTCTTGAACGCGGCGTTATTGAAGCCGCGCTTGGGCAACCGGCGGATGAGCGGCATCTGGCCCCCCTCGAAGCCGAGGCGGATGGAACCGCCGGAGCGGGCCTTCTGGCCTTTGTGGCCCTTGCCGGAGGTCTTGCCCTTGCCGGAGCTTTCGCCATGCCCGAGGCGCTTGACGCGGTGCTTGGAGCCGGGACGAGGTTTAAGAGTATGGAGATTCATGGATCAAAGGGCGGCGGGTTCGGGCGCGGCGACGTGAGCGATCTTGCCGCGGACCTTGTAGATCTCATCGCGCAGGCGCAGCGCCTGCAGGGCGGTGATGGTGGCCTTGACCACGTTGGCATGGTTGCTGGAGCCGAGGGATTTTGCCAGGACATCGCGGATGCCCGCGGCCTCGATGACGGCGCGGACCCCGCCTCCGGCGATGACGCCGGTGCCGGGGGATGCCGGCTTGAGCAGCACGCGACCGCCGCCGAACTCGCCAATCACCTCATGGGGAATCGTGTTATCGCGGATGGCGACCTTGACGAGGGACTTGCGAGCGGAATCGGAGGCTTTGCGGATGGCCTCGGAGACTTCGTTCGCCTTGCCGAAGCCAAAGCCGACGCGGCCGGCGCGGTCGCCCGTGACGATGAGGGCGCTGAAGGAGAAGCGGCGTCCGCCTTTCACGACCTTGGCGCATCGGTTGATGAAAACGACCTTTTCCGTGAGATCGGATTTGTCGCCAGAGGCGTTTCCGCGGTCGCCCTGGTTATCTCTGCGTTTGCGGGGTTCAGGCATAATTAGAATTCTAGGCCTCCTTCACGGGCTGCATCGGCCAGCGCCTTGACCTTGCCATGGTATTGCAGGCCGCCGCGGTCGAAGACGACCTTGGTAATGCTTTTGGCCTTGCTGCGCTCCGCGACGAGGCGGCCGATTTTCTCGGCGGTATCCTTGTTCGCACGCGTTTTTTTGTCGCCCTTGAAATCACCCTCGGTGGTATTCGCGGAAGCGAGTGTCCTGCCCTCCTGGTCATCAATGACCTGGGCGTAAATGTTCTTCGATGAGAAATGGATGCAAAGACGCGGGCGGCCGGGGGTGCCGGCCACCGTCTTGCGGAGCCGGGTGTGGCGGACGGCGGTCTTTTGTTTGCGGTTCAAAGTAGCCATGGGAGTGAATTACTGGACGGTTTTGCCTTCCTTGCGGCGGACCTGCTCGCCGGCGTAGCGGACGCCTTTGCCCTTGTAGGGCTCTGGGGGATAATAAGCTCGGATATCCGCGGCCACCTGGCCGACGACCTGTTTGTCCGCGCCTTCGACGCGGACCTTGGTGTTCTCGGTGACGGTGATTTTAATGCCGGCGGGGATGGGGAAAAGGATGGCGTGGGAGAAGCCGAGGGAGAGGTTGAGCTTGTCTCCCTGGACGGCCGCCTTGAAACCGACGCCCTGGATCTCGAGCTCCTTGACGAAGCCGGTGGAGACGCCTGCGACCATATTCGAGACAAGCGAGCGGGAGAGGCCGTGGAGGGCGCGGACCTGGCGGGTCTCATCCGCACGGTCGAAGATGACGCTGGTCCCTTCGACGCGAGCCTTGATGGCCGGCGGGAGGGTCCAGGAGAGCTTGCCCTTGGGGCCCTCGACCTGGATCGCACCGGTGCCGCTGACGTTGAGCTTGACCTTGTCAGGCAGGGTGATTGGTTTTTTTCCGATACGGGACATGGCTTTAATCTCCAGGTGAATCTCTCTTCTACCAGACGAATGCGACGAGCTCGCCGCCGATGTTCTGGCGCTTGGCCTCGTGGCCGGTGAGGAGGCCGCGGGGGGTGGAAAGGATGGCGATGCCCATGCCGCCCAGGACGCGGGGAATCTCCTGGGAGCCGACGTACCGGCGGAGGCCGGGGCGGCTGACGCGCTTGAGGCCCTTGATGGCGGAGCTGCGGTTGGCGAGCTTGGTGGTGACCTTGATCTGCGGATGGGAGCCGGTGGTATCGAGCTCGAAGGCGCTAATGTAGCCCTCCTGCTTGAGGATGCGGGCGATCTCGGCCTTGATCTTCGAGTAGGGGACGAGAACCTCCGGCTTGAGCGCGGCGCCGGCATTGCGCAAGCGGGTGAGGAAATCTGCGATGGGATCTGAAAGCTGGCTCATGGTGCGGAGGAGGTGCGGAGGATTATATTAGGCGGCGGTCTTCTTGGCGCGGTCGCTGAAAGGCATGCCAAGCTCGCTGAGGAGGACCTTGGCGTCCTCGTTATTGGTGGCGGTGGTGACGATTGTGACGTCGAAGCCGATGTTGCGCTTGATCTTGTCGAGCTCGACCTCGGGGAAGATGGCTTGATCGGGCACGCCGAGGGTGTAATTGCCGCGGCCATCGAAGGCGCGGGGCGAGACGCCGCGGAAGTCGCGAATCCGGGGGAGGGCCATCTTGATGAGGCGCTCGAGGAACTCGTACATCCGGGGGCCGCGGAGGGTGACCTTGGCGCCGATGGGCTGGTGCTGGCGGAGCTTGAAATTGGCGATGCTCTTCTTGGACCGCGTCTCGGCGGGCTTCTGGCCGCTGATGAGGGCGAGCTCTTCCTTGGCGTCCTCGAGGGCTTGCTTCACATCGGCCTGGGAGCCGACGCAGGTGTTGATGATCACCTTGTGGACGCGGGGCACCTCGTGCACATTCTTGAAGCCGCGCTGCTCCTTGAGCGCGGGGACGACGTGCGATTTGTAGTATTCGTAAAGTTCAGTAGCCATGGGACTCTGCGGTCGTGGAGGTTAAATTCGGTTTAGGAAGTCAGGCGGCCTTTTTCTTCGGCTTCGCGGCGGCTTTGGGCTTGTCAGCTTTCGGCTTCTCGGCTTTGGGCTTGTGGGCCTTCGCCTTGGCGGGTTTCTCGGCCTTGGCCTTGGCGCCCTTGGGCTTCTCGGCGGCTTCCGCCACCCGGACGTTGGAAATATGGATCGGCCCCTCGCGCTCGATGATGGCGCCCTGGGGCGAATCCTGCGAGCGCTTGGTGTGTTTCTTCACCATGCGGACACCCTCGATAATGACCTGCTGCTTGCCGGCGCGAATCTGGAGGACCTTGCCGGTGGCGCCCTTGTGATTGCCGGTGATGACCTCGACGGTATCGCCGCGCTTGACGTGAAAATGGATGGCCATGGCTAAATTTCCTAGAGGACCTCCGGGGCGAGGGAAACGATCTTCATGAAGTTCTTCTCGCGGAGCTCGCGGGCGACGGGGCCGAAGATGCGGGTGCCGCGCGGGTTGAGATCCTTGTCGATGATGACGATGGCGTTACGATCGAAGCGGAGGTAGGAGCCGTCTTCCCGCCGGATGGGCTGCTTGGTGCGGACGATCACGGCACGGACGACATCGCCCTTCTTGACCGTGCCGCCGGAGGAGGCCTCCCGGACGTGCGCGGTGATGACATCGCCGACGCCGGCATGGTCGCTGGCCTTGCCGATGACGCCAATCATCTTGGCCATGCGCGCGCCGGTGTTATCGGCAACGTCTAGTCTGGAACGGATCTGGAGCATAAATTTTTTGGGCTGCGGCGGCGGGTCATCAAGGTCAAAGAGAACTCGACGAGCCGCGTGCGCGGGCCGGGAAAAGGGGTTGGGATTCTACACTAATGTTTGAGGATTTCAACCAAACGCCAGCGCTTGAGCTTAGAGAGGGGGCGCGTTTCCGTGATGCGGACGACATCGCCCACCTGGGCCTTGCCCTCCTCGTCGTGGACGTAGAACTTTTTGACCTGCTTGACGATCTTGCCAAACTTCGGATGCGGAACGCGGCTGACGGTCTCGACGACCACGGTCTTCTGCATCTTATTGGCGGTAACTTCGCCGACGCGGCTCTTGCGCAGGTGGCGGGCGGCGGCGGGGGCTTCTGTAACGGTGTCGGTCATACGGGTGGAAATCAGGCTGCGGGAGTGGCGGCGGCGGACTTGAGCCGGCGCTCGGTGAGGATGGTCTCGATGCGGGCGACATCGCGGCGGAGGGAGCGAATCTGGCTGGACTTCTCCAACTGGCCGGCCTGCTGCTGCATGCGGAAGTGAAATTGCTCCTGCTTGATATCGCGGCGGCGGGTCTGCAATTCCTGGGTGGTCATGTCCCGGAGTTCTTTGATTTTCATGGTGCGCGCGGGGTGGGAGGGAGGTTAAGCGGCGGCGGCGTGATGCCGGGTGATGAACTTGGTGCGGATCGGGAGCTTGGTGGCGGCGAGGCGCAGGGACTCGCGGGCCACGGACTCGGTGACGCCATCGAGCTCGAAGAGGATGTTGCCCGGCTTGACGGTGGCCACCCAGTACTCGGGCTGGCCCTTGCCCTTGCCCATGCGGGTCTCCGGAGGGCGCGCGGTAACGGATTTATCCGGGAAGATGCGAATCCAGAGCTTGCCTTTGCGCTTCATGTTGCGGGTGAGGGCGACACGGGCGGCCTCGATCTGGATATTGGTGATCCAGGCGCGGTCCATGGTCTGGAGGCCGTACTCGCCGAAATCGATGCGGATGTTCCGGGACGCTTTGCCTTTGCGGCTGCCGCGCTGGGTCTTCCGGTATTTCACGCGTTTGGGCATTAATGGCATAAGTCAGTGCTCCTAAAAAGGGGTTGTGGAAAAGGGGGCGTGCTATACGGCGGCGGGTTCCGCGGGCTCGGGGGCCGGGGCAGGGGTTTCGGCGGCGGGTGCTTCGGGAGTGGCGGGGGCGCCGGAAGGAGCTGAGCCGGGGCCGGGGCCGGGGCCACGGCGGTTGCCGCCGCCATCGCGGCGGTCGCCACGGCGCTCGCGCTGCGGGCGCTCGGGGCGCTCGCGCTCAGGGGCGCCTTCCTCGGGATGGCAGACCCAGCATTTGATGCCGATCTTGCCATAGACGGTCATGGCCTCGGCAAAGCCGTAATCGATGGGCTGGCGGAGGGTCTGAAGGGGGATCTTGCCCTCGCGATACCACTCGGCCCGGGAAATCTCCGCGCCGCCGAGGCGGCCGGAGCTGCGGATCTTGATGCCGCGGGCGCCGAAATCCATGGTGGTCTGGACGGCTTTCTTCATCGCGCGGCGGAAGGAGATGCGGCGCTCGATCTGGAGGGCGACGTTCTCGGCAACGAGCTGGGCGTCGAGCTCGGGGGTCTTGATCTCGACGATGTCGATCTTGACCTGTTTGCCGCCGGACATCTTGCTGATGTCCTCGGTCATCTTCTCGATCTCGGCGCCTTTGCGGCCGATGACGATGCCCGGACGGGCGGTGTGAATGGTGACGCGGAGGCTGTTCCACGCGCGCTCGATCACGACCTTTGAGACCGCCGCGAGCTGAAGCTTCTTCTTCACGTAGGCGCGGATCTTGACGTCCGAGAGCAGGAACTCGGGCATCTCTTTCTTGGTCGCGAACCAGCGGGAACGCCAGTCGCGGTTGACGGCTAAACGGAAGCCGATCGGATTTACTTTCTGACCCATGTTATTTGTTTCCCCTTTATTCTGCTATTGGACCACCGGTCGCCGGGGAATCGGCGGGCGCGGGGGCTTCCGGGGCGGAGGCCACGGGGGTTTCGGTAATTGGTGTTTCGGCGGCGGGGGCTTCCCCGGCAGCGGCGGCGGCCTTGGCGCCCGCGGGGGCGGCGGCTTTCTTGCGGGAGGAGGGCTTGCGGGGCTCGCGGGTTTTGATCTCGATCTCGTCGGTAACGACGATGCGGATATGGCTGGTCCGCTTGCGGATGGGGCCGGCGCTGCCGCGGGCCTTGGGCTGGAAGCGCTTGAGGGTGGGGCCCTCGCCGACGACAGCCTCGCGGACGACGAGGGTATCGGCACGGAGGTTGTTGTTGTTCTCCGCGTTGGCGATGGCGCTCTTCAAGGTCTTGGAGATCAACAACGCGGCCTTGCGCGGGGTAAATGCGAGGAGATCCAAAGCGGCGGAGACCGGCAGGCCCTGGATTTCACGAGTCACCTCCCGCGCCTTGAAGGGCGAGATGCGCGCGTACTTGTATGTCGATATCACGTTCATATTAAAAATTTCTCTCCGGAGGTCACATCCGCGCGTCCACGCGCAGGGTGTCCCCCACTTGCACTTTTTCTGACGGATCAAGACTTTGAATCACCGCGCCGGAGATTTTTTCCCGGACGTCCACGATGCGAACGATGCCGATCTTGCGGCCCTCGTGCCATACCTGGAAGGGCATGCCGATTTTCGCGCCCTGGAGGCGGCCCAGATTCGCGACCACGAGCGCGAGCTCATCCTTCACGCTGATGACGCGGGCGTCCGTGAGCGAGCCGGCCGGATCGGTATCCGGGACGGGCTGGCCGGAGGCGCCGGCGATGCCGAGCAAGCCGGTGGAGGAGCGCATCTCGGTCTCGAGGGCCATGCGGGCATCGCCATCGACGCTGGAAGCGCTCTTCACGTACCGGAGGATCGCCTCGTTGATGCGGATCAGCTGGTCGGAGAGCTTCTGCTTCTGGTCCTCGACGATCTTGAGATCGCCGACGGCCTTGAGGAGGCGCTGCTCGAGCGCGGCTTTATCCGGGCTGGCGGCATCGAGGCCCAGCGCCTCCAGCCGGAGCTTGAGATCGCCCGTCTCCCTCTTGAAAATCTCACTCTCGCTATTCGCGAGGGCGAGACTCTCCGTGAGGGCCGCCACCTGCTGCTGGACAAGGGCGAGCTGCTGGTGCAGCGCGGCGTTCTCACGCTCGCTGCTCTCCAGGGCCACCTTTGCCTCGGTGTATTCTATGTCTAAATCTGTCAAAGAACTCTTTTCTCCAGCCAGCGCCTCCCAACTGCAGAGACGGAAGCCGGACACTAACAACACTGCTGCCAGCACTGCGCGCCGTCCGGGGGAGATCGGTTTCATCGGGTTCGCAACCCGCCTCACCAGTTCAACCTCGGGGCGACGGGTTTGTTTACTTGGTCACTTTCGCGGTATGGGATCCGTGTTTCTTGAACACGCGCGTCGGCGAAAACTCGCCGAGCTTGTGTCCGACCATGTTTTCCGTCACGAAGACGGAGTTAAAAATCTTGCCGTTGTGGACAAGGAAAGTGTGCCCGACGAAGTCCGGGGTGATGGTGGAGCGGCGGGACCATGTCTTGATGGGCTTCTTGGCGCCGGCGTCGTTGATCTTGTCGATCTTCTCAAGCAGGTGCTGCTCGACGTAGGGGCCTTTCTTTAGTGATCTTGCCATAAGCGGGTGCTTTTAAATTGGGCGAAAAATAGGGGCGGGTTAGCTCTTCTTCTTGGACTTGCGGCGCTCGACGATGAAGGTATCGCTGGGCTTGTGCTTCGGACGGGTTTTGAAGCCCTTGGCGAGCTGGCCCCAGGGGCTCACGGGGTGATGGCGCCCGCCACCGCCCTTGGACTTCCCCTGGCCGCCACCCATCGGGTGATCGACGGGGTTCATGACCATGCCGCGGACGTGCGGCCTGCGGCCCTGCCAGCGGGTGCGGCCGGCCTTGCCGCTCTTGACGTTCATGTGATCGACGTTGCCGACCTGGCCGATGGTGGCGTAGCAGGACTCCTGGATCTTGCGAATCTCGCCGCTGGGCATCTTGACCAGGGCGAAACCGGCCTCGCGGTTATTGAGGACGACGAGCTGGCCGGCGCTCCGGGCGATCTGGCCGCCGCGGCCGGCGGTGATCTCGACATTATGAATGGCGGTGCCGAGGGGGATGGCGCGGAGCGGGAGGGCGTTGCCGACCTCCGGGGCGACATGCTCGCCGGCGATGACCTTCGCGCCGAGCTTCAGGCCTGCCGGGGCGAGGATGTAGGACTTCTCCCCATCGGTGTACTGGATGAGGGCGATGCGCGCGGTGCGATTGGGATCGTACTCGATGGCGATGACCTCAGCGGCGGTGTCGCGCTTGCGGCGCTTGAAATCGATGACGCGATACTTTTGCTTGTGGCCGCCCCCGATGTGGCGGGAGGTCATCCGGCCGCGGTTATTGCGGCCGCCGGTGCGCTTGAGGACCTCCACGAGGGATTTCTCGGGGGTGCTCTTCGTGATCTCGTCGTAGGCCGGGGTCTGCTTGGTGCGCTGGACCGGGGTGAGGGGTCTGAAAGTCTTGAGTGCCATGGTGGGTAATGGGGTTAGGCGTGCGGGCCGCCTTTAGGCGAGGTCGATGCGATCCCCTTCCTTGAGGGTGACGATGGCTTTCTTCCAATGCGCCTTGCGGCCGACATGGGCGGTGCGCTCGCGCTTCTTCTTGCCGGCGTAGTTGCAGGTATTGACGGCGATGACCTTCTTGCCGAAGAGCTGCTCGATGGCGGACTTGATCTGGACCTTGTTGGCATGGGGCTTCACGCGGAAGACGTACTTGTTCTCCTTCTCGGAGAGGAGGGTGCCTTTTTCCGTGAGCCGGATGCTGTCGATGATGTCGAAGGATTCGTTCATTGTTTCGCGGTCCTTTCCGCCAGTTGCGGGAGGGCGTCGTTGGTGACGATGATCTTGCGGTAGGCGAGCAACTGCTCGGTATTGACCTCGCGGGCGGTGACGAGCTGGGTGGGCTTGACGTTGCGGGCGGCCTTGTAGGTGTTCTCGTCGAAGGCCGCGGCGATCACGAGGACCTTTTCCTCCGCGACGCTGGCCTTCACGAGGGCGACAAATTGCTTGGTCTTGGGCTCTGCGACGGAGAAGCCGTCGACGAGGAGGACATCGCCGGCGGCGATGCGGGCGGAGAGGGCCTTGCGCAGGGCGAGACGGCGGACCGCCTTGGGGATGTTCTTCGAGTAATCCCGGGGATGCGGGCCGAAGACGACGCCGCCACCGACCCAGACGGGGGAGGCTTTGTAACCGGCGCGTGCGCGGCCGGTGCCCTTCTGGCGCCAGGGCTTGGCTCCGGAGAGATTGACGGTGGCCTTGGTCTTGACGCTGGCGGTGCCGCTGCGGCGGGCGGCGCGCAGGGCGACGACGGTATCGTGGACGGCCTGGCCGCCCTTGGCGTTCTCGATCAGCTCAAAATGGGC
>Ga0182024_10005950_pt1 | contig 27014 bp, 18 predicted proteins | sample P32metaG_FD_120480 | JGI IMG/M metagenome (GOLD analysis project Ga0182024, IMG submission 120480) | Permafrost microbial communities from Stordalen Mire, Sweden - P3-2 metaG (Illumina Assembly) | ecosystem: Environmental > Terrestrial > Soil > Wetlands > Permafrost | place: Sweden: Stordalen...
GATCAAAGGTTTGCCCTGCGGAAGTGATGGTGAGACCTAGAAGGAGAAAGCTTGCTGGAACTACCGCATGAAACTTCGTCATGGGGAGTCTCCCTTCTCCGGCGGAGGCTTGGCCTTGTCGGGGTCCTTCTTCTTACCCCCAAAGATACCAAAAATCTTCTGTAAAGCGTTCTTTTTCTTTTGGCCAGTTTGCCCATCAATAGGGTTCCCGCTGGCATCTACCGTGGGCTCGGTTCCACCGCCAGCCTGCGACTGATCGGGTGACAAAGGCTTGCCATCCGCACCGAGCTGCGCCGGTGGTTTTGGCTGGCCGCCTCCAAAAATGTGCGAGAGCCAGGACCCGCCAACTGCGACCTTACCGCCATGCAACTCGCACAATTGTGTCGGCGCTGACCCAGTGACATAAACCTCTGCACGCGTCGTTGGACAGCTTGGGGTAGCCAACTCCATCGACTCGGGATCGATCATTACCGCCTGGATACCTTCGGGCATGGAGAAGTCTTTCACATCATGGTAAGCCGGCAAGGCGGTCGCCTTGATCATGAAGTCCGCCCAAATCGGTGCGGCAGCGACACCACCGGCCAGGCCCAGGTCGCGATTGTCGTCAAATCCGATCCAGATTACGCATACCAAGTTAGAGGTGAACCCCGCGAACCAACCGTCGCGCGAGGTCCCGGTTTTTCCCGCAGCTGGCAGCGTGAAACCCTTGGCTCGGACCGCGGCACCGGTGCCGCGATTCAACACGTCCTTCATGACGCTGGTGACCAGGTATGCGACACGCGGATCGAGCGCCGCGCGCGTCTGCGGCTCCACTTCTTCAAGCACCTTGCCGTCCGCGCCTACCACTCGCTTCAAAAATTCCGGCTCAGCGCGCGTACCAATCGTCGCGAATGTTGTATAGCCAGCGGCTACTTCCACCGGCGTCATTTCATAGGCGCCCAGCGCCACCGCAGGCGTCGGTAGAATATTTGTGCCCAGCCCCATCTGACGCGCGATCTGCACCACGCGTCCGTAGCCGATCAGCTCCGCCACCTTTACCGTCGCCACGTTCAGCGAATTGGTCAAGGCTTCACGCACGGTAACGTGCCCCATAAATTTCTCGCCGTAATTATTCGGCGTGTAATCTTTGCCGTCAAAAGTGAACGTTGTTGGCTCGTCGTCCACCGCGGTGCTGGGCGTCACAATGGGCTGGACATTGTCCACCGCGTTGTTGAACGCCGCCGCGTAGACAAATGGCTTGAACACCGAACCTGGCTGCCGGTGCGCCAAGGCGTGATTCAATTGGCTTTGCCCATAATCACGGCCCCCGATCACCGCTTTAATTTCTCCGGTGTGCGGGTCGATCGCAACTAAAGCCACCTGCGCTTGCGGAATAGCCTCGTTCGTTCCCTTTTTTGCCTGCGCTTTACGCCACTTGTCGTACTTTTTTGCCAGCAGCTTATCAACGTTCTTCATTCCCGCATCCACGGCGGACGCTGCCGCGCGCTGCAACGCCGGATCGAGAGTGGTGTAGACGCGAAAATTCTGATTGATAAGTTCATTCTCGGAATATTTCTCCAGCAGATGGTCTTTCACCATGTCCACGAAGTACGGGGCCTCGCTGCCAGCCACCGAGGTGCGCACCAGTTTGATAGGCTCGCGCTTAGCATCCTGTACGTCTGCCTCAATGACATACTTGTTTTCGAGCATCTGCGTGAGTACGCGATCGCGCGCCTGCGCGCCGCGCTCCGGGTGCCGGTCCGCTCCGGAGTAATAGTTTGGTGCGCGAATGATTCCCGCAAGGTACGCGCACTCCGCCAGCGAAAGCTGGCGCATATCCTTACCGAAGTACGCGACGCTGGCTTCCGAGAAGCCGCGGATACCGAAGCTTCCGCGATTGCCCAGGTACACTTCGTTGGCATACAGTTCAAAAATCTGTTTCTTGGAAAAGCGCTGTTCGAGCTCAAGAGAAACCATGGCTTCAGCAACTTTGCGCCGCCAGGTGCGCTCATTAGAGAAAAAGAAAGTGCGGGACACCTGCATGGTGATGGTGCTGGCGCCCTGGTAATGATTGCTGCTGTGACGCAAGTCGGCCCAGGCCGCTCCAAAGATGCGCACAAAATCAAATCCGCCGTGTTCGAAAAAGCGCTTGTCTTCCGCGGACAAGATCGCGTGCACCAGCGTAGGAGGTAGATCCTGATACAGCACCGGCCGGCGCTTTTCGCGCGCGCTGTCAAACAGATCGGTGATGAGTTCCGGCTCTATTTCTGCGCTGCCCAGATCACTGCCGCCCGCCAGCGCACGGATGCTTTTGATTTTTTTACCATCGAACTGAACGCTCAGCGCATTCGTTCCGGAAAAGTATGAATATTTAGAGGGTCGTATGTCGACGGTATCGCCCTGCTCTGTGAACTGCCCCATGGAGTTGTCGTCTTTCACCGGACGATAACCAACGCGCGTCAGGTAAGCGACCATTTCGCCGACGGTCCACACCTCTCCGGTAGCGATGGACTGCGGCGCGGAAAATAGCTGAGTAGTGTTCTGTAAAACGCGCCCGGACAGGCGGGCGTCGATCATTCGGGAGTATTTAACGTAGTAGTAGGTGTAAATGCCTGCGGTGGTGAGGATTATGGCGAAAACAACGCCTAGAATCGTGAGCCCTAGGATGGAAGTGAAAAATCCCTTTTGAATGTGAATCCGCAACCGGTGGCTCCAATTCCTAAGGTCCATTGTCTCCCAACACCTTCCAACTACAAAGACGCCCTACTTACAAAGACGGGCCTCGGCACACAATTGTTGCCTGAGCGTTTGTATCACGCTCCCCCGGCTGTTTAAGAGACAGTTGCCCAAAATTAGGTGAGCGATTTGCCTTCGCTCGAAGGTGTGAAGTGCAAGTCGACGCGATAAGAAAGCAGGTCGACGGGAACAATATAGTCTAACGAAATTTTTACTACCTGCATGTTGTCTACGATTTTTATGTCTTCTTTTCTGGCAGGAATTTCCAGGTCCTGCATCACTTTGAAGACGTTTTCGCGAATTTGCTCTTCGGTATAGCGATTCACAATCGCGAAGCGCGCCTGCTCGGTCATTTTGTCAGCTAACTGGTATTCCGCGACGTAAGGCGGTATCAGCTTCACGGCGCAATAAACTCCGAAGACGAGAACGACCAGAGTGAAGATGGCCTTGAATCGCCCTGCTCCACGTTCCGAACGGCGACCAGCTGTACGTGTGCCCTTTGATTCAAGCGAGATTCGGCGCTCGTAGCCAGGGAGGGTCTGGTTCACTATCCTCATAGATTGAAATTAGCACTCGTTTCCGGGGGTGTCTAGAACCGGGAAAACGAGTGTTTCCGTAATCGAACGGGCCTGAAGGCCGCGCCTCTCTGGACATAGGCTGCTAGTAAGCTCGTGCGAATATGGCGCGTTCGCTAGCCGGTTTCCCGCAATGAACACAGATGCCCTCATGAGCGGGGCGCTCGTTATCCTGATCTATCGGGATGCACCGCATGGTCGCCCGGGTCTCTTCCTTGATCTTCGCCTCGCACTCCGCACTGCCACACCAGTGTGAAAACGCGAATCCCGTCTCCACCGCTTTCTTCAGCTCTCCGTAGTCCTTCGCATCATGCGTGTGCGACTTCCGAAACGCCATTGCCTTGTCGTGGATCGCCTGTTGTATCTCCACCAATAAGCTCTCAATGGTTCGTGGCAAGTCCGCCAGAAAAGCGCTGACCTTCCCTTCTCTGCCGGGCCGGTCGCGGCGCGCCAGGACCGCGGATTGTTTGGCCACATCTTTGGGCCCCAGTTCCACGCGTAACGGTACCCCGCGCATCTCCCAGTCGTTAAATTTCCATCCTGGGCTCGGCCCGTCGCGCTCATCCAGCGTTACCCGGATATTCGCTTTCGCGAGATCCTCTTTCAGCTTCCGAGCCACGTCGAATACGCTGGCCTTTTCTTCATCGGTCTTGGCGATGGGCACGATCACCACTTGGTACGGAGCCAGCTTCGGAGGCAACACCAGCCCCTGGTCGTCTCCATGCACCATGATGATCGCACCGATAAACCGCGTGGATAATCCCCACGAAGTCGTCCAACAGAATTGCTGCTGCCCATGCTGGTCGAGATATTTCACCTCGAAAGCCTGGGCAAAATTTTGTCCCAGGAAATGTGAAGTCCCGGCTTGCAGAGCCTTGCCGTCGCCCATCATGGCTTCGATGGAATAGGTGTGATCGGCACCCGCGAATTTCTCCGCGTCGGACTTTTTGCCGGGGATCACTGGGATAGCTGCGTCGTTCACCGCGAAGTCGGTGTAAATATCCAGCATCTGGCGCGTCTCCGCTTCAGCCTCTTCACGAGTGGCGTGGGCGGTGTGGCCCTCCTGCCAGTAGAACTCCAGTGTGCGCAGAAAAAGTTTGGTGCGAAGTTCCCAGCGCACCACGCTGTTCCACTGATTCATTAACACCGGCAGGTCGCGGTAGGACTGAATCCACTTTGCCCACATATGCCCAATGATGGTTTCGGAAGTGGGGCGAATGACTAACGGCTCAGCCAGTTCTTCTCCACCGCCGATGGTCACCACGGCAAGTTCCGGCGAAAAGCCCTCTACGTGATGTTTTTCTTTGTCGATAAAGCTGCGCGGGATCAGCATCGGAAATGCCACATTCTGATGTCCGGTAGCCTTGAATCGCCTATCGAGGGCCTGCTGGATGTTCTCCCAAAGCGCCCATCCATACGGGCGCACAATCATGCAGCCGCGTACCGGTGCATAGTCCGCCAGTTGCGCTTTCAAAACCAGTTGGTTGTACCACTCCGAAAAATCCTCGGCGCGAGTCGGAAGCTTTTCTTCAGCCATGCGGCGGTTGACCTATTTCTGCTCAGTTTGGATGCGGAGCGGCAGACGTACAAGAAATTTGCGATGAATGAATAGGAAAGCGTAGCGAACACCCCGGACACTGTCAACGCAGCATCGTTCCTACGTGCTAGCAGCAGAACAAGGCTTGCCAGGTAGTGCTGAGAGAAATCTTAAATCTTGTCCTGCCGGCTTGCCTTGCTCTCACGTTTTGCCGGCTTTATGATGCGTATGCGTCTCAAGCCCGCGCACCATGCCGAGGGATTCATGAATCGTCTGCAATTAGTCGTCTCAGCTGTAGTTCTCGCAGCCTCCACTCTCATCTCTGTTCCGCTCAGCGCGCAGGATTGGGCGCAGGCGAAGCTGAAGCAATCTCCGCGTCATCGCGAGTGGGCCAGCATCAAGCACGATGGACGCTCGGTCGAAACGTTCATTGTCTATCCCGAAGCGAAAAACAAAAAACCGGTGGTGCTTATTATTCACGAAATTTTTGGCTTGAGCGATTGGGCTCAGGAGCTCGCCGATGAGGTCGCCGCGGCCGGCTACGTGGCCGTTGCTCCCGATCTGCTTTCCGGCATGGCGCCGAACGGCGGACGTACCTCCGACTTCCCCGGCGATAAGGTCACCGAAGCGGTCAGCCACTTGAATCCTGAGCAAGTCACAGCCGATCTCAACGCCGCTGCGGATTATGGACTCAAATTGCCAGCCTCCAACGGCAAACTTTATGTGGTTGGCTTTTGTTGGGGTGGTACGCAAGCTTTCCGTTTTGCAACCAATCGCGCTGATCTCGCAGCTACTTTTGTCTTTTACGGAGAACCCCCGGCCAAAGAGGCTATGACGCGCATCAAAGCTCCGGTCTATGGCTTCTATGGCGGCAACGACCAACGCATCGATGGCACTATCCCCGATGCAATCGCGGGGATGAAAACCGCGGGCAAGATGTATCAGCCGGTAACCTACGACGGCGCGGGCCATGCATTCATGCGCAATGGAGAATCCCCGGATGCCAAGGAGGCCGACCGCAAAGCCCGCGATGACTCGTGGGCGCGCTGGAAAGAGCTGATGGGCGGCCGTTAGGCGCACAAGACTCCGTAACGATCCCAGAGCTTTAGGCTATTCAAACGCGGGTCAAACAGTGACCGATCGCCAGAATATTTCCGAACAATCTCTGTGTCTTGTCACAGGTGCGAATACAGGAATCGGTTTTGAGATCGCTCGCGGGCTGGCGACTGCAGGCGCGCGCGTTATACTCGCTTGTCGGGATCAGGCAAAGGGTCAGGCCGCGCTCGAAACCATCGAACGCGAAATTCCAAATGCCTCCATGGAACTGCTGATCATTGACCTTTCCAGCCAAAAATCGATCCGGACAGCCGCTCGCGCCTTTTTCGAAAAACATCCTGCGCTCGATGTGCTCTTGAACAATGCAGGTATCGGCTTGCCACAGCCTCAGCAAAGTGTCGACGGCATTGAACTCACCTTCGCCACCAATGTACTCGGCTATTTTCTGCTAACCAATGTATTGCTCGATCCGCTGCAAAAAGCTCGGGCGGGCCGCGTCGTTAACGTCGCTTCCAAATTTGCGGGAGGACTGGACCTGAGTGATGTGGAATTTAAGCGGCGACCCTACGACTCTACCGCCGCTTACAAGCAAAGCAAACAATGCAACCGTATGTTGACGTGGGCGTGGGCGTTGGCGCGGCGGCTGGACGGATCCAAAGTTACAGCTAACGCCATGTCTCCGGGAGCGGTAGACACCCGTCTGCTGAGAACTTTTGTGCCCGGGATGAAAGGTCGAACGACCGAAGAGGGCGCCGACACCGCGATTTGGCTGGCTAATAGCCCGGATGTGGCTGGAGTTACGGGACGTTTCTGGTTCAACCGCAAAGAAGAGCCTTGCGAGTTTCGGAATCCATCTGAAGAGGAAGCCCTGTGGAAGTTGTGCGAATCGATGACGGAATCAAGCGCGTCTTAGTTGATCGCAAACCGTTGCTAAATCGCAAAGGGTAGAGCCCGGAGTTTGTCAAAATTGCCGGGGTTAGAATCGCCGGCGCGTCTGACTACAACAAAAACCCTTTTGTATGACAGGTCTGCACGATGCCCAGGCGATTGTCGGCGCCCACTTTATGCTTCATGCGGTACAGATGATTTTTCACCGTCTGCTCGGATAGACAAAAGTGGTTGGCGATCTCCTTGTTGGTCAACCCCCGCGTGATCAGCGGAAGTTCTCGCCTCGTCAACCCCAGCCGTTGTCGCATGGCTGCCGAAGGCAAGGTCGTGGCTTCGCGCTCGAATTAACGAAACAGTACGCCGCAAAGAGAATCTGGGCAGAAGGCCCTGCCGGCGAACACGGTCAACAGCCCTTCCAGGACATCCTCGGCGGAAGCCCCGGCCTGCAGGTAGCCCCGGATACCTGCGCGCACATATTGAAGGAACTCAGGTTCGTCGCCCGTACACCCATACATAACGATGTGGACGCTGGTAGCGTCATTCCGTATTTTGCGGATCAGGGAGATATCTTCATCGAGATTGCCGCTGACCTTTATCAGTAGCAAGTCCGGTGGGTCTCGCAGAAGCGCTTCCGGGTGGAAAAATCCTCGTGATCCGGCTTTGAGCAGCTCGATTCCTGAGCCCTTCGCGGCCAGGATCGATAATTGCTCCTGCACCTCATCGTTCTCAGAAACCACACGCACACGAGCCCTGCCTGACCTGGGCGCTGAAGCACCAGCGGCTGCTACTAATCGCTCCACTTCACCCGGCGAGCGGCGCCCCCGCACGCCCTGGAACGCAGACCCGAGTCGGGCGTCTTGTATCTTTAGGCCTTGTCGCGCGCTTGTACCCATTGAGCTACCCCCCGCTGTAGAGTTCCCAGCAGGTGGTAGCGCATTAGGCTGCACCTACTGGCTCGACGCATGCTCCGATGCATTGCAAGCCTACAACCGGGATCATCACACACGCGCTTAACTTTCAGTCGCTTTATATCTGTATGACAAAAAACAGGTTAGATTATTGCCTTCAGCGCAACCTTAGAAGGTGGAAATCCCATTCGGTACCGGGGTTCAAAATTGGAGCCAGATTGGGACCGACGCGTGGTCTGCCCAAATACTGCCAGGCCCAATCTTGCTTCCATTATCAGTACGCTCGTACTACCATACTTTTGTCATGGGCTACCTTCAGGCGGGTACGGGTCCGCTATGGGTTTTTTTTAGGAGTGAGCGCAAACTCTCCATTGTAGCTAGCACTTTTATTGGAGAGGTTACCCAGCCATGGCCACTAGTCAGGACGTTCTTATGAAGAAATCGACGATAGGCGGGCCGGTGACGCGATCTTCGAGCCCCGAACGCCGCGGCAGCCGCCGCTGCAAAATCACCCAACTTATGCGTATTCGTCCGTCAGACCCCGAAAAGGAGCCGTTTGAGGATCTGCGCGGCACCGTCAGCGTCTCCCGCAGCGGTATCTACTTCCATACCACGGAGATGGGCTACGAAGTCGGCATGCGCCTTTTCGTAACCATGCCATACTCATACAATCCATCCGCAATGAGCCGTGAATACCTCGCCGAAGTTGTTCGCAAGGACTCGTTACCCAACGGCATGACCGGAGTAGGCTTCAAGACACTGCTCGAAATGAGCGAACAGCCCAGCTTTTCGTTCGGGTCCACCGGCCAACGCAAGTAAATCAGCAACTGAGCTCAAAAAACAGGGGCATTCCCAAATCGGGAATGCCCCTGTTTGAACTTCAACCGCCACCTTGCGACGTTTTAGAAAGAATGGGTTACCTGCGCTAGCCCTGGCCTAACATCGAGAGCGTACGATGGCGCAATATGCCCAGTTGGCGGTTGATCGGGTGGGTGCGTCGCAAAAACCGGAGAACCGGATTTCGCCTCGGAATTAATCTGTTCATCGCTATAGTAAGGCGCACATCGCGGCGTGCGAATTTCATTCCAGCTTGCAAGGCTTCCACGGCTTCATCCCGGCGCCCCGAAATTCGATAAACATCGGCTAGATTCAGATAGAGTTGCGCCTGATTCCGCTTCATGCGTACGGCGGAATCGCACAACCGCTCTGCCTCGCCCCACTTCTTTTCTGAACGAGCCAGGATCACGCCTAGATATGACATGTAATAAGGATTATTCTTGTCGAGGTCCACGGCCCGGCGCATGTGCGGCAGTGCCCGGTCCGCGTAATTGTCGCGCAACAAATTTAAGCCCGTCTTGAACTCTCGAAACGCTTCTGTGTCCATCATGGATTCACCTCGTTAGCGGCACTGAGCCGCGATTAATTGGCAGACCTTGAATACGCACAACCTGTCTTCCCAGGGCGCGAGCCATCCGCCGTCTGCACGGCTAAAACTTGAGCAGCCTTTGCGCGGATGAGTAGCCGGGAGAGGACAACAAGGCCGAGTGACGCTGCGTACCAGATCCCCATGCGAGTCGATGGCCTGAGAGTACGCCGCAGACGAGCGTGAATCTACTGTCCGAACGAACAGTCTTGGGACAGCCGCACCAAATGCGACTTTCAAACGTAACAATCTCGTTAACGTAATTATTAACCGTTGAAGAATGCGCGCTCGAAATTTCAACGACACCTGGACGCAGACCGCCGAACAGTCTTGAGACGATGAGGTTACGCGCTCACTTGTTCGCGGGCGGCGACACGCGGGCTCATACGTGCAATATAGATCGGGAAACGCGCCGCCAATTCCGCTACTTGTTTCCTGACGCGCTGCTCCACGCCGGCATCGCCCAGGTGTTCCAGCACATCGGCAACCCAATCGCCGACCTGCTCCACTTCGGGTTCCCGAAGCCCGCGAGTCGTTACCGAAGGACTGCCCAACCGTATGCCTCCGCCCTTCATAGGCGGCAAGGGATCAAACGGTATCGAATTCTTGTTCACCGTAATTCCGGCACGGTCGAGGGCCTTTTCAGCGTCTGTCCCAGTGATGCCGCGTGAGTGAACTTCTACAAGGAACAAGTGGTTGTCCGTACCACCGGTCACGATGCGAAATCCGCGTTTCGCGATTGCAGCCGCCATGGCCTTGGCGTTCAACGCAACCTGCTTCTGGTATTCCTTGAAGGAAGGCTCCATCGCTTCCTTCAGGCACACCGCTTTCGCCGCGATGGTATTAACCAGTGGTCCGCCCTGTATCCCCGGAAAAGTTAATTTATCCAGTTCTTTTGCGAATGCTGTCTTGCAAAGCACCAATCCGCCGCGGGGCCCGCGTAGAGTTTTGTGCGTAGTAGTGGACACAAAATCGGCGTGCGGCACGGGACTTGGATGAATCCCGGCAGCGACCAGCCCGGCTATGTGGGCCATATCGACAAAAAAAAGCGCGCCAACGCTCCTGGCAATCTTGCTCATGCGTTCGAAATCAATCACCCTCGAATAGGCGCTGGCACCCGCAACAATCATCTTTGGCTTACTTTCCTGCGCCAACTTCTCCAGCTCTTCGAAATCGATGCGCTCATCTTCCTTTTTCACGCCATAAGGAACGAATTTATACATACGGCCGGAAAAATTCAGAGGGTGGCCGTGTGTCAGATGTCCGCCATGCGCCAGATTCATACCCAGGACGGTGTCGCCGGGTTGCAGCGCGGACATATATACCGACACGTTCGCGGATGTTCCCGAATGCGACTGCACGTTGGCGTGTTCCGCTCCGAACAACTCCTTAGCGCGATCAATCGCCAATTGTTCCACTTTGTCCGCATACTCGCAGCCGCCGTAGTAACGTTTGCCCGGGTAACCCTCCGCATATTTGTTCGTAAAAATCGAGCCCATGGCCTCCAGCACTGCTTCTGAGACGAGGTTTTCCGAGGGAATCAATTCCAGGCCGGTGGCTTCACGGCGCGCTTCATCGCGCAACAGATCGGCAATTTGCGGGTCGACAACATCGAGTGGCCGGTTCATGCGCTCGTTTTCACTTGTGGTAACGCTCATTTTCGCTCCTGGAATTCCGCAAGCGGGTGGTACGCGAATTCTATCGGACCATAACGCACCACGCAAATCAGCTCGTGGTTGATCGCTTTACAATTGTTGCTGCTGATTTCGCCGGGACTTCCGCTCGATGGCCTGAATGGTGACTTCGCCGCCTCGTTTGTGCGATTCTTCTTCCCCACAGGAGTTGGTTGCAACTCCAAGGACACCGAGTGCATGTTGAAAAAGTTCAGAGATTTGACGGAGAAAGAGATTCTGGCGCTGGCTATCTCTTCCGAAGAAGAAGATGGCCGCATCTACGGGGAGTTTGCTGACGCTCTGCGTGATGGGTATCCCGCTACCGCGCAGATGTTTGAAGAAATGCGTGAAGAGGAAGTGGTGCATCGCGACCGCCTGATGGCTATGTTTCGCCAGCGTTTTGGTGAGCACATTCCGCTGATCCGTCGAGAAAACGTGAAGGGGTTTCTGCAACGCAAGCCCACGTGGCTCACGCGCCCTTTGGGCGTAAACGTGGCGCGACGCCAGGCCCGCGTGATGGAAATGGAAGCTGCACGCTTTTACGGCAAAGCGGTAGGCCGTATCACGGACGTCTCCACCCGCGAGTTATTGAATAAGTTAGCTGACGAAGAACGAAAACACTCCGCCACTGCCGGCGATCTGGAAACGAAACATCTCACCGAAGACGCGCGCGCCCAGGAAGAGGAATCGCACCGCAAACTATTTTTATTACAGGTCGTGCAACCCGGCCTCGCTGGCTTGATTGATGGTTCCGTTTCCACGCTGGCGCCTTTGTTTGCCACTGCATTCGTTACCCATAAATCCTGGGATGCCTTCCTGGTGGGCCTGGCGGCCAGCATCGGCGCGGGGATCTCCATGGGATTCGCCGAGTGGGGTTCCGATGATGGATCACTCACCGGGCGCGGCTCTCCCTGGATTCGCGGAGCGACCATCGGGCTGATGACCACTGCGGGCGGCATCGGCCATACTCTGCCGTTCCTGATACAGAGCTTCCACATCGCTTTGACCGTGGCCGTAATCGTAGTGGCCATCGAACTGGGCACGATTGCGTACATCCGCCATCGTTATATGGACGTACCGTTTTTTCAAGCAGCCATTCAGGCCATCGTCGGAGGCATTCTTGTTTTCTTAACGGGATATTTAATCGGCAGCTCTTAAGCCTTTGTTCAGCACCACCCCGCGAAGATCCAGAATATTCTGAAACTCGGCGGCCGCCTCTTTGCCGCTCTCTCATGCAGGATGAGGAGTTGGCGGGACATCTTTTTTTCGAGCGTAATACAGCGCCCACAAGATCAGGGGAATCTGTAATGGGAGCCGCAGCCATTGGGCCCACGAAGCGCCCATCAGCCCTGAGAATGGAACGTGGGCCACGGCTATGTACACATTGGCCGGAAACACAGCAATAAGCAGAGCGACCAAACCATAAGCGGCTGCGCGACGGAATTTAGGCAGCAACAGTCCTATGCCTCCCGCGATTTCCGCCACCCCGCTAATCTCCACCAGTACTTTCGGCCATGGCAAAAATGGAGGCATGATTCGCAAGTAAGGCTGCGGCCAAAGCAGGTGCAAGCATCCGGAAGTTACAAACAGGATCGTGATCGGGACCAGCCCGGCAAAAAAAAGGAGCCGCGCATTGGATGACACGGAACCGCCATTCATGGTCATAAGGTGATGGCCTTCAGATGCAGTCCTGATCCTAATGCGGCTCAGAGCAGCACCCAAACTGAAGATGCTACACGTTAGTCGCTTTGAGCTGGAGCAGGATGGGCTGAAACGCTTTCGCCCCCGGTGCGAAGCCGACGAATAAACGATTGCAGGCGGTCCATATAAATGTAGACGACCGGCGTAGTAAAAAGCGTGAGCATCTGGCTGAGAATCAATCCACCAACGATGGTGATGCCCAACGGACGGCGCAACTCTGAACCAACGCCGTAACCCAAGGCGAGCGGCAATGCGCCAAGCAACGCCGCCATGGTGGTCATCAAAATCGGGCGGAAGCGCAGCAAGCACGCCTGATAAATCGCTTCCACGGGAGATTTCTCACCTTCTCTTTCCAGTTGCACCGCGAAATCGATCATCAGAATCGCGTTTTTCTTGACGATACCAATCAGCAGAATAATTCCTATCAACGCGATGATATTAAGGTCCGATTTAATGAAGCGTATAGCCAGCAGCGCGCCAATTCCCGCCGACGGAATGGTCGAGAGAATCGTTATGGGATGAATATAACTTTCATAAAGGATGCCCAACACGATGTATACCGCGGCGAGGGCGGTGAGAATCAGAACCGGTTCGCTGGACAGCGAATCCTGGAAAGCCTGCGCCGAACCTTGAAAAGTTGCATGCACCGTGGACGGAATTCCCAGTTCACGCTGCGCGGCCTGAATATGTTCGACGGCTGGTCCCAGCGAGGCGCCCGGCGCAAGATTGAACGATAACGTAATCGCCGGGAAGATGCCCTGGTGGTTCACGGAGAGCGGCGTATTGGACGGCTCATAGCGGGCAAACGCGCTTAATGGGATTAATCTGCCGGTGCTCGACGGCACGTATAGTTGCGACAATGCTTCCGGACCTGCTTGCAAATCGGGCGTGACTTCCATGACCACGTGGTATTGATTCAATCCTTTGTAGATATTCGAGACCTGCCGCTGACCGAAGGCGTCATCAAGGGTGTTGTCGATGTCCAGGACATTTACGCCCATCCGCGATGCCGTGTCGCGATCGATCACCAGCGATGATTGCAACCCTTTCATTTGTTGATCGGAGTTCACATCGCGCAACTCCGGAATCAGGCTCATGCGCTGCATCAATATGGGAGCCCAATGATTCAAATCATTCAGGTTGTCCGCCTGCAGCGTGTATTGAAATTGTGCGCCGCCAAATCGTCCTCCAATACTGATGTCTTGCACCGCCTGCAGGAAAAGGGAAGCCCCTGGAATATTCGCGGTGTTGGTGCGGATCCGCGCGATGACCTCGTCGGCGCTGATCTTGCGCTCCGAAAGCGGCTTTAATGCCGCGAACATGCGCGCCGTGCTGCCGCCGTTTCCTCCTCCGACGAAAGCTGTGGCTGTATCGACTGCCGGATCATGCAAAACCACATCGATGAACTGGCGCATTTTTTGCGACATAGCCGCGAACGATAAATCCTGATCGCCCTGAATCAGGCCGCTGATGCGCCCGGTATCCTGCTGCGGAAAAAATCCTTTGGGAGTCTGCGCGAACAAATAAAGATTGAGGCACACCGTGCCTATCGTAAGCAGCAGAATCAGGAATTGATGACGCAGAACCCAGCGCAAAGAAAAATCGTAGCTTCGCAGCAAGCGATTAAACGCATTTTCCGAGAATCGATAGAGCTTGTTGTGGCGGCCGGTGTCTCGTTTCAAAAACCGCGCGCACAACATCGGCGTGGTGGAAAGTGAAATAAATAGGGAGACAGCGATGGCTACGCTGAGCACCACTGCAAATTCACGGAAGAGCCGGCCCACCAGGCCGCCCATCAGCAAAATAGGAATGAATACTGCAACCAGCGAGGCACTCATGGAGACAACCGTAAAGCCAATTTCGCTGGCGCCCTGCATCGCGGCTTCGTAAGGAGCCATACCCGCCTCGATGTGGCGCGCGATATTTTCAATCACAACAATCGCGTCGTCGACCACAAATCCGGTACAAATGGTGAGCGCCATCAGCGACAAGTTGTCGAGACTGTAGTGAAACAGGTACATCACGCCAAAAGTGGCGATCAGTGAAAGCGGCACAGCCACACTGGGAATTAAGGTGGCCCACACATTACGCAGAAATGCAAAGACCACAAAAATTACCAGCATGATGGAGATCACCAGCGCGACTTCCACGTCATGCACGGAGGCTCGGATGGTGATGGTGCGATCAATCAGCACGACCAAGTGCAGCGACGGTGAGATGGACGCGCGCAGCACCGGAAGCACGGCTTTGACGCGATCGACAGTCTCGATCATGTTCGCGCCCGGCTGCCGGAACACCGCAAGAATCACGCCAGGTTTGCCGAGCGTAAGGCCTAGGTTGCGCGTATCCTCAACCGAATCCTGCACCTCAGCCACGTCCTGGAGCCGCAATGAGCCTCCGGCATGGCCGGCGATGATCAGCGACTGGTACTCATGTGCCTTGAATAGCTGATCGGTATCGGCGATGTACGTGGTGGTGTGATCGTTGGCAACGGAACCCTTGGCCAGATCTGAATTCGCCGATTGCAGAGCCTTGCGCACAGTTTCCAAACTGACGCCGTAGCTGTTCATTTGCGTGGGGTTCACTTCCACTCGTACTGCTGGGCTCGCGCTGCCCCAGACGAACACTTGTCCAACACCACTGATCTGCGCAAGCTTCTGCGCCAGGATGGAGTCCGCCGCGTCGTAAATTTGGGGAGCCGGGATATTTTCCGACGTAAGCGCCAGAAGAATAATCGGCGAGTCCGCCGGATTGATTTTGCGGTACGTAGGTTGGCTCGGAAGATCGGCGGGCAATTGGCTGCGCGCTGCGTTGATGGCCGCTTCTACGTCGCGCGCCGCGGCGTTGATGTCGCGGGTCAAATCGAATTGCAGCGTGATGCCGGTATTCCCCAGTCCGCTGGAAGAAGTCATCTGAGTTACGCCGGCAATTCGGCCGAACTGGCGTTCTAACGGAGTTGCCACGGCGGATGCCATCGTTTCCGGACTTGCACCCGGCAATCCAGCGCCAACGGAAATGGTGGGGAAATCCACCTGCGGCAAGGGCGCCACCGGCAGAAATTTAAAGGCCACCACACCGGAAAGAAAAATCGCGATGGTCACCAGCGAAGTAGCCACCGGGCGGCGGATGAACGGAGCGGAGAAGTTAGAGGAAAAATTCACTTGGGGTATTAATCTCCGGGTGCTGCGCGCTCTTCAGTGGGGTTGCCGATATTGAACTGAAACCGGTGCGCCAGCCAATCGAACGCCAGGTACACCACCGGCGTGGTGTAAAGTGTCAGCAATTGGCTCAAAATCAAGCCGCCCACAATGGTAATTCCCAGCGGACGCCGCAATTCAGCGCCAACACCCGTTCCCAGCGCGAGCGGCAAACCCGCCAGCAGCGCGGCCATGGTGGTCATCATGATGGGACGGAAACGCAATAAACACGCCTCGTAAATCGCTTCGAGCGGCGACTTCCCTTCCCTCCGCTCGGCCTCCAGCGCAAAATCGATCATCATGATGGCGTTTTTCTTGACGATGCCTATCAGCAGGATGATCCCGATCAGCGCAATCACGCTGAATTCCGTCCGGCAGAGAAGCAAAGCCAGAATCGCGCCTACGCCCGCGGATGGCAGCGTCGAAAGAATGGTGATGGGATGAATGTAGCTCTCGTACAAAACACCAAGCACGATGTACACGGTAATGAGCGCGGCCAGGATCAGGATGGGCTCGTTGGCCAACGAATTCTGGAAGGCTGCCGCGGTCCCCTGGAAAAGTCCTTGGACGCTGACCGGCATGTTCAGCTCTTGTTTGACTTTGTTAATCGCGATGACTGCATCGCCTAACGCCGAGCCTGGCGCAAGGTTGAACGAAAGCGTTACGCAAGGAAACTGTCCCTGATGGTTCAACGTGAGCGGCGTCAACCCCGGCTCGACGCGTGTGAAAGCGCTGAGCGGCACCTGCGGCCCCGTCGACGAGTGCACGTAAATATTCTTCAGCGCATTGGGATCCTGCTGGAATTGCGGATCGACCTCCATCACCACGTGATACTGATTGAGCTGAGTGAAGATGGTCGATACCTGCCGCTGACCAAAGGCGTCGTAGAGGGTGTTGTCGATGTCGGCCGGCAGAACACCGAGGCGCGAAGCCGTGTCGCGATCAATGGTCAGTGTGGTGAGTAGCCCTTTATTTTGCTGATCGCTAGCCACATCGCGAATCTGCGGAACCGACCGCAGCTTCTCAATGAATCGCGGCGTCCAATACGCCAGCTCATTGGGATTCACATCTTCCAGGCTGTACTGAAATTCGGTGCGGCTGACGCGATCTTCCACAGTTAAGTCCTGCACCGGTTGCATGAAGAGCGAAACGCCATCCACGTTGGCGATTTTAGGCTGCAGCCGGCGAATGACGTCGCTAGCGCTGATGTTCCGCTGCTCCAACGGCTTCAAATTAATTTGTATGCGCCCGCTGTTCATCGTGGTGTTGGTGCCATCGATGCCGATGAACGAGGAGAGGCTTTCCACCGAGGGATCCTGCAAAATAATATCGGCTAGCGCTTGCTGGCGGCGCGCCATCGCTGGAAAAGAAACATCCTGCGGACCTTCCGAGACACCCAGAATGACGCCAGTGTCCTGCACCGGAAAAAATCCTTTGGGAACGTAGATATACAAAAGAATGGTTCCGACCAGCGTCCCCACGGTGACCAGCAACGTGATTTTCCGGTATTGCAAAACAGTTTTTAGTGTCCGGCCATACGCGGCGATCACGGAATTAAAGGCGTCTTCCGATTTGCGATAAAACCAGCTTTCTTCTTCCCTGCTGCGATGGCGCAACAGCTTGGCGCACATCATGGGCGTCAACGTCAACGACACGAATGCGGAAACAAGAATGGTGACCGCCAGCGTGATCGCGAATTCACGGAATAACCGGCCGACGATGTCGCCCATGAAAAGCAGCGGGATCAGCACGGCGATCAACGAAACCGTCAAAGACAAAATGGTGAATCCGATTTGCGAAGCGCCTTTCAGCGCGGCTTGCAGCGGCGATTCGCCCTGCTCCAGGTAGCGGGAAATGTTTTCGATCATCACGATGGCATCGTCCACCACAAAGCCGGTACTGATCGTCAGCGCCATCAACGACAGGTTGTTTAAGCTGTAGCCCAGCAGATACATCACTCCAAAGGTGCCCACGATAGAGAGCGGTACCGCAAAACTGGGAATAATCGTGGCGCGTATGCTGCGAAGAAAAAGAAAAATCACCATCACCACCAGACCGATGGTCAGCATCAACTCGAACTGCACATCCGCCACTGACGCACGGATAGTGGTGGTGCGATCAGTGAGAATATTCACCGCGATCCCCGCCGGCAGCGAGGATTGCAATTGTGGTAGAAGTTTCTTGATCCGGTCCACCACGGCGATGATGTTCGCGCCGGGCTGCCGCTGAATATTCAAAATTACTGCGGGCGTTTTATTGGCCCACGCCGCCTGCCGCACATTTTCCGCGCCGTCGATGACGGTAGCGACATCCTTCAGCCTGACCGCACCACCATTACGGTACGCGATGATAATCGGCCGGTAGTTGTCACTGGCCAGCAGTTGGTCGTTGGCGCCGATCGTGTAAGCCTGTTGTTTACCGTCGAAGGTACCCTTGGCTTGGTCGACGTTGGCTTGACTCAACGCCAGACGCAAATCCTCAAGGCTAAGCCCGTAAGACGCCAACGCTGTCGGATTCGCCTGCACGCGCACAGCCGGGCGTTGTCCTCCGCTGATACTGACCAGCCCCACGCCGGTAAGCTGCGAAATTTTTTGCGCCAGCGAAGTGTCGGCCTGATCTTCCACTTTAGAGAGCGGCAACGAATTGGAAGTCAGCGCCAGAGTAAGGATCGGCGCATCGGCCGGATTGATTTTGCTGTAAATCGGCGGATTGGGCAGCAGCGGCGGCAACAGATTAGACGCGCCGTTAATGGCCGCCTGAACTTCCTGCTCTGCGATGTCGATGTTCAGGTCCAGCGTGAATTGCAAGGTAATGATCGAGCTTCCGAAGGAACTTGTGGAAGTCATCTGGTTCAGTCCGGGAATTTCGCCGAACTGGCGCTCCAGAGGAGCGGTGACCGAGGAAGCCATAACATCCGGGCTGGCGCCGGGATAAAACGTTTGCACCTGAATCGTGGGGTAATCGACCTGCGGCAAAGCGGAAACGGGGAGCTGCCTGTAGGCCACAAACCCCACCAGCAGTATGCCGACCATCAGGAGCGTGGTCGCCACCGGCCGCAAAATAAACGGCCGAGAAAGATTCATCGTGTGCTGCCTCTTGTTGCCGGCGCACCCTGCGGAGTATTGCTGGAAGCCGCCGCGCTTGCGCGGCGTGGAGCATTGCTGACCGTCGGAATTACCTTGCTGCCATCTTGCAGCTTGTCTTGCCCGTCCGTAACCACCGTATCGCCGGCGGACAAGCCGTAGCTTACGCCTACGCTCTCGCTGGTTGTCTGCACCACGTTTACGGCACGAATTTTCACGGTATTGTTGCCGTCCACGGCGTACACATACGCGCCCTGCGGCCCACGCTGCAACGCCGAGATGGGAACCACCGTAAGGTTGTGTTTGGTGTCGACCAGCAGATGGACGTTCACGAATTGATTAGGAAACAGAATGTTGTTCTCGTTCGAGAAAGTAGCTTTCAGCTTGTAGGTTCCCGTTGTGGTGTCGATTTGGTTGTCGATGCTGCTCAACGTGCCCGCAGTGATCTTGGCGGTGTCGTCGCGATCGTAGGCCTCCACCGGAAGTTGACCGCCCGCCCGCAATTTTGCAATGACTTGCGGCAATTGATCCTGCGGCAGGCTGAATATCACCGAAATGGGTTGCAGTTGCGTGATCACCAGCAATCCGCCGGGATCGTTGGCGTGGACCATATTCCCCGCGTCGACGAGTCGCAAACCAATGCGGCCGCTCAGCGGCGCGGTAACATGCGTGAAGGACAACTGCAGCTTCGCGCTGTCAATCGTTGCTTGGTCGGTTTTGATCGCGCCGTCATACTGCCCTACCTGCGACTGCTGCGTGTCCATCTGCTGTTTGGGAATGACGCCTTCGCCGTAAAGCAGGTTGTAGCGTTCCAGATTTGTTTGCGCATCCTTACGTAAAGCTTGATCTTTGGCGAGTTGCCCTTCTGCTTGTTCCAGCACGACCTGAAAGGGTCTGGGATCAATCTCCGCCAGCACGTCGCCTTTATTCACATATTGGCCTTCCTTGAAAGCTACGCTGATGAGCTGCCCGTCAACCCGGGAGTGAACCGTGACCGTGTTAAACGCTGTGACTGTCCCGAGCCCGGTGAAATAAACGGGAAGATCCCCGTGCTGCGCGGTAGCCACGACGACCGGCACAGGGGGCATGGAGCCATCCATGGGCATACCCCCGGGCGCCGAATTCGGGCCTGCGCCCGGATTCTGCGCTTGCGCCGCGGAATGGGTCCCACGGTAATACCAAATGCCGATCGCCACTGCCCCAAGAACCAGAAGCCAGACCCACCAGCGGCCCCTTGCCGTCGGCGCGCCCGCAACCGCCTTTTCCGAGGCGGCAGGCTCCGGCAGGTTCATGGATTCTAAGCGTCCCATTCACGAACTCCTTGTCGACACCTTATCCCAGCAGGGTTGCGAGTTGGTCTACGGACGAGACACGATCACGTAATCGCAGGGGTGGCTGCGGGGATGATACCGCAGCGTACCGGTAAAGATGCTTTACCCATATTAAGACGAATCGATTCCTGAAAAGGTTACTAAACGACTTTTGTTGCCGAGCGCCTTAACGCTCATCGTGGCACGGCAATTCATCCCCTGATTTCTGGGTGCACAAATGAAGTGAAAATCGTAGACTAGCCCGACACCTGCGGAGCGAGGCGACGAGCCGCGGTTGAAACTAATCTAGGACCGGATTCATCGGGCCTGCGGAGAGAAAATGCTGAGAGGTCTGGTCTTCGGGATATTGCTGGGCATTCTTTTGGTGATGGCTGGCGTATATTTCTACTTTTCGACCGGAAGCGCGCCGGTGGCTGTCACCGCGCCGCCCATGCCGTTTGAGAGCAAGTTCGCGCACATGGGCCTGAGCGCCTACCTCGCTAAACAGCCCCACCCGGAGCCCCAGGTTCCGCAGGATGAGTCAAACTTCCTCGCGGGCACGCAAGTCTACAAGCAGAATTGCGCGGTATGCCACGGCCTACCCGGAGAACCGAAAACGAATATCGCTTCCGGAATGGCTCCCAATCCACCCCAGCTCTTTAAAGGGACAGGCGTGACGGACGATGAGCCATGGGAAACCTATTGGAAGGTCGAAAGCGGGATACGCATGACCGGCATGCCGGGCTTCAAAGACAAGCTTACAGAGACGCAGATCTGGCAGGTAAGTGTCCTGGTAAAAAACGCCGACAAGATTTCTGCAAACGTGAAAGCTGGATTGCTGAGCAACGAGCCGCCGGCGTCGTCCACCCTTCCGGTAAATCCCGCTACGGTGGCTCCGACTCAACAACACTGATACAGAAAGCATGCCGTCTATCGACGGCGAATATCCGTCAAACGGTCGGCGTCCCGCAACTCCGGAAATCTCCAGGCCCACAGCGCGGTAACCACCAGCGTCCCTAACCCGCCCAGCACCACTGCGGGCACCGTGCCGAACCAGTGCGCCGTCAGCCCGGATTCAAATTGGCCAAACTCATTAGAGGCGCCAATGAAAATCATGTCCACCGCGTTGACGCGCCCGCGCATCTCGTCTGGCGTGGCCACCTGGATCAACGTGCCGCGCACGATCACGCTCACCATATCCGTCGCGCCCACCAAAGCGAGGGCGATAAGCGAGAGCACCAGGCTATGCGAAATCCCGAACAGAACCGTGAACACTCCAAATCCAGCCACGCACCATAACATGGTTCGTCCGGCCTTTCGTTGCAATGGCCGGTACGCCAGGAATAGCGCCATGCTTGCTGCACCCACTGCCGGCGCGCTGCGAAGCAGCCCCAGTCCCCAAGGGCCGGTATTCAATATTTCGCGCGCGTAAACGGGAAGCAACGCAACGGCGCCGCCGAGCAGTACGGCGAAAAGATCGAGCGAGATGGACCCCAGAATTAGCTTCTCGTTCCAGATGTAATGAAAGCCGGCCAGCACCGTTTTTAGATTGACAGGTTCGCGCGCGGGGGCCTTGGCATTGGATTTAATTCCTAAAGTGGCCAGTGCCGCAACGCTGCAGGTCGTGGCTGCCGCGCCGTATACAAAAGCGGGTCCGTGAAAAGCGGCATAGGCGACGCCGCCCAGAGCCGGTCCGAGAATTGTCGCCGCTTGAAACACGCTGGAGGCCCACGCCACCGCGCTTGGGAAATGATGTTCGGGAACGAGTTGCGGCAGAATCGCGCGACTCACCGGACCGTTGAAAGAGCGAACCACCCCAATCAACACGAGTACGCAGTAAATCAGCCCGATGGAGTGGCCGGATCGCAGCGCAACAAAAAGCAATAAACTGGAACACACTGCATGTCCGCAATAGCACAGCACCAGCACATTGCGCCGATTCGATCTATCCACCACATGACCCGAGACCAGGAACAGCAGGATCCCAGGCAGGAATTGCGCCAGGCCCACCAAGCCGAGGTCCAGCGCGCGGTGCGTAATCTCATAAATCTGCCAGCCCACCGCCACGGATTGCATCTCCAGGCCCAGAACCATGCAAAAGCGTGCCAACTGGAAAAGGCGAAAGTTTTGGAAGCCAAAGACTGCCAGACCTGCTGACTTGGTGTCTTGCTGCGGGGGCATTCGAACTACTTTGCCACAAACGGAAAAAATTTCACGCGCGATTGCAAACGCGCTCGTTAGTTGAGATCTCGTCAGTTGAGATTAAGTTGGCGCATCGCCTCATCAACGATCTGCTCGGGAGTCTCATCGACGTCGATGGTGATAACGCCGCGCGGCTCTTCCAACGTAGCAAATTGGCTGGCCAGCAACGACTCTTTTGCGAAGTGTCCGTGGCGCGAATGTAGCCGTTCCTCCAGGAGAGGCAACGTTCCGCGCAAATAAACAATTTTGAGATCTGCGGAATTCGCGGCCGAGGTATTGCCAGCCGTCATATTGCCGGCCGTCAGCAAAAAATCCCGGTAACTCTGTTTCAGCGCAGAGCAGGTGACCACTCCATTTTTCTTTTCCGTAATCCAACGTGCCATCTGATCCCGGATAGCGGCCAGCCATGGCCCGCGATCCGCATCGGTCAGCGGAATTCCCTTACTCATCTTTTCTTTGTTCGCCGCCGAATGAAAATCGTCAGCGTCGGCGAACGCATAGTTCAATCGTTCGGCGAGGAGTCGACCCACGGTGGTTTTCCCCGAACCTTCAATTCCCATTACAAGAATAATCATCAAGAATCGCCCAACTAGTATGGTCGGCCGTAATTTTCAGACGAACTCTGCCGTTAGAATAACTTACAATGGATATGGTTACGTCAAGATCGCGTCACTGCGTCCGTGAGATAGAGAGGCCTGTGTGCCAAACGACTCGCATATTCGAGCTGCCCAATTTCATGAACTCGCGGCTCAAGCGCATCGCACCGCCGCGGTGCATCATGGAAAAGAAGACCACCTGACCGGACACGAACATTCCAAGCAAGCCATGGAGTTCGCCCAGAAAGCCCATCAGGCTTCGGTCGATGCTCATAAAAAATCGGAAACTTCGGCGCAAAAACCCGACAAATAGTCCTGGAATGAGGACAACGGCTAGGCGTTGAGCTGTCGATTCAAACCGAGCGATTCTCCACGCTGGACAAAGCGCTTTGCGGGGGTTATCGTTTCTCTTTACGGTTCTATAATCCACACGCATTTTCTCCCGCCGAGGATGCCCCGAGGATAAAGCGAATGGTTCGGCCTGCTCGTGCGTTGTATTTCATCTCGTTGTTGTCTCTTCCGGTGTCCGCGGTTTCAGCGCAGACGAATTCCGCTGTACCCGCTGTGTCGAAAGATGAAGAAACACACCGGGGCGTCTGCTCCGAACGTCCGGCAGGCGATGCGTCGCCGTCCACGTGCATTCCCGCAAACGTCCGCAACGGTGACGATGCCGTCCAAGAGGCCGAAAATCTACCGCAGGCCACCGCAGTGAGTGTCGCCAAGGTCGATCTGGTTGTTCCCGAAGGTACGGCGTTACGCATTGCTTTAGATCAACGCACTCGCGTTTCCCATCCAGGCGAGCCGGTACATGGCACAGTCGTGGAAACCGTTTACGCCTTCGATCAACCGGTGATTCCAGCGGGCAGCGTGGCAGCTGGGCACGTTACGAAAGTGAACGCGGTGCCCGCCATGCGGCGCGCGCGGGCTTATAGCAACGGCGATTTGACCCCGGTCCACCCGTACGAAATTACCTTCGACACCGTGATCCTCCCGGACGGGCGTCACCTGCCGGTGTCAACTACAGTTTCCCCGGGCACTGCGCAGGTCGTGCATTTAATGACCAGCGCGGCGCAAAAACAAAAAAACGCCTCCGGCCGCGCCGCTGATAGCGTGAAGCAGGAGGCCAAAGGCGCGATCCATAGCGCCGAGGATCAACTCCACAAAGGTTGGGAAGAAGTTTCGGCGCCCGGACGCATGCATCGTTTGAAGCAATATTTGCTGGCACAATCGCCCTACCGCCACCAGTACATTGAGCCCGGCACACGATTCAATGCCGATCTTGACCAAACGGTTTCCTTTGGGCAAATCGATCGCACCTCGACCGATCTTGCCGCGCTAGCCAGCGCTTTGACGCCCAACACCACCTTGAAGGCGCGCCTTACCGCCGAAGTCAGCTCGGCCACCGCATCTCGGGGGACTCGCGTCGAAGCTGCCTTGACCGAGCCCCTTTATTCACCGGCACATCAAATAATTCTTCCGGCAAACAGCCGCATCATTGGCCAGGTCGTGCAATCCAAAGCAGCGCACAAATTTCATCGCAATGGAGAGCTGCGCCTGATCTTCGAGCGCATCGAAATTCCCGCTGAAGCGCAGCGAGCCGCCGAGGAAGTTTCCCAGAAACTTTCTGCCCAGAATTCCGCAGAACAATCACGCCCGGAACTGTCACGCCGCAATAACGTACGCATGACCGGTAACCTGGAAGGCGTCGAAGTCGACAAGCGTGACCACATGGTGCTTGACGAAGAGGGCGGCGCGCACACCACGGAAAGCAAGACCCGCTACCTCTCGACCGGTGTTGCCGTTTTGCTCGCTGCCGCGGCGTCTCGTACAGACGTTGACCATGGCACGGTGGACAGCGCCGGTGATCCAAGCGTTCGCACGGCTGCCGGCGGGTCCGGGTTTCGCATCACCGGCGCGCTGATCAGTTTTGCCTCGAAATCTCAGCCGGTTTCGATTGCCTTCGGAGTCTATGGCGCATCGGCATCCATTTACAGCAACTTCCTGTCCCGTGGTCGCGAAGTTGTGTTCCCCAAGGACACACCGCTCGAAATCGGTTTCGGAAGTCCGCACGGGAATACCCAAGCGACGCCTTAAAAGACAATAGATACAGGAAAGAAAGTCAGCGGCGGGTAATTCAGATCATATTGAACGTCTGCTCCGTCGCTTGTCCGGCTCACACGCTTTTGGTATAACTTATGCCGTCCCCCGCTTTACTTCTCGTTTGCCCTGGCCCAGTGAACCCGTAAAGGAAGTACACGCAAACTCTGATTGGCTGCGGAACCGTCGCAGCCTAAAAGTTAAAAAACCAAAGTCGCGATTCGTTCCCTGAATGCGGGAATCCCGACTTCATATCTGGGTATCTAAGAACATCTGGGGCGGTTAGTGCCGAAACCCAGCGGGATCGCTTTTTTTAAAAGGATGTGAGAATGCTAATGAATTTGAATTACAGGCGGATGGCATCAAAGAGCAGTCCAGTCTTATTACCTCTGAGTTTTGGTCTGTTGCTCGGCCTAGTTCTGTTTCATTCTGGGTGTGGTCGTGTAAGTGGCACCACTTCCAATGTTCAAAACACGCCTTTGACTGTTGCCGTAACTTCGCCAGCGCCCGCTGCGAGCGTGTCCGGCACGATCAAAGTTCTGGCTACGGCTTCGAGCAATGCGTCCAGCGTACAGCTGTTGGTCGACGGCAAGAGCGCCGGCGCCGCGGTAACGTCAGCGCCCTTTAGTTTTTCGCTGGATACCACCACGCTATCAAACGGCACGCACTCCTTGAGTGCTACCGCCAGCAGTACTGCGGGTCAAACGGCAGCCAGTGCCGCCGTCTCGATCAGCGTTAACAATTCGACGCCCCCCACGATCTCGATCAGTTCGCCTGCAAATGCAGCGGTCGTCTCAGGGCCTGTGACCGTCGTCGCTACCGTATCCTCCAACACCACCAGCGTGCAGTTCGTGGTGGACGGTAAAAATTCTGGGTCCGCTGTCACTGCGGCGCCTTTCAGCTACATATTGAACAGCACCTTACTTACCAACGGCACACATACGCTCGCGGGAGTGGCCGGCAATTCGGCCGGCCAGACCACAACGAGTGCCGTCGTGTCCATCACCGTGAACAATCCCCAGTTACAAATAACCACTTCGACGCTTCCGAACGGCCAAGTGGGCGCGGCCTACAACGTAACGTTGCAAGCTTCGGGCGGCACCGCGCCATTAACGTGGTCTATCTCGAGCGGCCAGCTTCCTGCCGGCCTGGCTCTTTCGACCGCTGGCGTTCTCGCAGGAACGCCGACCGCTAGTGGGACCGCGAAGCCAACGATCGGAGTTTCGGACGCCTCGGGGTTGTCAGCTTCCGCTATTCTGAGTATTACGATAACCGCCGCCACGGCTGCGGTCGCGCCTTTCGGACACGTCTTAATCGTGATGGAAGAGAACACCAATTATGCAGACGTGATCGGAAGCGCATCCGCTCCTTATTTAAACGCCCTGGCTAATCAATATGGCCTTGCGACGCAGTACTATGCCTCTTCGCACCCATCGATCCCAAATTATTTTGCTTTAACAACCGGACAAACTTTGACGAACGACGATTCCCAAACACCGCTCACTTTCCCGGTTTCGGTGGACAACGTGGTGCGTGAACTGGTGGCCGCCGGGAAAACCTGGAAGTCTTACGCTGAATCGATTCCGTCGGTCGGCTATATAGGCGGGGACGCCACTGGTCCAGATGGCGGTACGTTCTATACGCGGCATGTGCCTTTGCCGTTCATGAAGGACGTACAGGACAGCGCGACGCAGAAGCTGAACATTGTGCCGTTCACGCAATTGGCGGCAGATTTAGCCGCCAACGACTTGCCGGACTACTCGTTCATTACTCCGAACGGTTGCGACGATGCTCATGACTGTAGCCTGTCGGTTGCCGATACCTGGCTGAAGAACAATATCGATCCGCTGATCAAAAGTGCTGCGTTTCAAAAAGACGGGCTGCTGATCATCGTGTTTGATGAGTCTGGCAATGACAACACCAACGGCGGCGGTCGCGTGGCCGCGGTAATTGTCAGCCCATTCTGCAAAGCGGGATATAAATCCACCACTCTCTATCAGCATCCCAGCGTGTTGCGGCTGATGCTTGAAGGACTAGGCGTTAAGGCTGTTCC